>Ga0182742_1005521_pt1 | contig 10595 bp, 19 predicted proteins | sample eDN5th37CBELigMG_FD_128880 | JGI IMG/M metagenome (GOLD analysis project Ga0182742, IMG submission 128880) | Enriched Miracle-Growth compost microbial communities from Emeryville, California, USA - eDNA 5th pass 37_C BE-Lig MG (version 2)... ... | reverse complement strand
TGTTGGCCGTCGCTGAAGATGACGATGTCGGCGTCATCGGTGTTGATGACGATGTAGTGATGAGAACGCCCCGCTCGCTTGTGGCGAGCGGGGCGTTGGTGATCTCGGTGACGGGATCCTCGTCGCGGTGACGTGGTCGTCGCCGTGGTGACGCGGATTGGGTTCAGTCGGTTGCTGTTTCGCTGATGGCGATGCGAGCGGCTTTCTCCCCGACGATGGAATGCCCGGCGGCGAACGCGGCCGTGAGCGCGTGTAGGGCGAGGTTGTTGACCGCGCGCGGATGTCCACGGGAGGCGTTGTGGATCAGCGTCATCGCGTCATCGGCAAACAGCGCATCGGAGCGCCCGGCGATCTTGGTGTGATGCCCGATGTAGTCGGCGGTGTCGGCCGCGGTCATGCCGGGCAGGGTGTAGCGCACGGCGACGCGCTGATCTAACGCGGCCAGCACCCCCAGGCGCAGTCGGTGCCGCAGGGTGGGTTGCCCGACCAGGACGACGGCGAACGGGGAACCACTGTCCATGTCGTGGTTGGTGAGCAGCCGGATCGCTTCGAGTTGATGATTGTCGAGCAGGTGGGCTTCATCGACGACGAGGACGGGGTTGCGGCCCCGTTCGGCGTGCTCGGCGGCCAAGGCGTCGGCGGCCTGGGGAGCCAGCCGGGCGGTGTGAAACGCCGGGGTGTGCCCGAGGGCGGCCACGATGTGGGTGAGCATGCCGCGGACTCCGATGGTGGGGTTGGCGAGGTAGATGATGACGTGCCGCGCCGGATCCAAGGAGGTGGCCGCCGCGCGGATCGCGACGGTTTTGCCGGCGCCGACTTCGCCGGTGATGACCCCGATGGCGCATTGGTCCACACACCAGCCGATCCGGGCGATCGCTTCGCTGTGGCCGGGGTGGCGGTGCAGCATCGACGGGGCCAGATCCCGGCCGAACGGCATCCGGGTGAATCCCCAATGTGATTGCAGCCGTTGAATACTCACGCCGACACCCCGTCCTCGAACTCGCCATCGATGTTGTCAATGTCGGTGAGCGAGAGCTGACCGGGCAGATCATGATCACCGTAGAGGGCGTGATAGCCGATACGTTCATCGTCGCGTAGCTGCTCGTGATGGGCGGCGGCGGTCAACGCCAGGTAGTCGATCCCCGTCGTTGCCGGCGGGGTCTCGACGGTCTCGGGTCGGGCTTTCGGGTGGGCGTGGCGGGTGATGGTGTGCGGCACCGCGGCACCGAAACTCTGGTCGCCGTGGCGGACCTCGATCATCTCGAGGTCGAACGGGGAGAACACCAGCTCGACGCGGCGGCCGGCCAGGGCGGGGTCAACCCGGTAGGTGTTGGCGTGCAGGGAGACGGTGGCGGTCTTGGTCACCACCCGGAATTCCGACCACAGGAACGCCTCGGTCAGATCCGCTGCCGTCGGTAATGCCGGGGTGCGCCCGACGCGTTCCCAGCCGGTCTCCCACCGGGCCAGCGGGGATTGCCCGGTCTCCGAGTGCACCCGGCGGTGGTATTCGGTTTCCACCCACGCCATGAACAGCCGGTTGAGCTCCAACAGGGCGCCAGCATGGTCGACCCCGGCGGCGGCAAGGTCCTCGACGGTGGTGTCGGTGACCTCGACGAGGAACTGTTCGCGCACCGTCCGGAAGAACCGTTCGATTTTGCCGCGTCCTTGCGGCCGGCCGGGTGCCGAATGCACCAGCCGGATTCCGAGTTTCGCGCACGCCCGCAGCAGCCACGCATCAACAAAGGCCGAGCCGTTGTCGACGTAGACCGAGGCGGGCACGCCGCGGGCGGCCAGCGCGGGTTTCAACGCGGCGGCCAGGCGCACGGTGTCCTCGGCGAACCCGAACCGGTGCCCGACCACCAGTCGACTGTGATCATCCAGGAAGGCGAAGAGGTAGGTTTTGCGGTCTCCGACCCGCGGGCCGTGCAGGGCGTCGCCGACCCACAGCTCGTTGGGGTCGGTGGCTTCGAACCGGCCGAACACCTCACCGCTGGTCCCGGCGGCTGGGCCCATCAGTTCGCAGCGGTGGAAATGGCGCAACAACGTGGATTCCGAGGGCGCCCAGCCAGTGGCGGTGCGCAGAATGCGGGCCACCTGCGCCGCGGTGCGCGAGGGGTTCTCCCGCTTCAACGACGCGGCCAACTCCAGCACCTGGACGTCGGTGCGGGTGGCCAGTCGCCGCGGTTCGGGCACCAGCGCTTCGAACCCGCCAGCCCGGTAGCGGCGGATCCAGCGGTCCAGGGTCGGTCGTGCGATCTGCACCCGGGTGCCGAACGGGTCCACATGGGTGCGCTGCGCGATCTCGCGGACCAGCCGGCCCCGCTGTTTGGTCGACAACCCCACCTCCAGGGCGGGGCAGATCAGCTGATAGCGGAACAAGCCGATCGCCTGGGCCCGCTCCCGACGCTTGTGCTCTTCCAACGACACCGTCTCTCCTCACACAGTCAATGGCCCCGCCCGAAACTGTTTGTCGGGCAGGTGCCTTCGCGAGGATCACCGATTCCCACGTGGCGCATCAGGGGCAACTGGTGTTGTGAACGGCGCCGGTAACGCCACCGGCCAGTCCGGTGCCAGCAGTCGGCCGCCGCTGACCGCGACCATCACCTGCGCCGGCGTCACCGCGCCCACCAACCCGGCCGGCCCGAACCGCTGCCCGATCGCCGCCGCCGCGGCATCGACCGCGGCCACCACGTCACCCCAGGGATAGCTCTGTTCGTCGGGGATCGTCACGTCGATCCCGATGAGCACCGCCATCTGAATGAACCGCGCCCGGATCGCCTCCAGTCGGCCGCTGGCCCGGCGCAGCCAGCCCCGCACCGTGGTCGCCGGAACGTTGAGTCCAGCGGCGATCCGGCGGTGCCCCACCCCCTGTGCGCGAGCAGCCAATGCCATCCAAATCTGTTCGGCTGCATACGCTCTGCGCAGCAGCACCGTGACCGGCAACAACACATGGGTCACCAGACACGAGCGGCATCGCGCCCGCCGTGGCCGAACCGCACCGGCCAGACCCACCACGCGGCGAGTGCGGGCGAATCCCCATCCAGCCAGCACGCCCTGCGGACACGCCGGGCAGCGGATCTGGCCGGCCGCCAGCCGGGACTCGACGCAGACCAGATCAGCCTCTACCGTCACCATCGGTGCCTCCGTGCACTACAGCGCGGCACCCTGCGAGCCCACCAAGACTTCAGCGGGGTGCCGCGCGACCCATCAGTTCCTCGTCACACTGATGGTGCACACGACCAAGATCAACCTGGCGACCACGCCAACGGTCACATCGGCAAGCTCAATGACGGACGAGTACCTCGTGGTCGTCATCCCGAGAGACGGTCAACACCGTGGCCAGCCGCGCGATCCCCACATCCACGCCGGCTTCCCGGTCGACCACGGGCAGCGGTGTGGCCGCGACGTCCACGACGAAGCTGGCGTAGAAATGCCCGTCGGGTTCCCGGATGATCGTGACCGAAGAGGGCGTCGACGGCAGCTCGCGTGACCAGCGCACCGCGACCTCGCCGACCTTGGCCACGAACAACCGGCCGTTGTCGCGGATCGAGAAGCCGTTGCGAGTGAGCCGGAACGACTGCCGGTGATCCTTGCGGGATTTGAACCGTGGGCGCCCCACCCTGCGGCCCTTGCGTTTCCCGGTGGCCGAGTCGAAGAAATTGCGCCACGCCCGCCGGGAATCGTTGACCGACTGCACCAACGCCACACTGGGCACCTCGCACAGCCAGGCCCGCTCCTCGGTCCTCTTCGCGACGGTGATGACCCGACGCTGGATCTCGCTGTCGGACAGCTTCACCCCGGCCCGGTAGGCCTCATCCCGGACCCGCAACGCGTCGTTGAACACCACCCGCGTGCATCCGAACACCCGAGCCAACATCTCCTGCTGGGCCGGTGTCGGTTCAATGCGATACCGATAACGCATCTGCACACCCACGACTGTAAAGGCCACCTGTGACAACACAGTTCCTACCGACGCGCCCGCCACAGCGTTTCCTTGCTCCACGCCCACCTGGTGTTCGTGACCAAATACCGCCGCAAGGTGTTCACCGATGACATGCTCACCTTCACCCAACACACCATGCGCGGCGTGTGCGACGAGCTCGGCGCCGATCTGGTCGAGTTCAGTGGCGAAGCCGACCACGTCCACCTCTTGGTCGCCTACCCGCCCGCGCTGGCGACCTCGACTCTGGTGCAGCGCCTCAAAGGCCGCACCGCGTACGCCGTGCGCCGCGAATTCACCGGCGCCTGTGTCCGTGCGCGAATGCGCCGGCACCTCTGGTCGCCGTCCTACTTCGCCGTCTCCTGCGGAGGTGCACCACTGTCGATCATCAAGCAGTACATCGACGGACAAGCCCGACCACTCTGACCGCCGGGCTACACCCGGCAACACACACACGGGATGGGCTCACCCCGGACTAAAGTCCGAGGCTTGCGCCCAAGAACCGGTCACGATCGGGGTGAGCCACTGTCGATGCGGGATTCTGCACCGCACCGCCCAGTGCAACCAGTGTGGGGCGACCTACTACCTGCCTCGCCCGACCGACCGCTGTGAGTCCACGGCGCTCGATGGCCGCCACGGGTAAGCTTGGCCGGTCAGAGGTGCAGTCCTCCGGGGCCTGCACGGCGCTGGGAGGCGTCGCGCAGCGAGTCGACCCACTGTAGTTCACGCTCACTGAGCTGTTCGGACTCGCGCTCGCGCACGGTGTCAAGCAGCAGCGCGATGAGCCGCCCGTACTCTGCGGTGGCGTGTCCGTGGAAGCGGGCGCCGATGAACTCTTCTCGGCGATTGAACAGCTCCTGGCCGTCAAGCTCGTAGCCGTATTTGCGGCAGACTTGGTGGAACAGGATGGTCTGGCTTCGGGTGTTGCCTTCACGGAACGGGTGGATGTTGTCGAGCCCGCCCCAGGAGGTGGCTATGAGGGGGATGAAGGTGTGCGGGGCCTGTTTTCGCGGGTCACGCAATTCGAAGTCGAGCATGGTGAACTGGGAGGCGGCGCGGTTGGCGACCTCCGGGCCCGGGCGATAGTGGTACTTGACCCACGGTGCGGCGCGGTCGTCGGGAGCGAAGTTGACGACGTCGCGCCACTGCTTGGTCATACCGAACTTCGGCACGGTGCGGGGTGTGCCCGCCCAGTCGTAGACGTCACCGAAAATCTTGCGGTGCACCCCGCAGTAGTAGTCGAGGTCGATCACGTCGGGCTGGTTGTCCTCGGTGATGATCTCGGCCATGCGGACCAGGCTGATTCGCGTTTCCGCCTCGCGCAGTTTCCAACTGTCTTTGATGTTGAGGCGATTCCTCAGAACCCCTGGCGCATCGGGCCAGAAGTAGTCCTCCCACTGGTTGTAGGACGCCAAGGTGCTATTCGGCGGGCTGACCGAACTCCGCGATGACCTCGGCGACGGCCTCGTCGTAGGTCAGGTCGCCGCGGCCGATTCGGTCGAGGAGGTCACGCGCGCCGGGCGAGACTTCGTGTTCGGCCAGGCCGGTTGCTGCCACGGCGATGGACACGGCCTCGTCATGGGTGGGCGGACGCTTGGGCGCGGTGGTCATGGTGCTCATTGTAGGTGCTCCCCTCGGAGTCGGCGCGCACTGAAAAGCCAGGCGTTGGCGCTGGTGGCATCGGGTGTTCAACTGTGTCCATCATACCCGAAGCGGGAGGCTATCGCCTACCGTTGCGCCGCCTTTGGCGATGGCGCCGAGGTTCTGCGTCCGCTCGTCGCGACGGGCAGCAGGCGAATCGAATGCGCTCATCATCATGATTCCTTTCGCCCGATAGCGTTGCTCGCGTCGCCAACTTGGATTCCGTAGTGCTCGCACAAGGCCTCGCGCGCCCTCAGCACTTCTGGTGCGTCACGGGCGCGTTCGGGTGAAAGCTCGGTCATGGCTGTGCCTTTCATGCCCGGATGGTGATAGCGGGGAAATCGGAGTCCGCGGCGATGGTGTCCCACCACTCCCGCAGAACATTCATGCGGGCTTCGCGATCTGCCTCGTACGTGCCGTCGTGGATGTCGGTGAACGACCAATCGAACTGGGATAGCAGCTCGGAAAGTCGTTGCAGCTCCTGATAGCTCGCCGGAAGGTTGACGATCAGGTGTCCCGTCAGGGCGTGGGTGAGGACCAGGTGACCGGTCGGTACGACGTCACTGCCCTGAAGCTGTACTGCCGGCGTAATCACCAGTCCATTGCACGCAGACGGATACCCGGTGACGTTCACACTGACCGGTTCGCTCCCCTCGACTGGCTTCAGCATGATAGTGACGGTGGGCAGTTCGATGGTGGGCATCTTGGAGTTAGACATCGCCGTTCCTTCTCTGGCCGAGCTGAATGTTGGGCCACTGGCTCAGCCTGCTCAGTTCAAGGGGACCGTCGTCTACGACGACGGCAAATCCTGCCTGTGAGGCCGCGGCCAGCACATTGGCAATTACAGCGGTCTTACCCATCGGAGTCTGGCCTGTGACGTCGGTCATCTCGACCCTTTCTCTTGGTTGTGTGGGTTTTCGGATGTCTGTGTGTGCTGATCGTTGTGCCTAGTTTGTGTCGATGGCGTCGAGTTTCTTCGAGCAGGTCGATGTCGATTTCTTGTTGCAGCGCGGGGACGAACTGACCGAGGATCACGCTGCGGTTGAGATGTTTGGTTCCGGCCAGCAGTCGGCGGCGAGCAGTTGTGTCATCGCTGCGCTCGCTCACCGACATCACGAGTCGCCGGTGGTGTCGCCGTTGCACGTTGTTGGTGACCACAGTCCTCGTTCCTGCTTCGCTGCGTCGGCTTCGGCGTTCTGGAAACTGTGCTGGTAGCGGTAAGGCGTGGAGTAGGTGTACTCGTTGGCGTATCCCTCGACAATGAGGTCGAGGTTGATCAGGCGGCCGTCGAGGGTCCAGACGTAGGCCAGGCGGCGGCCGTAGCGGTCGGTGCTGTCTTGGCTGGGGTCGTCCTCGAGGTACACCGACTGTCCGGTGAGGGCGCGCTTGGTGAAGTCGGAGGCCTCCTGGGCGAAACACTCGACCGGAGAGCGGGGGTCGAGCAGTTCAGGGGTGTCCACGCCGATCAACCTGATCTTTGTGTCACCGTCGCCGGTTGTGACCCACAGCGTGTCGCCGTCGACCACGCGAGACACCGGCACGGGCCCGGTGAGCGCGTCTGTGGGCGGCTGGGTGGGGTAGTCGGTGCCGTCGGTTGGCGACTGCCCCGCGACGGAGGGCATCTGGCATCCCGCCAGTAAGGCGGTGCCGACGAGTCCGGCGAAAATGCGCAGGCGGCGGGGCGAGCTGAGTACAGCAGTCCGTGGTGTGGTGGTGCGTGAATGCGCACGGTGTGACGATCGCTCCTGACTGTCCATACGAGTCAGAATAGTTCATTGTTATGCAATTCGAGCACAATTCGTGAACACATTGAGCGCGCTGGTGTTAGCGTCTGGGTATGGCCCGTCTCGTATTGCACAGTGTGCGGGGATTCCCGGTGACGGACTTCGCCGCGCACCTGCCCCTGCAGCTGCGGGTGACCGGACGGCTGCGTTCGACGGTGCCGGGCCGGTACTGGTTCTGCGAGGTTCAGCCGGCCGTGGTGTGCGCGCTAAGCGAGGGCGTCGAGCGCGATCACATCCATCCTGATCTGCTCAGCGAGGACCGCGGTTCGGTCACCGTCTCGGCGGTGGTGCTCACCCCGGCCGCGGGCAATCGGGTCCTGCAGTCAGGGATTGTGGACTTTCCAGTGCATGTGGCGGCGGTGCTAGACCCTACTGTGAGGGTATCGGGGGAGATGGACCCCGAGCGGGTGGGGTATCTGGGGTGCGCACTCGTTGACGACGCTGACGTGGCCACAACCAGCCAGACTGTGCTGGAGCAGCAGGTCCAAGCGCTGCCCACCCGCTGGTGATCCGGAGTCTGCTCGCAGCGCTCAGAAGCGATGACCGCGATCAGGAGTGCTTGGACCACCAGTCGTAGAGCTGGGGGAGCGTGGGGCCGCCTTCACTGGATTCAATGCTGGCAAGCAGTCGCTCGCTGTCGATGGTCCAGCCGATCCGGGGATGTCCCTGTGAGGTGGTGCCACACACCAGAGTGCCGACAGGCACGTCGAGTGCTGCGCTACGGCGCCACGGGCCGGGGGACTGGTAGTTGCCGGGGCAGACGAGAACTGTTGTGCCACTGATGAACTCGTCGAGTGCGGCGGCTAGGGCATGGGCGTCCTGGTAGAGGGTGAATCGCGAGGAGGTGTTCGGCGCGTCGATGTTCGGACCACAGTCAGCGGCGCTGTGATTGTCAGTGGGAACCGGCGTGCACGTCCCGGGTGGGTAGCCGGTTGGGATTAACGACGCAAGCCGGGGATCGAGCTGAGCAGGCACCGCGACAGTCGGGGAGGGGGAGGCCTGGTCGTCTAAGAGTGCGGGCTGGTCGGTGGTGCTGCGCTCGGGCCAGAAGACCACGACGGCCGCGGCGACGGCAGCAACCGCACCGGCGGCGACCAGCCAACGCCGGCGGTGTCCTGACTGGTTCGCGGCACGGGGTCGGGGTACGACGTCGATCACGGTGGGCGAGGAAGGGCCTTTGGGTTGCGGCGGTGTTTCGGTCGAAGGTCGCGGCGGATCGTAGGGCGCGGGCTGTTCCCCAGGCGCCCAGGTGAAGAACTGACTTAGGGCTGGCAACGGGGCGGTGTTGGGGTCCTCGTGCGCCGGTGCGGTGTTCACATCGCACCGGCCCGCGTTGGCGCTTCTTGCATGCGCGGCCGGCGCCCGTTGGCGTCGAGCACGGCAGCCAGCTCGTCATCTGCGCGGCCGCGAAGTAGGGCGCCGACGTCTTCTTGTCGGCAGTCCAAGGCCGCGGCGAGCGCTGCGGCGGGGTTTCGAACCGCGTGGCCGAGCAGTTTGTGCAGCCGAGCAGGTTCGGCTTCCTCGGCGTGTACGCGGACCGCTTCCAGTGACGCATCGGCGGCTCTGAACACGAGCACCAGCGTGTCACCGCCAGCTGCGTTGACAGCGACGGCGTGGGCTCGCAGTGAGCCGATGCCGACGCCTCGTGTCGAGGCCAGCTTCCAAGCCGGGGTGACCGGCCCGTGTGCACTGGTGAATGTTCGCTGTTGGCCTGGGCGGGACGCCGGCGGCTCGCAGCGCCACCATTGCGGATCGACAAGCTCATCGAGTGGCTGCATTCGTTGCTCAGACCAATTCGAAGTCAGCTACGGTCAATTCGCGGGGGATTGCCCACAAGACGTCAGGTTCCTGTCTGAAGCGGGCGCCCAGGACCATCGGCCACTGCCACGATAGGCACGGGTAGAACATCAGAGTCCCCGACGCGGCGGTCTGCTCACGGTGCAGACGCGGCTCAGCGATTGCCACTTCGGCGGTCAGGGCCGGCGTGAAGCGGATGTCGGTGCGCAGAAGCTCAAACAAGACTCCGGGTGTGTCTTCGGATTGGTCCTTCTTCGTGACAACGGTTGCCCCTCGTGCGACCCAATCGTCCCAGCGATCGTTGAGCGTCTTAACGGTTTCGTCCGGGAAATAGAACGCCATATTCGGTGTGGAAATTACGCCAGCCATCAGCCGTTACTGCCTCCGTAGTTGTGTGCCTTGCAATATGTTTTGGTGTGCATTCGGTCCTCATGGAAGTGCGATCCGAAGTGCCTTGCTGATCTCGGCCATAGTCGACGGCGACAAGGTGCCTAGCGATTCGGTGAGTTCGTCGTGGTAGAGCTGCACGATGTCATCGACCAGGACGTATCCCACCAACGGATCGGCCGCGGTCAACGGCACGACCGTGGGGACGTGCGCGTGCTTACTGGTTGTCGTAATGCGTGCGGCCAGAACGGTATCGAGGTTCCTGTTCCTTGAGTTGTTGCTGAGGATGACCCACGGCTTGGCGCCGTGCCCGAGGTCGACCCGGTAGGCCTGGCTGCGCAATGCACGCGTCATTGACGCTCCTCGGCGCGACGACGCTCGTGGCGGTTGCGGGCAGTGCGTCGTTCAGCATTGGCCGAATCGCTGTTGAACTCCGTGGCCAGCTGGGCGTAGCCGACATCGAGGACATGCTCCTGTAGCGCTTCGGCCCCCGCCTGAAGCAGTGCGCGCAACGCCGCGGCCTCGGACTTGATGTCGTCTGCGACGTCGTGCTGGCTGGCCCATTGCCGCAAGACCTCGAAGGCGGGCGAGCCGTGACTGAGGTAGGGGGCTATCGCCGCCTCGTCGGAGTCGCCAAGGATCAGGCTCACACGCTTACTCATGGTGTATAGGATACACCGGATAACAGTGTAGTTTCCAGCGTAGTGCGGCGTGACGGTGACCCGGAGCGTCGTTCAGGTTCAGGGTGCGCAACCGGTCGGTGATCGCGGCGGTGAGCGTGTCCGAGGCGACGCCTCACTTCGAGGGCGCGGATCTAACTGGAGCTAATCTCACGGGAGCAGATCTCGAAAACGCCACCGCAACAACTTCAAACCATCTCTAGCCTCCTTGCCACCTGCCCGAGGAACACATGACAGAAATCGTGGCCGCGATCGGCGGCCTGGCCCTGATGGCGCTCTTTGTTGCCGGGTCGCTCTTCTACTTCCGACGGATCCGTTCCGGCCGCGCCGACCCCCTCATCGACCCCAGCTGGCCGACCAACATGC
>Ga0182742_1005519_pt1 | contig 10604 bp, 10 predicted proteins | sample eDN5th37CBELigMG_FD_128880 | JGI IMG/M metagenome (GOLD analysis project Ga0182742, IMG submission 128880) | Enriched Miracle-Growth compost microbial communities from Emeryville, California, USA - eDNA 5th pass 37_C BE-Lig MG (version 2)... ... | reverse complement strand
TGATGCTGACGCTCAACCGCGGCGGCCCGGTGGTGTGGATTTCCGAGAACGATGCACGCACCGCCAACATCGTCGACAACGACTGGGTCGAGGTGTTCAACGCCAACGGCGCGCTGACCGCGCGCGCGGTGGTGTCGCAGCGCATCAAGGACGGCATGATGCTGATGTATCATGCGCAGGAGAAAATCATCAACACGCCCGGCTCCGAGATGACCCGCCAGCGCGGCGGCATTCATAACTCGGTGACGCGCACCGTGCTCAAGCCGACCCACATGATCGGCGGCTACGCGCATCAGGCCTACGGCTTCAACTACTACGGCACGGTCGGCGCCAACCGCGACGAGTTCATCATCGTGCGCAAGATGGCCGAGGTCGACTGGCTCGAAGGCCCGCTCACGGACACGCCGAAGGAGGCTGCGGAATGACTGTTCGCGCTCAGATCGCGATGGTGTTGAACCTCGACAAGTGCATCGGCTGCCATACCTGCTCGGTGACCTGCAAGAACGTCTGGACCAACCGCGAAGGCGTCGAATACGCCTGGTTCAACAACGTCGAAACCAAGCCCGGCCTCGGCTATCCGCGCGAGTGGGAGAACCAGTCGAAGTGGAACGGCGGCTGGCGGCGGCGCAAGAACGGCCGCATCGAGCCGAAGATGGGCGCGAAGTGGCGCATCCTCGCCAATATCTTCGCCAACCCCGATCTGCCGGAGATCGACGACTATTACGAGCCGTTCACCTTCGACTACGAGCATTTGCACACGGCGAAGGAATCGCGGGCGTTCCCGACCGCGCGGCCGCGCTCGCTGGTCTCGGGCGAACGCATCGAAAAGATCCAGTGGGGGCCGAACTGGGAGGAAGTCCTCGGCGGCGAGTTCGCCAAGCGCGCCCACGATGTCAATTTCGAAGGCGTGCAGAAGGAGATTTACGGCCAGTTCGAAAACACCTTCATGATGTATCTGCCGCGGCTGTGCGAGCACTGTCTCAACCCGGCCTGCGTCGCGGTGTGTCCGTCGGGGGCGATCTACAAGCGCGAGGAAGACGGCATCGTCCTGATCGATCAGGACAAGTGCCGCGGCTGGCGCATGTGCGTGTCCGGCTGCCCCTACAAGAAGATTTATTACAACTGGTCGTCGGGCAAATCCGAGAAGTGCATCTTCTGCTACCCGCGCATCGAGGCCGGGCAGCCGACGGTGTGCTCGGAAACCTGCGTCGGGCGCATCCGCTATCTCGGCGTGCTGCTTTACGACGCCGACGGCATTGAGGCGGCGGCCAGCGTGCAGGACGAGAAGGACCTGTATCAGGCGCAGCTCGACCTGTTCCTCGATCCCAACGATCCGGCGGTGATCGCGCGGGCGCGCGCCGACGGTGTGCCGGAGGCGTGGATCGAGGCGGCGCGCCATTCGCCGGTGTGGAAGATGGCGATGGAGTGGAAGGTGGCGTTCCCGCTGCATCCCGAATACCGCACGCTGCCGATGGTGTGGTACGTGCCGCCGCTGTCGCCGATCCAGTCGGCCGCCGCCGCCGGCAAGATGGGTGTCGATGGCGACATGCCCGACGTGCGCTCCTTGCGGATTCCGCTGAAGTACCTCGCCAACCTGCTGACCGCCGGCGACGAGGAGCCGGTGGCGCTGGCGCTGGAACGGATGCTGGCGATGCGCGGCTACATGCGCGCCAAGACCGTGGACGGGCGGCTCGACGAACGCATCGCCAGCCGTGTCGGCCTCACCGGCGCGGCGATCGAGGACATGTACCAGGTGATGGCGATCGCCAATTACGAGGATCGCTTCGTCATCCCGACCGCGCATCGCGAATGGAGCGAGGATGCCTACGACCTGCGCGGCTCGTGCGGCTTCTCGTTCGGCAACGGCTGTTCGGGCGGCACGTCCGAACCCGACCTGTTCGGCGCCGCCCGCGCGAAGAAGCCGTCCAACCCGATGGAGATCGCGTGATGACCGTGCTTGTCACCCCGAGCTTCAAGGCGCTGTCGGCGCTGCTCACCTATCCGACGCCGGAGCTTCTCGCCGCCGGCGGCGAGATCGCGGCGGCGCTGGCGGATGACGGCGCGATACCGGCGGCCCAGAGCGACGCGCTGATGCCGCTGATCGATGAACTTGCGGCCGGCGACATCTACGAGTTGCAGGAGCGCTACGTCGATCTGTTCGACAAGACGCGGCGGCTGTCGCTGCATCTGTTCGAGCACGTTCACGGCGAAAGCCGCGACCGCGGCCAGGCCATGGTCGATCTCGCCAATCTCTACGAGCGCGGCGGGCTGATGCTGGCGGCCAGCGAACTGCCCGACTATCTGCCGTTGTTCCTCGAATATCTGGCGACGCGGCCGCGCGAGGAGGCGAAAGCGCTGATCGCCGAGATCGACCACATCCTCGCCCCGCTCGAGGAACGGCTCATCGCGCGCGGCTCGCCCTATGCCGCCGTGTTCACGGCGATCCGTGCCACCGCCGGCGCGGCGATGCAGGCCAAGCCCGCCGGCGTCGCCGACGAGCCCGACGATCTCGCCGTGCTCGATGCCGACTGGGAGGAAACCGCCGTCACCTTCGGGCCCGGCGATGCGCTGGACGGCTGCTCGGTGGACCGGCTGCGCACGCAGATGCGCGCGGCGCGGCGCGATGCGCGCCAGATACAGGCATAGGGAGGAGGGACCATGTTCGAGACCGTCAACGCCATCGTGTTCGGCTGGTATCCCTATCTCTGCCTGACCGTGTTCCTGCTCGGCAGCCTGCTGCGTTTCGACCGCGAGCAGTACACCTGGAAATCCGGCTCGTCGCAGCTGTTGCGGCGGCGCCAGCTGCGCTGGGGGTCGAACCTGTTCCACGTCGGCATTCTGGTGATCTTCGTCGGCCACGCCGGCGGCCTGCTGACGCCGATCTGGGTGTTCGACATGCTCGGCATCAGCCACTCGTTCAAGCAGGGCATGGCGATCGTCATCGGCGGCGTCGCCGGCGTCGCCTGCTTCATCGGCATCGCGCTGCTGGCGCACCGCCGCCTGTTCGATCCGCGCATCCGCGCCACGTCCTCGTTCGGCGACACCGCGATCCTGCTGCTCTTGTGGGCGCAACTGGTGCTCGGCCTCGCCACCATTTTCGTGTCGCTCCAGCACATGGACGGCCACGAGATGGTGAAATTCATGAACTGGGCGCAGGGCATCGTGCTGCTGCGGCCGGACGCGGCGTCCTATGTCGCCGACGTGCATCCGTTGTTCCGCGCGCACATCGTGCTCGGCATGACCATCTTCCTGGTGTTTCCGTTCACGCGCCTCGTCCACATCTGGAGCGCGCCGATCTGGTATCTCGGCCGGCCCGGCTACCAGATCGTGCGCACGCGTTTTGCCAAAACGGCGCCGCGTCCCGGCGCGTCGCTGGCGCGCAAGGCGCCGCAGCCGGCGGAGTAATAGACATGGTCACGATGGTCATCGATCATGGCGCCAGGCGTCGCACGCAGGCGGCATCCGAGGAGGGCGCGGCGGCGCCGGCCGCCGAGCCGGTGGTAATGCCGCAGGTCAGCGTCAACGGCGTCGTCATCGCGCGCAAGGCGATCGCCGCCGAGGTGCAGAACTGCCCGGCGGCCGACCCGGGGGAGGGCTGGCGCGCGGCGACCCGCGCGCTGGTGATCCGCGAATTGCTGTTGCAGGAGGCGCGGCGCCTGCAACTCGCCGCGGTGCAGGAGGTCGATCCCGACGGGCGCAAGGAGACGGAGGAGGACGCGCTGGTGCGTGCGCTGATCGCGCAGGAGGTTGCGGTGCCAGAGGCCGACGAGGCCACGCTGCGGCGCTTCTACGCCGCCAACCCGGCGCGCTTCTCCATGCCGCCGCTCTATGAGGCCGACCACATCCTGATCGCGGCGCGGCAGGACGATGGGACTGCATTCGCCGCCGCGCGCGAACAGGCCACAGCGCTGGCGACGCTGCTGACCGATGCACCGGAGCGGTTCGCCGATCTGGCGCGCGCGCATTCGGCGTGCCCGTCGGCGGCGCTCGGCGGCAGCCTCGGCCAGATCGGGCCGGGCGACACCACCGCCGATTTCGAGCGCGCGCTGGAGCGGCTGGCGCCGGGCGACATCTCCGGGCCGGTCGAGACACGCTACGGCGTCCACCTGATCCGCCTCAACCGGCGCATCGACGGCGAGCTGTTGCCGTTCGACATGGTGAGCGAGCGCATCCGCGCCTATCTCGAGGAGCATGTGCGCCGGCAGGCGGCCGCGCAGTACATCGCGCTGCTGATCGGCCGCGCCGATATCCGCGGCATCGCGCTCGACGGCGCCGATACGCCGCTCGTTCAGTAGTGGCGTATTATGCTGGGCACCCTGATCGCTTCGTTGGATGACCCTCAAGTGGTGGCGCGCATGATCGCGCTGCTCGACGAGCCGGACCTCGCGGTCCGGCTCGAGACGGCAGCCGGTGCGCTCGGCCTTACCCCGGCGGAGGCCACGGCCTCGCTGGTGCGCAATTTCGTCGAGACGGCGTCCGACGACGTATGGCTGCAACTGATCGGCATCATGAACCGTGCCGACGATCCGACGCTGGCGGCGGTCCGCGCCATTTTGACCAAGGCGCTGCCGGATGTCGCAGGAGCGGGCGCTAGCCCTTCTTCGCCGGCTTGAGATAGCGCGCAAGCCGCGCGGCGGCGTTCTTGAGGTGGGATGCGGCCGCCTCGTGCGCGGCCGCCGCATCCTGTTTGACGATCGCATCGAAGATGCGCTCGTGCTCGGTCTGCACCGTCTGGCTCATGCCCGCCCATTGCGCCGAATTGGCGCGCGCGGTGCGGATGAAGTTGCGCACGCGGTGGTCGAGAAAGCCGGACAGGTCGCGGAAGAACGGATTCTTGGTGGCGGCGAGGATGGCGCGGTGAAACTCGACGTCCTCGTCGACGCCCGGCTCGTTGCGGTCGATTGCGGCCTGCATGGCCTTGAGCTGGGCTTCGATGGCGCGCAGGTCGGCGGAGGTGCGGCGCCGCGCCGCGTGCTCGGTCGCCGCCGCCTCGACCGCCATCAACAGTTCGACGATGTGGAAGATTTCGCCGCTGTCGGAAAAATCCTTGATGTCGAGCCGGAACACCGACACCGTTTCCGGATCGGCGACGAAGGCGCCGGCGCCCTGTCGCGTCACCACGATGCCGTCCTGCTTCAGGCAGCGGATCGCCTCGCGCACCGTCGGGCGGCTGACGCCGTAGATTTCCGACAGTTGCTGCTCGGTCGGCAGCTTCTCGCCCGGCCCGAGATTTCCGGCGACGATCTCGCGGCGCAGTTTTGCGGCGAGCGTATCGGCGAGCGACGGCGGCCGCCGGAGCAGGCCGTGGGACGGGGCGAGGCTGTTCTTGTTCACAATCGTTATCCGGGCTTTCGGCGTCGCCGTGTGGTGGAGGGGCGCAGGGTTGCGTTCTGTCCCATCCGGTTTCTTATCCCGCCCGCGCCACCCGAGCCAGCAGCCCGGTGTCGCGACGGCATCAGGTCATCAGCCAGCCGCCGGACACGTCGATCACCTGACCGGTGACGAACCGCGCCGCGTGGGATGTCAGGAACAGGCAGACCGCGCCGACGTCCTCCGGCTGCCCGAGCCGCAAAAGCGGCGTGGCAAGGCGCGCCGCCTCGTTGGCGGAGGCGGCGGTGCCGCGCATCAGGGGCGTATCGATGCGGCCGGGCGCCAGCGCGTTGACGGTGACGTTGTACGGTCCGAGTTCGCCGGCGAGGTGCTTGGTGAAGCCGATCAGCCCGGCCTTGGTCGCGGCATAATGCACGCCGACGAGATCGAGGAAGGTGCGGCCGGCGACCGACGACAGGCTGACGATGGCGCCGCGCCTCGCCGTGCGCATCATCGGCGCCACCGCCGCGGCGCAGAGAAACGCGCCGGTCAGGTTGACCTCGACGACGCGCCGCCATTCGTCAGCGCCCATCTCCCAGATCGGCGCCTTGCGCCCGTCCGCGCCGCTCTTCGGTGAAATGCCGGCGTTGTTGATCAGCGCGGTGATCGGGCCGAACGCCTCGGCGCCACGGGCGACCGCCGTGCGCACCGCGGCCTCGTGGGTGACGTCGGCGGCGATTCCCAGCGTCGCAGCGCCCCGTGCCGCTGCGGCCTCGGCCGCCTCCGCCGCAAGCTCCGCGTCCTGATCGAGATAGATCACCCTGGCGCCGGCGGCGGCATGGGCATCGGCGATCGCCCGGCCGATGCCGCGGCCCGCGCCGGTGACGAGCACGACGCCGTCGGCGTGGGAGGGTTCGGTCATCGCGACCGCACCTGGAGCATGATCTTGCCGACATGAGCGCTCGATTCCATCAGGGCGTGCGCGGCGCCTGCTTCCTCCAGCGGAAACACCTTGTGGATGACCGGCTTCACCGCGCCGCTTTCCAGCAGCGGCCAGACGTTGTCGCGCAGGGCGTCGGCCACCAGGCGCTTCAGCGCAACGGAGCGGGCGCGCAGCGTTGAGCCCGTGAGGGTCAGCCGCCGCAGCATCAGCGGCATCAGGTCGAGGTTGACGCGGCTGCCTTGCAGGAAGGCGATCTGCACCAGCCGCCCTTCCATCGCCAGCGCCGCCAAATTCTTCTGGATGTAATCGCCGCCCACCATGTCGAGGATGACGTTGACGCCGTTGCCATCGGTCAGGCGCGCGACCTCCTGCACGAAATCGTGCGTGCGGTAATTGATGGCGGCGTCCGCGCCGAGCGACCGGCAGAACGCGCATTTGTCGTCGGAGCCGGCGGTGGCGTAGACGGTCGCGCCGAGCTGTTTGGCGAGCTGGATCGCCGTCGAGCCGATGCCCGAGGAGCCGCCGTGAATGAGCACGCTCTCGCCGCGCGCGAGCCGCCCGCGCGTGATCATGTTGTCGTACACGGTGAAATAGGTCTCGGGCACGCCTCCGGCCTCGAGCAGCGACAACGGTTTTGGAACGGGAAGGCAGAGCGGATAATCGGCGACCGCGTATTCGGCGTAGCCGCCGCTCACCACCAGCGCGCAGACGTCGGTGCCGAACGCGCTTTGCGGCACGTCGTCGCCGACGGCAACGATCCGGCCGGAAATTTCGAGACCCGGAATGTCGGTGGCGCCCGGCGGCGGCGGATAGTTGCCGGCGCGTTGCAGGCAGTCGGGACGGTTGACGCCGGCCGCCGCCACCTCGACCAGCACCTGCCCGGCGCCGGGCTGCGGCACGGCCGCCGTTTCGAGACCGATCACCTCCGGGCCGCCGGCGCCGTTGAAGCGAACCTGGCGCATCGTCGAGGGAATGGTCATCGCGTTGTCCTCCGCTGCATCTTTAGCTTTGTGTTCGGCCGGAATCGTCGCCGTCGAGCGGCAGGTTCTGCGCTGGCCGGCCTCGGGTTGCAAGGCCTATCGGCCGGTCGCCGGCCTCTTGTTCGACCTGCTTTCCCCGCGCAGGGCGGTGCCTGCTTCGCCTCCCGCGCCCCAGGCAAAGGCCACGGGCGGCCGTTGACGGCCCGCCGGCCGCATCGCCGAAAAGTCGCCCAAGGGTTGTGACACCGGCAAGTTTTACTTGTCAGACGACCTGTTTACCATAATATCAGGGCAATCCGCAAATGCCGTCGGGGCAGCGTCGGATCGCACGAATAATACAAAGGGTGGTTCAGGGAGGAAATGATGAGGAAACTGCTGCGTGCATCGTTCATGGCGGGACTGATGCTGTCGGTGCTGCCGGCGTCGGTGGCGTGGTCGCAATCGGCGATCAAGGTCGGCGCGCTGTATCCGTTCTCGGGCGGGCTCGCCCTGCTCGGCGACGAGAGTTTCCGCGGTCTCGAGATCGCCATCGAGGAGCGCAACGCCGCCGGCGGGCTGAACGGCAAGACGTTGCAGATCGTTCGCGGCGATGCCGTCGATCCCAATCAGGCCGTGGGCGAGGCGCGGCGCCTCACCTCGGTGGAAAAAGTGCCGGTGATCTTCGGCACCTATTCGTCGTCGCTGTCGCTCGCCGCGACGCAGGTCGCCGAACTCGCCGGCGTTCCCTATTTCGAACTGGGCGCGATCTCCGATCCGATCACCGAACGCAAGTTCAAGAACGTCTATCGCACCAACCCGACAGCGAAGGTGTTCGCCAGCAAGATGGTCGATGCCGTGATCGACGTCATCGCGCCGGCGTTGAAGGTCGATTACAAGACGCTCAAGGTCGCGATCATCCACGAGGACTCGCTCTACGGCCAGACGGTTGCCGGCTATCAGAGCGCGCGCGCCAAGGAGAAGGGCGTCAATCTCGTCGAGACGCTGCCCTATTCGGCCAAGTCGGTCGATCTGACGCCGGTGATCCTGCGCCTGAAGTCGGCCGGCGTCGACGTGGTGCTGCAAACCTCCTACCAGAACGACACGGTGCTGTTCTTCCGCCAGATGAAGGAACAGGGCCTCAAGCTCAAGGCGGTGATGGGCGCCGGCGGCGGCTATTCGCTGCGCGACACCATGACGGCGGTCGGCGCCGAGAACATGGAAGGGGCGCTCAACGTCGATTTCACCCAGTACCGCACCAACACCAAGGCGGCGCCGGGCCTCGACGAGTTCGTCAAGAAGTACCAGGCCAAGTACGGCACCGCGCCGCGCTCCGGCCACAGCCTCGCCAACTACATGGGCGCCAAGGTGGTGCTCGACGCCATGGCGGCGGCCAAGGACCTGTCGAGCGCCTCGATCCGCGAGGCGATGATGAAGGTCGACGTGCCGGCCGGCGCCACCGCGACGGGCTGGGGCGCCAAGTTCGGCGAGGACGGCCAGAACACCCGCGTCGCGCCGTTCCTGATGCAGTGGCAGGGCGGCGAGCTGGTGACGGTGTATCCGCCGGAAGCGGCGGTCGCCAAGCTCAAGCTCGGGGTCGGCGCCAACTAGCCTTGCCCCTCCGCGCAAGCGGCGGAGGCGCGAAACGCCCGCGTCTCCGTCGCTCTCCGCCCGTGGACCGCGGCCCGCGCCGCAGCCTTTGCGCCAGAGCCTCCGCGCCTTGGAAGATCGACCGATGGACGTTCTCGCCCAGCTGATCCTCAACGGCATCATGATCGGCAGCATGTATGCCATCATCTCGGTCGGACTGACGCTGATCTTCGGCATCGTCCGCGTGGTGAATTTCGCCCACGGCGAATTTCTCATGATCGGGATGTATGCGGTCTACCTGTTGTGGCACCACCTCGGCCTGCACCCGTATGTGTCGGCATTGCCGATCGTGGTGCTGCTGTTCGCGATCGGCGCGCTGACCCAGCGGCTGATCATCCAGAAGCTGCTCGGCGCCGACGAGTACATCCAGATTTTCGCCACCGTCGGCATGTCGATCGCGCTGATCAACCTGGCGCTGTTGCTGTTCGGCGCCGATCTCTACGCGGTCAACACGCCGGAATTGCGCGCGCCGGTGCCGTTCGGCGGCTACAGCCTGCTGGTCGGCCATGTCGTGATCTTCGTCTGCGCCATCCTGCTGGTGGCCGGATTGCACGTCTTTCTCAACCGCACGCCGCTCGGCCGCGCCATCCGCGCCACCGCGCAGAACCGCAATGCGGCGCTGCTGATGGGCGTGCCGGTCGAGCGCATCTACATCATCACCTTCGGGCTCGGCGCGGCCTGCGTCGGCCTCGCCAGCGCATTGATCGTGCCGCTCTATCCGGTGACGCCGACCATCGGCACCTACTTCGTGCTGACCGCCTTCGTCGTCGTGGTGCTCGGCGGCATGCGCAGCATCTACGGGGCGTTCTTCGGCGCGATGATCATCGGCATCGTCGACAGCCTGTCCGGCTACTACATCGCGCCCGACCTCAAGGAAGTCGTCTACTTCATCATCTTCATTCTGATTTTGATCTTCAAGCCGACCGGCCTGTTCGGCTTCGGACGCGGGACGGAGTGACATCATGAGTGCCCCGACGGCTTCCGCCCCTTCGCGCGCCGCCGCCGCCTTCCGCATGGCGCCATGGCGTACGGTCACCGAGCCGCGCGTCTACATGTCGCTGCTGGCGCTGTCGCTGTTGCTGGTCGTTCCGGCGCTCAGCGGCTCGGCTTTCATCGTCCACATTTTTGTGACGATCTGCGTGTTCGCCGGCCTGTCCACCGCCTGGAACATCGTCGGCGGCTATGCCGGTCAGCTCTCGCTCGGCCACACCATCTTCTACGGCATCGGCGCCTACACCGCGGCGCTGCTGATCCAGCATGTCGGCCTGACGCCGTGGGTCGGCATGTGGGGCGGCGCGCTGGTCTCGGCCGCGGTCGCGGTCGGCATCGGCTATCCGTGCTTCCGGCTGCGCGGCCCTTATTTCGCGCTGGCGACGATCGCGTTCCTCGAGGTGATCCGCCTGCTCGCCACGCACTTCCACACCGTGACCGGCGGCTCGGCCGGCCTCATCGTGCCGCTCAACCTCGGTTGGGCCTGGATGATCTTCTACGACAAGATCAACTATCTGTTCATCGCCTTCGGGCTGCTGCTCCTGTGTCTTGCGGTGTCGCTGTGGGTGCGCCACTCGCGGCTCGGCTACTACCTCACGGCGGTGCGCGAGCGCGAGGATGCGGCCTCCGCCGCCGGCATCAACAACACCCGCGTCAAGTTGCAGGCGGTGGTGATCTCGGCGGTGCTGACCAGCCTGATCGGCTCGTTCCACGCCATGTATCTGACCTTCCTCGAGCCGGCGACGATGTTCTCG
>Ga0182742_1005518_pt1 | contig 10609 bp, 8 predicted proteins | sample eDN5th37CBELigMG_FD_128880 | JGI IMG/M metagenome (GOLD analysis project Ga0182742, IMG submission 128880) | Enriched Miracle-Growth compost microbial communities from Emeryville, California, USA - eDNA 5th pass 37_C BE-Lig MG (version 2)... ... | reverse complement strand
TCGGTCGGGGGACGATGGTCGAGCAGGGCGCGCAGCTCGTCGTACAGGTCTTGAAGGGCGTCGTCGAGCCGATCGGCCTGCAACGACGCGGCGATGGAGAAGGGGCCCCGGCCGCGCCGGCAGTCGAAACCGCTGCGGACGCCGTAGGTGAAACCCCTGCGCTCGCGCAAAATTTCGTTGAGCCGCGAGGTGAACTGGCCGCCGAGCACCTGGTTGAAGAGCATCAGCCCCTCGAAGTCGGGGTCGTCGCGCGCGATGCCGACGTGGCCAACCCGGACCACCGCCTGGGGAGCGTCGGGCCGGTTCAAAAGCAGGATCCGAGGGCGGTCGCCCAGAGCGGGGGCGGTTGGCCGGGGTATCTCTTCGGCGGAACCGGACCAGTCGCCGAGCCTTGCTTCGAGCCGCTCCAAAACGGCCTGGGGGTCAACGTCTCCCGCCACGATCACCGCCGCGCCGGACGAGGTGGAGAACCGCCGATGGAGGTCGGCCGCCTCGTCGCGCGTCAATTCCGCCACGACGCCTTCGAGACCGTCGAGCGGGTGGCGGTATGGGTGTCCTTCGGGGTACAGGGTCTTCATCAAGGTCCGATGGCCGCGCGCCTCGGCGCTGTCGCGCTCGGCCCGCAGGGCGGCGACCGTCTGCCCCCGGATGCGGTCCCATTCCGCCTCGGGGAAGCTGGGCTCGCGGAGGACGTCGACGGCCAGGTCGAGCATCGGGTCGAGAACCGTCTTCAGGCAGCGGAACGAGACGAACGCTCCGTCCCAGCCGCAACTGGCCGAGAGCGACGCCCCCATCGCCTCGACGGCCAGGGCGATCTCGGCGGCCGTTCGCGTTCGCGTCCCCTCGTCCATCACGCCGACGGTCAACCGCGCCAGGCCCGGCCGGTCGATCGGCTGGACGGTCGCGCCCCCGGTCATGGCGACGGCCATCGAGACGGTCGGCAAGTCGCGCTTGGGCAAGACCCAGACCGGCAAGCCGTTTTTAAGCGTTAAGACTTCGGGAACCGGAGCGCGGAAGGCGGTCGGGGGCTTGCTCGCCGGTGGGGTCGAGCGGTCGAGCATCGGGACGCTCGCGTCGGGCTTGCGTCCCAAAACCGAAAGCGCGACGCGCGGCTTGCCGACCAGGTGGTTGATGGCCGCCTGGCGGATCGCCTCGGGGGTGACGGCCTGGAAGCGCTCCAGGTCGGTCGTGATGAGCGAGGGGTCGCCCCGATACACGTTGTAGGCGTTGAGCCGATCGGCCACGCCGCCGAAGCCTCCCATGTGCTCCAGCGCGAACAGGAAGCTCGCCGACTTCATCGTCACGACCCGCTCCAGCTCGGCGGCGGCGACGCCGTCGAGGGCGATCTCCTCGATCTCGGCGAGCAGCAGCTGGCGGATGTCCCGGAGCGATCGGCCGGGGCGCGCGGTCGCGATCATGGCGAACGAGCCGGCCAGTTCGCGGCCCGACTGATGGGCCGAGACGTCCTGGGCCCACTGGCGCTCGATGACCAGCTTCTTGTAGAGCCGGCTCGACCGGCCCCGGGCAAGAATGTCGGCCAGCAGTTGCAGCGGGGCGTCGTCGGGGTGGAAGTGGGGGACGGTGTGCCAGGTGATGTACTGGCGGTCGAGCTCGACGCGGTCCAGGAGGGTCAATTCGCGGTCGGCGTCGAGAGCGACGGGGGGCGTCCAGGGGCGCAACGCCTTGGCGCCGCCGGGGATCGGACCGAAGTAGCGGTCCACCAGCGCCACCGTCTCGTCGGTCTGAACATCGCCGACGATCGCCAGGCTGGCGTTGGCCGGCACATAGTAGCGCTGGAAAAACGCGGCCACGTCGTCGCGCGAGGCGGAGTCGAGGTCCTCCATCACGCCGATGGTCAGCCAGCTGTAGGGATGCTCCGGCGGATACATCGCTTCCGCCAAAAGTTGCCAGACCCGGCCATATGGGCGATTGGCGTAGTTTTGGCGATATTCGTTCTTCACGACCCCCTTTTGGATGGTCAGCTTGTGCTCGTCGAGGGCCGGGACGAGGAATCCCATCCGATCCGACTCCATCGCCAGCACCCGTTCGAGATGGGCCGCGGGGATGTCGACGAAGTAGTTGGTCCGATCGCTGGAGGTCGAGCCGTTGATGCCGGCGCCGAGGGGCTGGAGATGCTTGAAGAAGTCTCCCGGATAGTTTTCCGAGCCCTCGAACATGATATGCTCGAACAGGTGGGCGAAGCCCCGTTGGTTGCGCTCTTCGTTTTTGGAGCCGACGTGATACCAGAGGTTTACGGCGACGATCGGCAGGCCGGGCTGGTGTTTGACGATCACGTCGAGGCCGTTGGCGAGAGTCTGCTTGTGGAACCCGAACGGCGGGGGCTTGAGGGAATCGGTCATCGCGGGGAAGCTCGCTTCGGGAGAACGACGAACCCGTCCGGTCACAAGGTTCGCTCGACGGTGGTAAGTAAGAACGTGGCGCGTTCCGGTTCGCCCCGCGGGGGTCTGGGACGCGGGGCGCGGGGATCTCTTGCCCGGGGGTGGGCCGATCGCCTACCCTTGCTTCATTGTAGGGCGAAGCGGCGGCCGATGGACCCACGCGCCCAAGTTCCTTAAGATTTCCGGGGAAAGCGTTTTGTGGGAGACGCGGTCCAGCGCGTACAATGCGGAATGGGTGGGCGCGGAGACCGGACGCCGAGCGGGGGCCTTCATCACGCTCATGGAGCAAGACGGGGAAGCCGGGTTTCGAGAGTCCACGCAACCGATGGGCCAGCCCGCGCCGCGTGATTGGTCTTCGGGGGCCGTTTCGCTCTCGGGGCGGTTTTAGAGATATAAGGTCGGGCCGTGAACTGGGACGACATCATCATCGACGCCTCGGCCACCGACACGGGGATGCGGCGGCGGAACAATCAAGACAGCCACGCGACCGTCCGGGCTCCGAACCGCGAGACCTGGCGCCAGCGCGGCCATCTGTTCATGGTGGCCGACGGGATGGGCGCGCACGCCGTCGGCGAACTGGCCAGCAAGATGGCTTGCGACCTGATCCCGCACAACTACATGAAGGCCAAATCGGGGACCGCCGGCGAGGCCATCTCCAAAGCCTTTCGCGACGTCAGCCGGCTCATCAACGGCCGGGCCGCCGTCAATCGGGATTTTCAGGGGATGGGTACGACCTGCTCAGCCCTGCTGCTTCTGCCCGAGGGCGCCCTGGTCGCCCACGTCGGCGATTCGCGGGTCTACCGGGTGCGCGACGGCCGCATCGACCAGCTTTCCTTCGACCACAGCCTGGTCTGGGAACTGATCCGCCGCAATCATCTCACGGCCGAACAGGCTAAGGTCTCCATCCCCAAGAACGTCATCACCCGCAGCCTGGGGCCCGAAGCCGACATCGAGGTCGATCTGGAGGGCCCGTTGGCCGTCCAGCCCGGCGACGCCTTTTTGCTCTGTTCCGACGGCCTCTCCGGGCCCGTGACCGACCCGGAGCTTGGGGCCTTCGCCGGCAACTTCCATCCCCGCGACGCCTGCCGCTATCTGCTCCAACTGGCCAACCTGCGCGGGGGATACGACAACATCACCGTCCAGATCGTTCGGCTTGGCCCCTGGGTTGATCCCGAGTCGGGCGAGACCGAAAATCAGGATCCCGCCGCCAAGTCGGGGAAGGACGCCAATGGTCGCGGCCGGCCCTCGTGGATGGATCGCCTCGTCGACCGCTTCACGGGGCCCAAGGCCCTTCAAACCCTGGCGCCCGACGAGGAGAATCACTACAGGTCGTGCGACTGCGCGATCGACGAGAAACTCATTCGGTCGCTCCTGAAGCTGGTTGAGGAGGTGCGCGAGGGGGCCATCTCGAAGGCGTGGTCGCTCGACTGGACGGCCCTGTCGGCCCACCGAAAGAAGCTGGCCGACGCCCGCGAGTCGGGCAACGCCTGGGTGGCCCTGCGCGAGATCGGCGAATTGATTTGCCTGCTCGGCCAGGCCGGGCGATTCCACAGCAAGAGCCCCGTGTCCTAGCGTCGCGGACCGGCTCGCGCCGCTCTCCCGCGGGCGACGCGCCGATCGCGCGCCGCGTTTCAAGGGAGAAGAAGGACCCCACGATGCCCGACTCGGAACCCATTTCCGACGCAACCCTCTGCGCCCGCGCGCCCCGATCCCCCAAATCTTGCAGCTCGCCGCTCTCGCCGCCGCTTTTGCTCAGCTCGGTCTACCGGGTTGAGAACCTCGACGACATCGACGGCATGACCGGAGGCCGGCTCGAAGGCTTCTTCTACGCGCGCGACGGCCATCCCAACGCCGTCCAACTCGCCAAGAAGCTGGCGCGACTGGAGGGCGCCGAGGCCGCGGCGATCTGCGGTTCGGGAATGGGGGCCATCGCCGCTTCGCTGCTGGCCCTGCTCGGGCGGAGCGACCACGTCGCCTTCTCCGAAGGACTCTACGGCAAGACGACGACGCTCATCACCCGCGAGTTCGCGCGGCTGGGAATCGACCACTCCCCGTTCGACGGCGCGCGCCCCGAGACGCTCCGCGACGCGATCAACCCGCGCACCCGCGTGGTCGTGGCCGAGACGATCTCCAACCCCCTTCTTCGAGTCTGCGACTTCGACCAAATCAGCGCGATCGCGAGCGAGGCCGGCGTCCCGCTCTGGATCGACCACACCTTCGCCCCCTTGCTCTGCCGGCCGCTGGAGATGGGCGCGACGCTCGTGATCCACTCGCTGACCAAGCTCATCAGCGGCCACGGCGACGTAACCCTGGGCGCCGTGATGGGGCCCCGCGACCTGATCGAGCGCGTTCACGACGTCTCCACCGCGTTCGGACAGACCGGTAGCCCGTTCGACTGCTGGCTGACCCTCCGCGGCATGACGACGTTGAGCCTCCGGGCCGAGCGGACCTCCCGAACCGCGCTGGAGCTGGCCCGCCGACTGGAGGCGCACCCCAAGGTGCTTCGCGTTCATTATCCGGGGCTCGCCTCGCACGCCGACCACGCCCTGGCCCAGCGGTACTTCCCCAACGGCCAGGGCGCCATGATCTCCTTCGAGTTGGATGGACGCGACGCGGTCGACCGCCTGATCCGGGCGTTCCACGACGTCCCCTTCGCCCCGAGCCTCGGCGACGTCGAGACGATCGTCAACCACCCGCGCAGCACCAGCCACCGGGGTCAGGACCCCGAGGCGCTCCGGCAACTCGGCATCACCCCGGGGCTGCTTCGAGTCTCCACCGGCCTTGAGGACATCGAGGACCTGTGGCGCGACTTCGACCAGGCGCTGGCGGCCGTCTGAGCGCCTTATATCGGGAGGGTATTGCCCTCCCGAAGAATCGCTCCGGATCGCGCGGAATGGTCCGGTTCCCTACACCAACGCCGCGGCGAGGAGTTCGGCCTTGAAGACGGTCACGGCCTGGCCGATCAGGACGACGCGGTCGCCTTTGACGCGCGTCTTGACCACGCCGCCGCGCGGGGAGACCTGATGGCCAACCAACTCCGAGCGGCCCAGCCGGGCGGCCCAGTAGGGGGCGGAGCAGCAGTGGGCCGAGCCGCAGACGGGGTCCTCGTCGATCCCCACCTGGGGGGCGAAGAACCGCGAGACGAAATCGAAGTCCGGGTCGCTGGAGAGGCTCGTGGCGATGACGCCCCGGACGGGGATGGTCTCGATCTGGTCGAAGTCGGGATGGAGGCTTCGGACGCTCTCCTCGTCGGCCAGCTCAACCAGAAGGTCGAACCGATTGAGCCCCGCGGCGACGATGGGGCAGCCCAGCGCCTGGGAGATCCGGTCCAGCTCGTCGGCGTCGTGGATCATGGCCTCGACCGGCGCGGCGGGAAAGTCGAGCTCAATCCAATCGCCGTCGCGGCGGGCCGTGAGCGGGCCGCTTCGGGTGTCGAACTCGGCCGGGGCGTCGTCGACCAGGTGTCCCTCTTGCCAAAGAACGTGGGCCGAGGCCAACGTCGCGTGGCCGCACAGGTCGACCTCGACGGTCGGAGTGAACCACCGGAGCCGGTATCGCGAGCCGCCGTCGATGGGGTGGAGGAAGGCGGTTTCCGACAGGTTCATCTCGCGGGCGACGTGCTGCATCCACCACTCGGGCGCCGGCTCGTCGAGCACGCAGACGGCCGCCGGATTTCCGGCGAAGGGGCGGTTGGTGAAGGCGTCGACCTGGATGATCGTGGGATTCAAGACGATTGTCCTCAAGGGCGGGATCGCCGGCGCGATCCACCACGCGCGTCAGCCGTTGGCCGGAAGGTCGCGGGTCGCGAAAACTAGAAACGCCAGCCCGACGCACGCGGCGCCAAGGCCGGCCAGCACCGAAACGTCGAAGCTGTATACTTCACGACCCGTCACGGCGTCTACGGGATTATAGAGGCTGAAGATCGAAAAACGCTCGGCCCAGGGCCGCCAGGCCTCGTCCTTGAAGATCGGAATCAAGGCGATCACCCGCGCGATGAACCCAGCCAGGGTCAACACCGAGCCGATCATCGTGGGTCGCCAGCGGACCAGATCCATCGACGAGAACAAGAGCGTGTAGCCGTGGACCGCGAACCCAAGCGCCGCCAGGTTCAGGGCCGGCCGAAGCAGCGCCAGCCACTCCGGGGGCGTGCGGAGCACGTTGTACCACGAACCGATCGCCGCGCCCGCGGCAAGTGACAGCGCGATCGCCAGCAGCCCCGCGGTCGCCACCAGCGCCTGCGCCGCCAGGTACGCCGAGCGCGAGATCGGCCGCGAGAGAACCAGGTCGAGCGAGCCGCGCTCGATCTCGGCCCCCACCGCGCCGGCGCCCCGGCCGATCGCCCAGACCGCCACCACCAGGACGATGAACGGGTGGTTCCAAAAAGCCATCATGATGGCGGTCGACGAGGGGGCGTCCTCCAGGCCCATGTCCCGCATCCAGCGGAAGGCGCGAAGCTTCTCGCCCGGCGCGGCCGACAACGTCTTGAGAATGCGCGTCTCGTTCAGCGAAGCGACGTGGACGAACAGCCAGCCAAGCGCGAACAACGCTCCGGACGAGAAGATCAACGACCAGCGCGCGTCGCGGACGAGCTTTCCCGTCAGCGTGAAAAACGGCCTCATTGGGGGAACTCCTCGCCGTCTTCGGCCGCGCCTGGGCCGTGATATTGGTCGTAAAGGCCGCGCAGGTCCTCGGTGCCGATCGCCACGTCCTGGACGTCGACCTCGGCCAGCCAGCGGAGCAGGGGGCCAAGCTCGCCGCGATGCTCCATCAGCCAGGCCGCGCCCTCGGCTCGGCGGACCGACAACTCCAGCTCCTCGGGAAACGGCGGGGGCTCGTCGCCGCCGAATCGCGCCAGCAGCATGCGAAGGCGACGGCGGGCGCCCATGTCCTCGACGTGGACCAGCCGGCCGCGACGGAGGATCGCCACCCGATCGCAGACCGCCTCGATCTCCGAGAGGACGTGGCCCGAGAAGACGATCGTTTGGCCCTGATCGCGCGCCTCTCGAATGAGTTGGAGGACGTCGGCCCGGGCGGACGGATCGAGCGCCGAGGTCGGCTCGTCGAGGATCAAGACGTCCGTCGGGTCGGCGAACGCTTGCGCGAGGGCCAGCTTCTGCTTCATGCCGGTCGAGTATTTGCGGACCTTCCGCCCCAGGTCGAGCTTCATCACCCGCTCGGCGATCGCCACGGCCCGATCCAGGCCGTCTCCCTCGCGCAGGCCGCTGAGGAACTTCAGGACCCCGTAGCCCGACATCGAGCCCGAGATCCGCAGCTCCCCCGGCATGTACGAGACCAACCGGCGCGTCTCGACGCTCCGCCGCCAGCAATCGAAGCCGGCGACCGACGCGCGGCCCGACGATGGCCTGAGAAAGCCCAACAGAATCCGGATCGCCGTCGTCTTGCCCGAACCGTTGGGCCCCAGCAGCCCAAAGATCTCCCCCCGGTGAACCTGGAGCGTGACATCCCGCAACGCCGGCGTCGCGGAGTAGAACTTGCTTAAATTCTCGGTGACGATCAGGGCCGAAGTCATGTTCGCGCGACTCCCGTTGTCGGACCAAGGCGCCCCGCTTTCCGGAGTCGCCCCCCTTGACGGCGGCATACATTCTTAAGCGTCATATCGACGCGGTCCATGACGCGAGCGACCGCCCCGCCTCGGGATACATGCTTTGATGCGTGATTGTTAGCATTGAGGAATCAATCAATTCCCGCATTTTTCTCTTCGCGTGGCGATTAATTAGGCGCATAATGGAGGGGCTCATGATACCGCCTCCCGGGAAGGGTTTGATCCGGGCGTCCGGGGCTTCGGCGCGAGCGGCGCCGGCTCGGCCGCTTGGGCGCCGACGATCCGAAGCGGGCGTTGGGAGCGCGCGTCGGTCCGCGAAAATACCCGCCGCGCGTTGGCGGGGTCAACGAAGACTTGTGCAAGGAATGGGAAGAGGAGCCACGGCCGTGAATCAGAGACAGCGGATCGACGGGTCGAGCCACCCGGGCTCGCGTCGCGACGCCCGGCTCAACGCCGGGGGGCCAAAGAAGCCGGCGGCCGGGTGGCGGATCAACGGCTTCCCGGCGCGGCTGTTGATTTGGTCTCCCGAGGAGTGGGAGCATCTGGAGACGCGGCCGATCGACGCGCAATATCATCCCTTTGGCGTCTGGTGCGCGCTCCGCCTGGAGTAGCGCGCGGCCGGGGCGGTCGGCGCGCCTCCGTCCGACCGAGAGCATCAGGGGGCCTTCACGGTCTTGGGGGGGAGGGGGGCCAGAATCAACAGGACCCTGGTTCCCAGGGGAGGAATCTTCTCGGTGTTGGCGATGTGGAAGAGGTTGGCGTTGTCGGCCGAGCTGGCGACCGGCACGTCGAGGATCGAGCCGCCGAAGTTGGCCACGGTGATCAGGTCCCCCTCCTCGGCGGCGTAGACCTTTTTCTTTGTGATTGGGTCTTCGTAGATCGTGCTGCCGGCGAAGACCCAATCGATGTCGAGTTCCTTGCCGGTCTTGTCGTTTTTGATCCAGCTCCGCGCATTGGCCTCGACCGTTTCGCCGTCCCGCTCCCATTGGACGGTGATGGCGATGGGCGAGCCGCTGGGGGGCTCGAACTTGGGCCGAAAGCGGACGGGGTGGCCGACCTCGGCGCCGGTTAGGAGCAGGCCCGCGTGAATCTGCTTGGGCGGGGCGGAGGTCGCCACGATGGCCTCGTGCTCCTTGGTCCCCCTTAGGCAGAGCAGGTGTTCAAGCACCCCCTCGCGAAGCACCACCTGGGCCTCGATGATGAGCCGTTTGGGCTTGGTCGTGGGATCGAACCACAGATGAGGGCCCAGCGACTTCCACTCCGCGGGGGGCTGGAAGTCGTCGGCCGGCTTGGCGGCCGGCGCCTCCCGGGACGCTTGCTGCGCGACCATCGCCAGCAGGAGGGCGGGTGGGATCAGAAGATGCACGGCTGGTTTCCTTTCCCCAGGTGACGCGCCGGAGCGGACCCTGGGAGGGCAATACCCTCCCGGAGCCCGCGATCGGGGCTCCAGCTTCAGCATGCCGGGAATCGGCGAGCGGTTCAAGTCGTCGCGGTTCTCGGCGGGGCGGAAAAAGAAAGGAACCGCCGGGAGCGGGACTCCCGACGGTTCCAGATTGGCGTCGCTTTTACTGTTGGAGCGTTGGACGCTCGGTCGGTCAGAAGGCGACCGACGGAATGCCCAGCTTCTCCTCCTCCTCCTCGAGGATGATGATCCGCGGCGTGACCATCAGCATGAGGCTGGAGGTGTTGCGGCCGATTCCGACGTTGCGGAAGAGGCGGTCGATCCAGGGGGTCTTGGAGAGGACGGGGACGCCGTACTCCTTGCGCTCCTCCTGCAGCCGCTTGACGCCGCCCATCAGCACGGTGCCGCCGTCGGGGACGGTGACGGTGGTGGTGAGGATGGTGTTGGTGGTGTTGGGCAGCTGAAGGGTCGCGTTGATGGAGGTCGCGGCGCCGCCGAGACCGCTACCACCGACCGCTCCAGGAACCTGGATGGTGGTGAAGCCGTTGACCGTCTGGAAGAACGGCGAGAGGCTCAGCCGGACGTAGCGCCGGTCGGCGGAGACCACCGGGGTGACGCTGAGCGTCACGCCGCTGACAAGCGCCTGGGGAGTCGGGATGAACGCCACCGAGCCGGGGCCCACGATCGGGGTGAGCTGGCTGATGTACCACTGGGTGTCGCCGTTGTAGATGAACGCGGCGGCGCCGTTGAAGGTGGTCACCTTGGGCGCTTCGAGGATGTTGTTGCGGACGTCGCCCTGGGCGGCCGTCATGAAGAAGTAGACCTCCAGGTCGCTGAGGAACGCCAGGCCGAGCGTGGCGCCGGCGCCGGCCACCGTGTTGAACGGCGCGATCAGCGAGCCCTGGGTGTTGTTGAACGGGATCTGCAGGTTCGGCGAGAAGTTGTAGAGCCCGCCGCCCTGGGTCCCCACCACCAACGGGGTCTTGCCGCCGGGGTAGAAGTTGGAGTAGTCGCGGATCGGGTTGATCAGGTAGGCGGGCGCCGTGGTGGAGGAGCCGCCGCCGCCGCCGATTCCGGCGCCGCCGATGCCGGCTCCACCGATGCCGCCGCTGCCGCCGCCGCCGAGTCCGCCGCCGGTGGTGCCGCCCAGCGCGCCTCCGCCGCCGCCGATTCCGCCGCCGCCGATTCCGCCGGTGGTTCCGCCGCCGATTCCGCCGGCGGTTCCGCCGCCGGTGGTTCCGCCGC
>Ga0182742_1005516_pt1 | contig 10612 bp, 5 predicted proteins | sample eDN5th37CBELigMG_FD_128880 | JGI IMG/M metagenome (GOLD analysis project Ga0182742, IMG submission 128880) | Enriched Miracle-Growth compost microbial communities from Emeryville, California, USA - eDNA 5th pass 37_C BE-Lig MG (version 2)... ... | reverse complement strand
TCCTGGATTTACTTGGGTTGCATCTCCAGCAAGTACAGAACTTGAAAATATAGTTGTTGACTGGATTGTGAAATTCCTAGGGCTTCCTGAGGTTTTCCTTCTCAAAAATAAGGGTGGTGGAACTATTTCCTCAACAATTGGTGATGCCATTTTCCTTTCTGTTCATGCTGCAAAGCATAGAAAAATGCAAGAGTTGGGAATGGAGTTTACTGATCCAAGAGTGTTGAAACTCGTCGGATATTATACAGGCATAAGCCATTCACAAAATTACAAAGGACTTTATATTAAAGATATTCCTTATCGAAGAGAAATTCCAATTTATTATAATGAAGAAGTACAAAACTATCAGATTAAGGTCGAAGAATTTGAGAAAATGGTTGAAAAGGATGTGAGTGATGGACTTATCCCATTTTGGTGCGGAACAACAATTGGATCGACTTCTTTAGGATGCTGTGATCCAATCCAAGAGATATCTCAAATTTGTAAAAAACATAAAATCTACTTAAACGTAGATGCAGCATGGGCAGGATCTGCTTTGGTTGTACCTGAAATTCGAGAAACAATGGGGAAAGGACTGGATGGGATCGATTCTATAGCTATTAATTTTGGTAAATGGAATATGTGTGGCAACAATTCCGCTATTTATTTCGTTGCAGACAAAGAAAATTACAGAGAAGCCTTGTTGGGAGGACCAACACCAGAATATCTTAAGAACAAGTTTACCAATGAATATGATATTATTGACTATAAGGACTGGCAAATTGGGTTGGGAAGGAGATTTAATTCTTTAAGAATATGGTTTATGATAAGAAGTATTGGAGTTGAAGGCTTAAGAGAAAATATTGTTTCTAAGATTGAGCTTGCAAAGGAGTTTGAAAATTTATTGAATAATAATTCTCGCTTTGAAAAGATTTGCAAAAGAGAGCTTTCTCTTGTTTGTTTCCGCTTAATTAAAGACCAAAATGGAAATAAAATTCCTGATGAAAAAGTCAATGAGAATAACAAGAAACTCCTTGACTCGATTAATGAAACAAATAAGTATCATCTGGTTGGATCTGTTGTGAATAATATTCATTTCCTTCGATTCGTGGTTTGTAATCACAATACAACGAAAGAACACATTCGGAAAGCATGGGAAATGATTGAACTATGTTCTATAAAAGTCTTTGAGAAATAATTTTTATAGCTTTATAAGGAAGAGAAAAAGCTACAGTTATCAATCTATTAATTAATTGATTAGATAAAAATATCAAAAAGGAACTGAAAGTGCATTTAAATTAAAAGTATAATAATGAATATTTTTTTTCTTCTCTATTTATTTTTCCTTTCAATGGAAACAAATAACATAGAATTATTAATAACAATTTTTTTGAAAAATTTTGCTAAACTTCATCATCTTACCATTCAAATTATCAACTCAAAAAAAAAATGTTAATACTTCCCCCTTCTTTTTTTTTCCTCCTCAAATTAAAAAATAATTTTGCTGAAATCATATCAGCTCAAGAAACGAAATAAATTGAGGAATTATTAACTATTGATATTTTCTGAATGTTTTTTGAGAATTTACTTAAATTTGGTAATTATAAATTATAAGAAAATCTTTTATATCTTAAAAATCATTTTCTTCTTGTGTTGTTGAAAATTTCAGAGAAGTTTTAACCTATTTAAGTTTTAGACAAAGTGTTAGAAGTTGTATAAACGACAAAAATCTACTAAATGATGAGGATATGTAAAAAGTTTTTTTTTGAATTAAAGAAATATCAAGGCTGAAATATTTTTTGGTGGTCGATTTTTTTTAGTGGAAAAGGTCTTCATTGATTTATTTCCTCAGGTAATTAATTGCATCTATATCTATTGACGAAAATAATTTAGATCCATAAATCAAAGAAACTTGATTTTGTTTATAAATTTAATTCTCAAGAAGCTCAGCATAAATGGATCCCACTAAGGAAAAGACCAAGGGTGAAGAAGAACAAAGAAAGAACAGGATCAGAATCACTTTGACCTGCCAAAACCTCAGAAGTGTTGAAAAAGGTACCTTTTAACCCCAAATTCCTTCTTTTTAACATTTTGCATAGTTTGCTCTGAATTAATCACCAGAGCTAAGGCCATTGCTGAAGTCAGAGTTACTGGACCCGTCAGAATGCCAGTCAAGAAATTAAATATCACTGTCAGAAAATCCCCTTGCGGTGAAGGTACGCAATTGGCAATAATATTTTTTCACCATTCATTTTAGGTACCAACACCTATGAGAAATGGGAAATGAAGATCTACAAGAGAGTTATTGATTTGGTCTGCTCTTCATCTGACATTAAAGAAATCACAAATATTAAAATCGATCCCGGCGTTGAAGTTGAATTGACTGTCAGAAGTGAAGAAGATGACGAATAGAGAATTTGGGACTAGTAGCTTCTAAATTCCCAAACTACGATGGAATAATGGACATTCAAAAATTGGGAAGGCTTAAACTTAGAATTTGGTCAAGATAATGTATATGCGTAGTTTGCAGAGTACCTTTTATACAAGAGAAACATAAAACCTAAATTTTGTCATTTAATGATGCGGTAGATGAGTTCCAATCGACTTGCATTGTCTTTAAAAGAAATAGTTTTAGTAGTTAAAAATGATAGAAAATTAAAATAAGAATCATATCTTCAAACCTTAATAGGACATTTCACCCATTCCTTTAAGATAGCGGTAACACGTATTTTTTCATGAGAATTAATCAACACATTTGAACGCGATAACAATAATTTTAGTCGATTTTAAAAGAACGTGTTTATAATAAAGATAAACAATCCTCATTATAATGGAAGTATTAACACTTGAAGATGCAGGCATATTTGCTTGGTCCAACTCTAAGAAGAACAAATCTCTATTTGTAAGAAATATTTCCTCCTTTTTTCGACATCTAATAACATTTTAGGCAACCGCGTCAATTTATGACAGTTTTAGCAACCAAGATGAGGGTCCTAAATTGGCTACATTACAACTCTATTCATTAGATATAGTTAATAGAACCTCTAGTTCAAGTAAATCTACTTCACCCTCCTCAGGAATATTTTAATAGAAAAAATTGGTATTGCTAAACTTGATGATCTTCAATTTTCTTCTCTTAATTGGCATTCCTTTGGAGAAGATAGTAAATATCCTTATGGTCTTATTGCATCTGGATTCAACGATGGATCTGTCGGTATTTGGGACGCAAACACTATCATTCAGAACACTACTGGAGATAATAATGATATTATTGGAAGAGGACTCTTGTGCTTACAAACTGTTCACAGTGTTCCTGTTCAAACAATTGCTTTCAATCCAACAAAGAAACACTTAATTGCTAGTGGAGGCGTTGAAGTTGCAATTCATAATATTGAACAAGATATCTCGGACCCTGAAGTTTTTAGCCCTGGTGATAATTTACATGAAGGAAGTGTAATAACTTCAGTTTCTTGGAATAGACAAGTTCCTCATATCCTTGGTTCTGCCTCACAAAATGGTATTTCAGTTATCTGGGATCTTAAAATTAATAAATCTATCTTCAATTTCTCGGATCAAAATAGAAATGTTAATAATAGAAACGTTTCTTTATCTTGGAATCCTGAAATTCCTACCCAGTTCGCTGTTGTCTATGATGACGAAAAGACACCAGAATTACAAATATGGGATTTAAGGAACCCTAAAGGTCCGATTTTCTGTTCAGAAAGAGGTCATACTAAAGGAATTCATCATCTTGACTGGTGTTTAACTGATCCTGCTCTAATTGTTACTGTTGGCAGAGATAATAAAACATGTATTTGGAATTATAAAATGCCAGATAATAGTTTGGCTTCTGAGTTTGCTTTAGATGAGTCTTGCTCTAGCGTACAATGGTCACCAAAAGAGCCTGAGATTTATTCAGTGACATCACATTCTGGAAAATCCACAATTTATAGTTTAAATAATCAATTGGACCATATTCCAATTTGGTTGAGAAGACCTGTCGGAGCTAAATTTAGCTTTGATGGAAGATTAGTTGCGTTTAGCGATAGAGGACGTGGAAGAGTAGATCAATATAATATTTTGCCTGAAGACGATCAACTTCTTCCATATATTGAAGACTTTGAGCAAAATTTCACTGCTCCTGAGATTGACATTCAAAGACTATGTGACAATAGAATTTCATCAAGGTTTTTGAATGACAATGAAAAAGAAGAATGGAAATTTATTAAGGCCGCGGCTAGTGATAATCCAGATGATATTATTAAAGCAATTGGTTTGGACAAAGATAAAATCCTTAAACAAGCTGAGAAATACACGAATAAAACCTATTCTAAAAAAGTGATTTCAAATAAAAATCTTGATTATAATTACAGTCTTCCTTCTCAAAAAGAAGCCGAAGATTTTTTTAGTGCTCTTGCTGAACAAGGAACAAAGAAGAATGCTACTTTTAATCATGGAATAGAAGACGAGGATCAAACTGATCAATTTGCTGTAACAGAAACGATAACAAAAAACACTAATTGGAATGCTGGAATAGAAAAGATTATCAAGGATAATATTTTGATAGGAAACATTGAAGGAGCTGTTGATTCTGCTCTAAGATGCGGAAGGGTGGCAGAAGCATTTTTATTGGCTTACTCAAAAGGAACTGACTTTTTCAGAGCTACTTTCGAGTCCTATGTGACCTCTTGTAATGAATCGTTTGTGAAAAATGTTATAAGATTTCTTGTTGAAGATCAAATAAGCGATTTAGTCCAGAAATATCCTTTGGAAGATTGGAAAGAATGTGTTGCTTTATGTTTAAGTCTTTCAAAAGAAAATGATTCAATTTTCCAACACCATATTGACGAGCTTGCATTAAGATTCACGAAAGTGAATGACCATAGAACAGCTCTTTTATTGTATATTTTATCCAAGAATTTCACTAGAGTCCTTGAGGTCTTTGCTTTCAGAACGGAGCGTTTCCAAAAAGGTTCCTTTGAACACATTATTTTCTTGCTACGCACAATAGAAAAGCTAACAGCATTAAAGTTCCTAACAAACAATTATGAACCAAATTCCATTGTTGACAGGTTCATTTATGAACTCTCTAAAAGTCTTCATGTTTATAAGAAGGATCACTTAATTCTTAACTTATTTACTATCAATAGTTCGCAAGGTTTCGAATGTTTAATTTTAAGGGATAGAATTATTAACTCGTCTGATGCCATGAAACAACAATATTCTGGCCACTTCCCTTTTCGTCAGGAAGTTGTTGGTATTAAACACAAAAAGAAAATTGAATCTATTCAGCAACAACACCATGCAACTGGGCCTGATAGAAAAATGCCTCAACAGACAGGGTTCCCGCCTCAACACCAACATCAATCAGGCAAACAAATACAACCTGGCCCAAAACCATTATCTCGCCCAGGAGTTTTTAACCCTGCACAAGCCCATGCGAAACCTCAAGAACAAAATCTCCCTCCTCAACAAGGACCAACTCAAACAACAAGTTATCCACATCCCAAGAACGAGCCAAAGAGTTTCCCTCCAGTAGGTTTCCAAAGTGGTCCAAAAACTGGGCCTACTCCGTTTGGAGGATCCAAAGTAGAAGATCTGCCTCCACCAGGTCCCAGTAAATCATTCTTAAGTGATTCTTCTCTATCAACTCCTCCCATGAAAACAGCTTTTTCAGGTCCAGCAAAAAGTAAAATTTAATTATATAAGAAACAAAACTGAAATTTAAAGATGTTGTGCAAGAGACAAATATAGTAGGAACAAAAGTTTCTCCATTTTCTGGACCTCCAACCCAAATCTCTCAACAAAATTTTACTGAATCTCCATCTCCTTATCAAGAACGTAACTTTCTTTGCCTAATATTTTTTTTTACAAATTAGAAACTCAACAAGTAAAGACAATGCCACACCAATTCAAACAACAACAGCCTCCCTTTAAGCCTGGAATGCCAAAACCACTCTCAGGTCCAGTTAGAACTTCTCAGCCAAGCCCAATAGGAGGAACTCAATCAATTTCTCCAATTCCAACTGGAGTTGGCCAAAGTGGATTTGGAAATCCTATTTCGGGACCTCCTGGTTTTTCAAACACTTCAGGTGGTCCACCAACAGGTCAACCAAATGTTATATCTGGAACTCCCCCTATTAAATCTGATCTACAACCTAACATTCCAAGACCAGGATTAATTAGTAACCCTCCTATTGGAAATCAGCCATCCTTCCCTAAACCAGGTCAAACTATAACTCCACCAGTTGGAAACCAACCAACGTTTGGAGGTCCAAAACCAGGAATTCCTTCCATAGGAGGTCCAACTGGAGGCCCTCCAACAGGAGGTTTTAATCAAGTGAAGCCTCAAGGTTTCAAACCTCAATCATTCCCTGGAAAGGCTCCAATTAAAATGCCTCCAAAAATGCCTGGAAGCTATGGCGGTCCAAATTAATGAATAAAAATAAGGCTTTACATTTAAAACTCTCTTTGAATTGTTATGAAAATGTATCTCTTAAGGTAGAAGTATTTTCCTTAGAAACTGATACATATTGTTAATTTAGCATTCTTTGACAAATGTGTGAAAGTCAATGAAAGAATTTCGTTTTAGTATTTTCTCTATTCACTTCACATTCTTTTAAATTTGAAATGAATATTATGGTTTATCATTTTTCTAGCACAATATTATTATATAATAATAATACTAAAAAGACAAGCTAATTATGAAAATTTTTAAAGTTTTTATAGACATTCTCAATGTATATATGTTGTTGTTTTTTTGAGGAGGGAAGGGGGAAGGGGCATGAAACTAAGTTCTTTTATTGAGTTAACTTTTAGCTGGTTATTTGTCTTCTTGATTAATCTAATATGATACCACTTTTATTTTAAATTCCGAAAACAATAATATCATCAAGTACATTCAGATAAACACAGATTTAACGATCTCAATTTTTACTCGCTTAATTCTTCAGAACATAATAATGGATTTTGCTCATCTGTTTTCGAAAGAAGTTGGAAATACTAAATCTATGAATAAGATACTTGAAAATCACTTTAAGGACATTGAAAACGGCACTTTTGATCCTTCAGGCTTTTGTGAAGGTAATCTCCAGTAGTTAGATTCCAAAATTCAATTAGATTTACATTCCATTCCTAAGAAGGAAGTTGACTATAGAAAAAGTGTTCAAACAATGATGAAACTGACAAAAGATCGAATTTCCGGAACAACCAATTATAAGGTAGTTCACAAGTATGTTTCTCTCAAAAAAGTGTTACTAACGCGAATTAAAGTTTAGAAAAAATGATGGAGATTCTACTTGAAAATTTCACTGTTAAAAAAACAGGGATATCTGAAGTACTCTTTTTTCCAAGTCAAGAAAATGAAGCCAAAATTATTGAGTTATCCTCTCAAAATGTCATATTTCTTAAATTGAGTTAGATATCTAAATGCAGCAAAACAATCTATTTATGTTTGTGTGTTCACGATAACTAATGAACGCCTTTGTACTGCTTTGTTAGATGCACATCTTCGAGGTGTTACCGTCAAGTATTTTTTTAGATAAATAAAACTAATTTATTAAGGTTGATTACTGATGATGAAGAAGTAAGACTCCTTGGCAATTTGAGAGACTTGTCTGAAGAAGGAATTTCAATCAGAATGGACAACGCGAAAAATTCTCTTATGCATAATAAATTTGTCATAATAGACCAAAAGATTCTCATGACAGGGTCGTATAATTGGACAATCCGTGCAACAAAGACGAATCAAGAAAATGTTGTTATACTAGACGACCCTTATCTTGTCAGCACTTTTACAAAAGAATTTAACCGATTGTGGAAGCAATTTACTCCTGATGGGTTTGGTGCTTTAGAAGGAAAAGCCAAAAAGAAGACAAGACTTTATCAAAAATACCTCAATGCTCTTGAGAAAAAGAAAAATGAGAAGGATATAGTTATAACTCTTCGAGAGGAACAAACTGAAGAAAAGGCAAATTCAGGAATCCAACAAAACAGCAAAAAAATTTCAAAACTCAAAGCCACAAAAACCACAAAAATATTTAAAAATCCAAAAAGGTTAAAGGTTAGTGAAGTTATTGATAATGAGGGTGATATAGCTCTTAAAACAAAAGAAAAAAAACGTTCAGAAGTAATGATTTAATTTTACCTTCATAATAATTTCTTCTAGCTGATAACGTTTTTCTTTAAGCTGACCCTCACTTTGTTTGGGTTGTTCTCATTGATTATGTTTGTTCAAAACCCAAATACAAATTTAACATTGCCCACACTAGAATTTGAAAGTCGAATCTAGTTTCTGGCTATGAATTTCAAAATAGTACTTCTTGTTATATTTTTAAAGACTAGTTTTAAAATTTTATAAACTTTTTGAAGGGATATCCCTTAAAATCTCCAAAAATAGGTCGAAATAAATGTATATATTATAGTATGAATATTTATGGTATAAAAACGAGCTATTCTCAAATCGAAAATTTATTTATAATAAACCTTTCTGAGCAACGTCACAACTTTAAATGAAACAAAAAACTTTTAATGTAATAAGTCATCGATAAAGGATTTATGCCAAAAGTAAAAAAATTCGAGACATTGCACTTGAAGAATTAACTATATCATTTTGAGTTATTTAACGATTAAGTTTCCAACTAAAAGCTCTTATTAAACTTTGAGAAAAAGGAAAAATCAAGATATGATAGAACAAGCTATTCCAGAAAAAACAACTCTTCCAAAGGATCAAACTTCGCTTTCTTCCATTGAAAACCTTGCTGAAAAATTACATGCTAGCCATTCTAAATCAACCCCTGAAATAGAAAATAAGATAGTAAAAACAATATACAAATTACCCATCGAAAAGGTAGCGCCTTTAAGCATGAGAGAAAACATTAAAAGAGCCCTTACTCTTGACTCCAATTATATTTGTTACATTAATCAGGAGAATTCAATAACAATTAAAAGCATAGAATATGCTTTTTTGAATTCTACCATCACAGTTACTCAGTCACGTGTTCTTGATATTAATCTTTTGGAAAATACAAACTTTAGTCTTTTGGGAATAATTTTTGATGATGGAAGTGTTTCTGGATATCGAATTGAACTAAGTGATTCAAAAGCTACTATTTATACGCAAAAAGTTCTCAGTTATCATCTAGAAGGAATAATAGAAAAACCTCAACTCATGTGGAAAGATTCAGGAAAATTAGGAGTTGCAATTAAAAATGAATTAACCCTAATCGATTTAAATACAGAGAAAGGAATTTACAATAATTCTGAAGAAAATTGCCTTTTGAATCCACGTTCTTTCAAGGTGTTGCGATTCGACCAGAATATAAAAGACTATGGGTTTTCAACAAAGTATTCCTTAGTTTATTTACTATTCGAAAACCATTTAGTCCAGGTTCTAAATACAGATAATGGAGTCAAAATAAGAGAATTTATTCCTCATGTTGAAACAAACTCTCGTGTTGTGAAGTTATTGAGTTTTAAAAACCTCGCAAAACAAGATCCAATTAACCTGGTTGGTCAAAAGATCGAAATTAATAAAGACCGTGACTATTCATTAAAAGATATATTTATTACTTTAACAGAAGAATGTGAAGTTAAAGTATGGGATTTAAGTGAATGGGATAAAGAAAAAAAAACATACTATTGTATTGAAACCTTTCAGTTAAGCAGCCCCCTCAATGAATTTGAAATTGTTTTAAAATTTTGCTTTTTTGATCCAGTTAAAAATTTTCTTTTTATTGTCGGTTCTAAAAACATGACTCCTGAAATATGTGTTGCAGTGATGAAGATAAATCATTTCTTCCAAAAGTATCAAGACAATTTTAAAGAAAAGAAAAAGAATATACAGTTTTTTGAATCTTTGGAGAAAATCGAATTTGAAGAACCGACATTAATTAGTATTGCAGCATTAAATTCAACAAAAAATACGACGCAAGAAGAATTAACTTTTAAGGATAAACTAGGACAAACAAACATTAATTTTAGCACGAGAAGCTCAAGGACTCAAGCGAAATTCAATTTCCTAATTCGTAATGATATTTTTACTTCGTTTTTATCTGTGTTTGATCCTCAGCTTCCAGAAAATATTGTCAGGAGAGAAAGATCAGTAACTCATTTAAATGCGATAATTGACGGATCTAATGAGTCCCCTCGTTCAAAGTCACTTCGTTTTAACAAAGAATACAACCCTATGCAATTAGCATGGGAACCAAGGAATTTAAACAAAATTCTTTCAGGAGTTCAATTAGGCTTTCCTTTTTTGGAAAATAATGAGTCAAAAAGAAAACAGAGTTATGAGGAGCATAAAAAACAAGATTTAAATAAATCATTTGTAGGTTCGACTCGAGACCAAAGTTCACAGTTACTGAAAGAATCAGAGAAAAATCAAAATCTGAAACCTAAAAAATATAAAAATAGAAAGAAGGTAAATAACTCACTTGTTGAGCCATTTGTACCAGGGGACAAAGAACTTGAAGACTATCAAAATTTTGTGAAAAGGGAATCCCAAGCTCTTTTAGAGCAACTAAATAAGTCTGAACAATTTTTGGTAAGCAAAGATACAAATACATCCCAAGAAAATGAGAATAGGGTTTCATCTACCAAAGAGTTTCAAGCATTAGAACAAATTTCAAAAAAT
>Ga0182742_1005515_pt1 | contig 10613 bp, 9 predicted proteins | sample eDN5th37CBELigMG_FD_128880 | JGI IMG/M metagenome (GOLD analysis project Ga0182742, IMG submission 128880) | Enriched Miracle-Growth compost microbial communities from Emeryville, California, USA - eDNA 5th pass 37_C BE-Lig MG (version 2)... ... | reverse complement strand
GATTCTTTCAATACCACGAATTGTCATTGGTATACTCGTTTGAAGCCATGGATATTTGGGAGCTAAAATATCATTTGAAATAGCCTCATCTAGAAAAACTTCTGCCATGTCGGGACTTTTATTCGAATAAATTGCATTTAAAAAACCCCTCATCACTTGGAAATTTCTCTTTTTTTCTTCAATAATGGATAGTTCTTTATTGAATGTTCGCCACATTTCTTCGGGGTTATCACAACCATCCGCCAATCCTTGACCCAAATTAAAAAGTCTAGATCCTTCGTTACTTAGAAAATCAGGTAATAGCTCTTTTAATATTTCTTCTTGAGATGCTATCTCCTTACCTATATCACGAGTTATGACTTCTAACTTGTGGTAATTATCACTAGGTTCCGTATCTTCGTTCACTATATCTTCTATCCAAATATAGCGTTGGTTAGTAAGAACATATAATCTTGCTCTGTCCAATAATGTAATTGGTTTAAGGATATCATCTAATTTATCTAAACGTGAAAGGAGATAAGCTGTCATACGTTCCTTATCAAACTTTTTGGTATTTCTTACAGCAATCCATCCTTCTCTCCAAGTACCATTATTGGTAATCTTCTCTACCGCTAATTCAAGTACATCATACATACCTGCTCTTGACCATAATCCACGAAATTTTTCTGCTAATAGAATCTTAGCCTGTGATGCTAAGGAAGTTTCTGATATCGCAAGATATACTGTATATTCTATGAATAATTTATACCATGAATGAACTTCATTTTTATCAGTTGGTGAATATCCATAGTCTCTGGATCGTGCTCCAAATTCAAATCCATAATGGGAGGTAAAGTGCAAGGATTCTAATGATGCACTTAACAAAGAAAATCCTATATCAATTTGATCATCAATATGTGATTCTACCAAACACGAAATAATATTAAGCCTTTGTATCGGTGTAGCATGTGTACCTGACAAATATAAATAAAACAGGGATTTTAATTTTTTACGAATCGAATTATTATTTTCATTAGGCTTTTCTGAAAGTGCAAACTTACAGAGCAATAACACGGATCTTTCGAACAAATCTTTTTCATATGCTAAAGAACGAAGTAGACGAGTAATATTTATAAAATGAGTATTATCTCTAGAGAAGAAAAACTGAGAATCATCTTTACTTGCCACTCGTTCAATTGACGAAAGTACTATTTCTGGATTTACTGGTGCAATATTAACCAGCAAACTAATACCCAGCTCATCTAATCTACTAACGTCACCAAATAAACCATTTTCTGATAACCAGATATTTGATATTTGTTTTGCTGTTTCACTTTCGTGTAAATAACTTAAACGACGTGAGAATGATTTTAAGAGTCTTTCAGAATCTTCTCTTTCGAATGTATTTCGAATATGATCAATCGGAATACTATCGAGGGCTCTTTGTGCTAGCTTGTTTGCTATTGCATGTGGCAAGACAGCTCTCCATTTACCTCGTTGTTGTACAAGTTCTCGCCGCTTCAGTTCACTTACATGTTCGTAAATCTCACTAACAGGCATATTAATGATAGATCCAATAAGCATTAGTTCTGAATTATTGCCTTGTACTGTTTGACAATCAAAAGAATATACAAGAGAACATACTTCTGCTGCTCTTAATAAATTGCTATTAGATTCGTTTCTTTGTTGAAATAATCTAGTGAATAATACACTATCCCTTAAATTTCCTAGATTTTCATTTTTTCTCACAGTATTCGCTAGTGCAATTGCGATACGTGCATTACCTCCTGAAAATTCAGCAATAGTGCGGGCATCTATTTCACTGATGTGATTGAATCGAACTAGAATAATTTTCTCAATAAGATTATTGGAGATTGGTTCTAAACGAAATACTTCAGTTGCTTCGGGTTGATCGTCTTTGACATCATACTCAACAGTAAGCAGACTTACTAAACTTCCTGAAGAAAGACATATAGAGCTTAGTCGATTATGTAATTCTGGCGTACAATTATCTATGATTAAGATTGAAGGTCTTCGAGATGCCAAAATTCTTTCTGCAAAACTTCGAGGGTCAGGACTAGGACTGTCACTAATATCAGTATAAAAAACCCGAGAGTGATTGAGTGGACTAACACCAATACGTTCATCGAATAATGCTTGGACAAATCTCGTTTTCCCCACACCTGAAAGTCCAACTAGACGAACGGAAGAAGCAGGTCGATGAAGAATTTGTCGAAGTTGATTTATTCCATCTACCACGGAGATTCCTTCTGAACGAGGGTTAGAATCGTCGTAAAGTCTAATTTGATCATCCAACATATACTCTTCTTCAAGACCACCTGGACAATTTGCCCAATTCCCATATGTTCTCCATCCATGAATAGGACGACCTAGTTTATCTCGTATCCAAAGTACAAGAGCAGGATGGTTTCGTACCCAACTAGCAATTCGTTCACGATCGTAAAAGTCGACCTTTAAGTTATCAGAGTTCTGATAACCAGAAATAGCTTCTTGCATAGCATCTTTTCTGTCAGACAGTGCAGAGTCTGAAGTTGAACCTTGGCTACTTACAATAATATAGGCCCCGCCTTCATTAATTAATTCCAAAATGACTGGCCTTAGTTTATCGTTAGGGCACATTTCACTTAGAATAGCACTACGAGGCATATCGGGCTTTTTAACTTGAAAACAAGTTTTTCCTCTTGGAATATAACTATCATAATTTAACTCATCTGTAAGATTAACTCGGACATCAATACCACCATCTTTGGCATTATGATGACCACCCCAAGTGACTCCTGCAGTAGGAAATCCGTTACTTAGAAGGTCTGCTTCACAAAGGAGTCCAATAAGAGATCTTAAATCAACATCGCTTAATTCACTAATATCATTTCCTGTAATTTCAATCATAGATATTTAGCCCCCTTTCACGTTTTTAAATTAATTCACAAACTAATATTCCATATAGATAGAGTTAATTAAACATTCTAAAAATCATTACCTATAATCAGAAGCACTGAAGAATTATGAATCAGTTTCAGACTACTATGCAATCATTATCAGAGTCGCTTCTAGGATTACCAATATATTCATTGAGGTATAATTGTTCAAAGCTTTATCGGTTTTAGTTATATAATTTGAATTTCTTGTTCAATTCGGGTTGTATATTTTATAAAGCATATAAATGAGGAGGATACTCCATACCTATTTCATCTTAAGTACGTTCAACATTAAAATGCTTGTCGTTAATAAGAGAGGCACTTTTTCAGTTATAAAATATTCTTTAATGTTAGATTCTTCGCTGCTATACCATTTAACTTCATGAAAATTTTCTTTAATATTTAAATTTGAGGGGTTTCATAAAAGGGTTGAGGTACAAATGAATCAATGGCATTGTAAATCTAACAATTAAATAAAGTAAAGGATTCTAAATCCTACCTATTGATCTTACCTCATCGTAGTTTTCAAACCGTGATTAAATTGGTATTCGATTTATTCGTTCAAATATCCTCTTTATTTTACAATATAATACTATTTATTGAATCGATTCTAATCAACGAAGTTAACCATATGGTCATCTAAATTAAATTGAATCGCTTAAAATCAATTTACAGAAAATATTGGTAAGTAACTTAAAGAATCGATGATATTTCATTTCGACTAACCATTCAAGTTCTTGTCCTCAGCAAAAGACAACAATGTAGGCAAATTCGTGTCAAAAAACAATTATGTAGGAAGATTTGTGCATTTTTCTGTGAGACAAATGTTCCTACATAAAAAAAGAAAAGCCACAATTATCAGGCTTTTCTTCGTTAAGTTAAGTTGGTACTTTTGAGTCCTCCGACATATATTGTCTGAGGACAAGAACTTATATGGTTAAAAGACAAGAACTTGTTTGATCGTTATGTGTATGTAAATCAAAAGATAGATAACTTTCGGTTAAAGAAGGGTCAAGGCCGATCAAGTATAACAAATCTCTAAACTGATCCCCTATGTGACTTCCTTTTATCTTTTGGACTTTTTCAATACCAAAAGCACGGATAATAGTTGAACGATCTACAACGTTTGCATATCTAAATTTTTCAAGTATTGACCAAGCTGATTCGTAAGGTCTAATCCACTCTTTTCTCCAAACAATATTCATAACGACTTCACCTCAAAGTGTAGCTATTCAGTAATTGCCATGTATATTTCAGATTCAACATAACCTGAAAACTTGATTGCCTCTCTCCATTGTTGAACTGATATCCAATCTTTCTTATCACCATTAATACCATACATCTTTAAAGCATTTTCAATTGTATATGAGAAGTATTCCATAGGGATATCAAATTCACTTGAAAGACCATACTCTTGTCTTATTTGTACGAACAAGTCATAGATGGTAGCTGCTTGATTATCTAATCGTTCTCCTCTTGAATATGCTTCTGGAAAGAAGAACTGAGTGAAACTCCATCCACTATCTATAGGGTGTTCAGAGACCTTAGGATCGTCGTAGCAATTCAGTACTGTACATATATCATCTAAGTTACGTAATCCGTAAAAATGGTGCTCATGAGTCATAAATCGACCTATAATCTGTGCTTTTTTGTTTTCAAGAAAAAAAGTTCTTCTTGCAAGTAATTCCTCTTGCCCAACAGAAATAACGGTCATACTTATTTTTCTCGATATAACTCATTGTATATATCCATCAACCAATTATAATGATATTCAGTTAATCGATGAGCTTCATCCATTATCAATATTATCCTTCTAAGTGTTGACTTTTCAGCTTTTTCTAGCATAATATTGACAATTTGTCGTCTCATTTCATTTATTTTTCTTCTTGATGGAAAAGGGAATTTAAAATCATTTAGTAAATCCAAGAAGAATTTTTCTTCACTAGGTACTTTATATGAATTTGTATTTGCAAATAAGATTGGTAAAGGTGCACGCATTAATACATGTAGATTATCAATGGCGAATTTGATTGCAGAAGTTTTTCCTATTCTTGGCCTTCCGTAAACAATCATCCCTGGTAGTCTATTGCTTACAATATTAAATATTGCTTTCATAAGCCTTAAAACCTCTTTAGAAGGTAAAACATAATGACCCTGCTCTATAGGGTGTGAACCTACTTCTATTTGTGGTCTTTTCATATATAAGCTCCCGTTCTTAGTGTGTTTTAGTCTTAAAAAGTGCTAACATATTATCAATTTTATCGGACTCTCTTTGATTCATGTTAGTTTGAGTTAATTCTCTTGCTTTTTCTAAAGCATCAATATGTAACTTTGCTTCTTCGAGTTGTTTAACTTGTTCAATGGGTTCATTAACTTTTTTTCGTTTAGCTTGTGAAACTTCAGTAACATGAGTTACTTTATTTACGGCCCCACGTTTTTTAGAAGCAGCATTTTTCTTTAAATAATCAATATAAACAAACATTGGATCATCCCACGTTGTGAAATGAATCATTTTTCGTTTTACTAAACTATTTATCGCTATTCTATTTTGTAACGTATGAGGCGTAAGTGACCATTTACCAGCTGCTGATAGATAACCAAATTCACTACCATCTTGAAGATAAGCTTTTAGAGTTCTAATATCATCTACGTTAACCTGAAGTTTTAATTGTTTCCCAATTAAGTGAGCTGAGTTTGACAATTTATCACTTCGGTATTCTACACCTTTGTATTGTATGTAAGGTCGTTTTCCACTTTGTTGTGAACCTCTCACTGTCCCTGTAATTGTTGTTTGTAAGAATAATATTTCTGATTGATTCTCTGTTTCAAGAATTCTTGGAAATAAACCTGTTTTTAATCGTTTACCAAGTAATTCTAAGGGGGATTGATGGTAAATGCCTCCGTGTGGAGTACCATTATAATTTGAAATCAATACATCTATTATTTGTTTTAAATGTTCATATGAGATATTCCATTTAACTGCATTTTTCTCTGGATCATTTCGTCTTGGATCATTTGGATTGCTTCCTGTTGTGTTGGGAAGTCTATGTACACCAATTTCTTCAAATGTTTGAAAAAATCGTTCCATAATGCCTCTACGTGTAGGTAGTGCAACTGGACCTAGATTACTTATACATCCGATTAAGTTTTTTAAACGATCTTGTACCAGATTAGATAAATGTGACTTTGCATTGTCATAGCAAATTACGTCCCACACTGCCCATTTTGCCTCTTCAAACACTTCAGAGGGAAAACCTCCTACTTCATGATAAGTTAGTCCGCTAATAGTTAGTGAGACTCTTGTATGTGGTATTACAGAATTACGTACACATTGCATAACATCGCTTGCATTATATTCTTTATTCAAACTAATGCTATAACCAATAACAGTTCTTGTCGCTATATCAATTAATGTTAAAATCCAGAAACGATCTAATGTTAATGTAACAATATCTCCTTCAGGAGTTATCATATCAATAACAAAAATACCATCAATTCTATGAGCATCAAATTGAACTTTTTGATAAGGTGTTAACGTGGATGGATGATTTTGTTCTCCAATTCCTACCCTTTTTGCTCTTTGGGCAGCTTCTATACCTACTCTTGTTGAAACTTTACCAAAGTACTTTGCAGATAATTCTCTGAGATATCTTTGCAGTGCTTTACTTCCTAAATAACTCGTGTTGAAAGGATAATTTGTCAAAGCAATGCCCTTTTCACGACATGCATCAATAAATTTTTTATGTATATATTTTGGTTTCATTCCAGGTTCAAGTGTTCTTCGATTACGGCCCAAAAATAAATCATCAATTAGCTCCTTTATGTCAGGATATTTTTCCAGTAAAAGTTTAAATTCTCCTGTATTTCTTGCATCATTCTTCTTATTGTTAATGATATTTAATTTATAGTCTTTCACATTTTTTTGTGGTATTAATGCACGAAAACCCCAAACAACCCCATAACTATCTATGCTCATACAACGCTTAATTAATCGTCTTAAGTTTTGATCTCTAATACCAGTTAAAGAATAGATTTCCTTATAGTCCCCTTCTCTCTTAAAATACATAAGCACTGCTTGTTTTCTTTTTAAATATTCTACTCTGGCTTCAGTATTTAATGTCTGTTCATCTACTGAAGGCCATAACTCTGGATTAACTTGTTCAGGTAGTAAGTTGTCCTGTTCATTCACTCTAAATTTGCTCATTTCTCCATACCTCCATATTGCAATTCCAGATTAATTTATTAATGTTCGCATCAATTAATCCTTCGTAATATAGCCATTGTGTTGCAGTAATAATTTCGTATAATGAGTATCGATGAATTCTAGTTTGTAATTCTAAAATAGTCTTGATTTCATAATTAATGTAACTATAAATGTCATCTACATTAGTTGGTCTATTCCTAACTGAAGTGGTTGATACAACTTTTAATAAATTTGCAATCTTATGTATTCCATTTCGGATGTTCTTCTCTGTTCTTACCTCATAATTAAATCCATTTTGTTCGCACCATTGTTTTTGTGCTTGTATTTGCCTTTTTGTTCTTTCATGCTTTTTTAATGTAGAGTTAAGTTCGGATTCATATTTGACCTCTACAAATACTTCTTCACCACTTTTATATAAAATCCACATGTCAAAAATAGAAGTATGTCTTTTTCCGTTAAGTACATATGTAATTTCAAGTGGTTGTTCGCAATATAAGTCAACATTATTATCACTTTCTACTGTTAACCAATGATCAAACTCTAAATCACTATATAGAGTCACATCTCTAAACTCCACTTTTCTTCCGATAGAAGTCCAATAGTTATTTCCGTATTTCTTATTCCGAGGGATTTTTATAGGCTTGTAATCTTGATGACTTTTAATCTTCATCTACTTGCTCCTTTGGATTTTTTATATTTATAAACATTAATTGGAATTTTTATACTCGAGATTATTTTTTTATCTTTGTTTGTTATATCTATTAATCTATTGGTCAATGATAGAGTTAATAGATTAATGATTAGGAAGTGTGGAAATGAATAAGAACAATTTTTATCGTTGTTTAGGAAGCAAACTAAAAGAACTTAGAGAAGACAAAAATATTAGTCAAAACGAGGTTTGTGAGAAATTTAGGTTATCTAGATCATCACTAGCAAATATAGAAGCTGGTAGGCATCGTTTAAGTATATATACCTTATACCAACTTCTTTGTATCCTAAAAGAGAATGAATTTATGGATGATAAAAAAATTAAAGAGGACATGTTAAATAATTTGCACAAATAATAATACTTAAATCTCTTACGTTCGTTAGAATTTATCGTTGATAATTCAGATTAATCTGGATTTAAGGCATAGATGACATTAAGCGGTTTGGTTTTTTCTTGGTCTTCCTCTTCGTTTGGTAGGTTTTATAGTATTACCTTGAGATAATGAATCTAGACTTGCTTGTAAAGCAGACATTAAATCTAATACAGTGTTCTTTTCCTGTACTATGGTGTATTGGATTTCTTTTCCTTGGACTTTATTTGAGATTGCATTATCCAATTGATTTCTGTACTCATCTTGATATTTTTCGGGCTCAAATGATACTGATAACTGTTGAACAATAGACTGCGCCATTAATAATTCTCTTGCATCGACTATTGGGTTTGTTTGAATATTAGGTACATTCTCAATTGGTCTAACTTCGTCGAAGTAAAATAATGTTTCTAAAACCAAACAATTGTTAACAACTCTTATAGCAGCTAAACTACTTTTTGAACGTATGGAAAGTTTGCATATGCCTATCTTCCCTGTTGTTTTTATTGCTTCCATCAAAAGAGTATAACCTCTGTCTGCTTTGCTATCTGGAGAAAGATAATAGGTTTTCTGAAAGTAGACTGGATCAATCTCATCGATATTTACGAAGTCTAGTATTTTAATTTCTTTAACTGACTCAGGAAGAAGCTTATCAAGTTCTTCCTTTTCAAAAAAGATGTATTGATCTTTTTGATACTCATATCCCTTCAATAATTCTTGTGTGTCGGTTACTTTATTACATTGCTTGCAAAACTTTTGTGTGGATATTGATGTGCCACATTCTCTATGTATTTGCTTAAATGAAATATCTTTATCCTCTGTGGCAGCGTGCATTTTTACAGGGAGATGAACAAGTCCAAAACTTAATGCACCTTTCCATAGTGTATGCATAATAATTCAACTTCTAAATGGCGTAGACTTTGAAAGTGAAAGTGGTTAATAAATTCGGTTTTCATTACTTGTAGGTTGCTTCTGCAACAGCATTGTCGTAAGGACAGCCCTTCATGCTAAGTGAGCGTCCAATCTTAAACGTTTCTAGTAGTTGATCAATGTCTTGGTTTTTGAATTCACTACCTCGGTCTGTATGAAACCACTGAATCCCTTGTAAATCACCCTGCACGCTTGCGAAGGCACGGGAAACTAGAACAGCATCCTTGCGTGGACCTGCACTATGACCAATGATTTCACGATTAGATAAATCAATAAGTAAACAAACATAATGCCAGCGGTGTTGAACCTTAACATACGTCAAATCACTTACGACAAAGCGTCGAGCTTCCTCTTGCTTAAATTCACGTGCCAACACGTTACTTACCGCTGATTCATTAGAAGCCGTTTTATACGGTTTATATTGTGCAATGGTATATGTTGAAATTAAACCTTGTTCTCTCATGAGGCGACCAATACGACGTCGGGATACGTTGTAACCTTGTTCTTTCAACTTGAACTTGATTTTCCGAGTTCCATAATCATTACGGTTTGCGTGAAATATAGCGACAATGGCTTGTACTAAATGATCTTCACAGGGCAGTTCCTTAGCTTCATAGTAGAAGGTACTTCTAGCGATTTGTAGGACGTTACACATTGCTGATACCGAGTATTTATCCAGGTTGTTTTTGATGATAGCTACTTTCGTCCCATGATCAGTGCAGCTTGCTTTAAAGTGTCATTCTCCATTCTTAGACGCTGTAACTCTTTACGTAAAGCAATCAACTCATTTTCTTCGGGTGATCGATTGTCTTTTTCTTTAAAAGAACCTGTTGTTTGTGCTTGCTTAATCCATCGATCAAAGGCAGAAGCTGATAGCTCATACTCATTAAGAATAGCAATTCTAGACTTTCCGTTTTCATAGAGGTCAACCATTTGCTTCTTAAACTCTGAGGTAAATGTACGTCTTTCTTTTGGCATAGTAGATCCGCTCCTTAATATGATAGTTTCATTCTACTAACCCTTATTTTTTATGTCCAACTTAGTGTAGCCTATCCAACATTCATTCTAATTGAATAAGAACTTGTATAGATTAAGTCGTGTTACATACGACCTCTTCCCCATATGTGTTGTTAACCTCCGACATTCAGAAACAGATTTTACAAACTGCAAGCTGCTCCACCGTTATTTTCAGAAGCCAACATACTGTTGACAATTCAATCCTGTTTGTACTGATTTAAAATTACTTTAATAACTTTTTCAGAATACTCATGAGAGAGAGAAAGTTTGGTATGTGTATCATTTAAATTCATAAACCAAACGCTATTATAATCTTCATTTATCCATACAAAAAATGATTCATTATCCATTACTATCTTATAGTCAGGATATCTCATGTCAGCTATTCCAAAATTTGTTATCAGATTACTTATTGCGAGTTTAATTACATCAATATCATTAGTATCTGAGATTTCTTTATAGGAT
>Ga0182742_1005513_pt1 | contig 10616 bp, 8 predicted proteins | sample eDN5th37CBELigMG_FD_128880 | JGI IMG/M metagenome (GOLD analysis project Ga0182742, IMG submission 128880) | Enriched Miracle-Growth compost microbial communities from Emeryville, California, USA - eDNA 5th pass 37_C BE-Lig MG (version 2)... ... | reverse complement strand
CACGCTCTTCCAGCCCGAGCTGGCGGGCGACGGCACCCGCGCGCATCCCGTGATCCGCGCGTTCGCCGAGGCGACCGCGAAGGTGCCCGCCTAGAATCGCCGCCACGGATGGCGTACCGGACCCCGGAACAACAGGCGCGCCGGCGCCGGATCGAGTCGCTGATCCGGCTCGCGGCGCCCGCCCTGGACATCGCCCTGTTCGCGGGCGATCGGCTCTCGCGCGTGGTCGGACGCAACGAACTGCCGCCCGAGCCGCCGCGCCGCGCGGGGCTCGTGCCCGGACCTCGCCACTAGAGTGTCCGCAGTGACGGATGACACCGGGTCGCCGGCCCAGGACCCTGAACAGATCCTGGCCTGGGAGAAGCGCCACCGGCCGCGTGCGGCCGTGGCGGCGTTCATCGCTGCCCTGGCGATGCTCGCGCTCAACGTGCTCTCGCCCATGCTCGAGGCCGACATCCCGCGCCCGAGCGGGCTCGAGGCGCTCCAGCGCGGGGCCTCGACCGAGCCGGTGGCCCAGATGCCGTCGCTGCAGACCCCGGTCTTCGAGTACTTCCACGACGAGGCCACGCTCGGCCTCGGCGTCGCGATCAGCGGCCTGATCGGCTACATCGCGATCGGCTGGACCGCGGGCTTCCTCGGTGTCGCGACCCGCGCCCGGCTGCCGCACATCCGGCGCTTCGTGATGTACCTGCCGATCGTGGGCGGCGTGCTGTTCGGGATCGCGGTGATGCTGTCCGAGTTCGGCCGCCGGCAGCTCGTCGACGACTTCCTCGCCGGCCCGCGGACCGTCGAGGCCGCGTCCGCGCTCTCAAGCCCGCTGCTCGACGTCGCGCGGATCATGCTCCCGATCGGCAACCTGCTGCTCGCGGTCGGCACCGTGATCATCTCGCTCAACGCCATGCGCGCCGGATTGCTGACGCGCATGCTCGGCTACCTCGGCATCGCGGCGGGCGCGTTCATGGTGCTCGTGTCGCTGCCGATCGTGCAGATCTTCTGGCTCGCGTCGGTCGGCTTCATCCTCGTCGGCCGCTGGCCGGGCGGCGTGCCGCCCGCCTGGCGGACCGGCAACGCCGAGCCGTGGCCGGACCCGCCCCCGCGTCAGCCCCGCCAGCCGCGCCAGCCCGCGACCGAGGGCGTCTCGATGGAGAAGACGCGCACGCGCCGCAAGCGTAAGAAGCGCAACTAGCGGGCAACCCTCGGCTGCGCATCATCGGCTCAGGCGTGCTACGCCTTTGGGAGATCTGACGCGACGGAGGAGACGGCATGGCGACTGAAGGCCAGACGCTCGAACAGCAGTTGGACGAGCTGCTCGACCAGGAGCGGTTCCCGCCGCCCGAGGACTTCGCCCAGGCGGCGGTCATCTCCGACGCGAAGATCTACGAGGAGGCCGAGGACTTCGAGGCCTTCTGGGCGGCGCGGGCCGAGGACCTGCACTGGGACAAGAAGTGGGACCAGGTGCTCGACTGGTCCAACCCGCCGTTCGCGAAGTGGTTCGTGGGCGGCAAGCTCAACGTCGCCTACAACTGCCTGGACCGCCACGTCGAGGCCGGCATCGGCGACCGCATCGCCTACCACTGGCGCGGCGAGGAGGGCGAGGAGACCGACGTCACCTACGCCGACCTGCTGGCCGACGTCCAGCGCTTCGCCAACGCGCTCAAGTCGCTCGGCGTGCGCAAGGGCGACGTGGTCGCGATCTACCTGCCGATGGTGCCCGAGGTCGTGGTCGCGATGCTCGCCTGCGCGCGCATCGGCGCGATCCACAACGTCGTCTTCGGCGGTTTCAGCGCGGAGTCGGTCCGCGAGCGGATCGAGTTCTCGCAGGCCAAGATCCTGATCACGGTCGACGGCGCCCGCCGCAAGGGCCGCACGGCCGCGATCAAGTCCAACGTCGACGAGGTCATCGGCGACCTGGTGGACACGATCGTGGTCGTCAAGCGCGCCGACAACGACGCGCCGATGAAGGAGGGGCGCGACCACTGGTACGGCGAGCTGCTCGCCGCCGCCGACCCGGTCTGCCCGCCCGAGCCGATGGACGCCGAGGACCCGCTCTACATCCTCTACACCAGCGGCTCGACGGCCAAGCCCAAGGGGATCCTGCACACCACGGGCGGCTACCTGACCGGGATCGCCTACACGCACAAGGCGGTCTTCGACCTCAAGCCCGAGCAGGACGTCTACTGGTGCGCCGCCGACGTCGGCTGGGTCACCGGGCACTCCTACATCATCTACGCGCCGCTGGCCAACGGCGCGACGTCGGTGATGTACGAGGGCGCGCCCGACTACCCCGGCAAGGACATCTGGTGGGAGATCGTCGAGCGCTACAAGGTCACGATCATGTACTGCGCGCCGACGGCGATCCGCGCGTGCATGAAGTGGGGCGTCGAGCACCCCGCCGCCCACGACCTGTCGTCGCTGCGGCTGCTGGGCACGGTCGGCGAGCCGATCAACCCCAAGGCCTGGCTGTGGTACTGGAAGGTGATCGGCGGCGGGCGCTGCCCGATCGTCGACACCTGGTGGCAGACCGAGACCGGCGCGATCATGATCACCACGCTGCCGGGCCTGCTGGACGCCAAGCCGGGCTCGGCGGGCCGGCCGTTGCCGGGGATCGAGGCCGCGGTCGTCGACGAGCAGGGCAACGACGCGGGCACCGAGCAGGGCTACCTGATCCTCAAGCGCCCGTGGCCGGCGATGCTGCGCACGCTCTACAAGGAGGACGACCGCTTCATCGACACCTACTGGTCGAAGTTCGGGCGCGACACCTACGTGGTCGGCGACGCCGCGCGGCGCGACGAGGACGGCTACTTCTGGATCATCGGGCGCATCGACGACGTCGTGAACGTCTCCGGCCACCGGCTCTCGACGGCCGAGGTGGAGTCCGCGATCGTCGCGCACCCGAAGGTCGCCGAGGCGGCCGTGATCGGCCAGGCCGACGAGGACACGGGCCAGGCGATCACCGCGTTCGTGACGCTCGAGGGCGACCTCGACGGCGACGACGAGCTGATCGGCGAGATCCGCGAGAAGGTGGCCGAGCGGATCGGCAAGTTCGCGCGCCCGAAGCGGATCATCTGGGCCGACGACCTGCCCAAGACGCGCTCGGGCAAGATCATGCGCCGCCTGCTGCGCGACATCGCCGAGGGCCGCGAGCTCGGCGACGTCACCACCCTGCGCGACCCGGACGTGATGGCCCAGCTCGAGGGCAAGATCCGCCAGCGCGACGCCGAGGGCAGCGGCTAGCCGCTGATCGGTGTGGCGCGACCGTTCGTCGCGCCACACCCACCGTCCATCGATTCCGCGTTTGTGCCTTCCGGCCGCTGCGTACGGTCCGGAAAGAAGGCCATCCGGGAGGAGAGACGCGAATGGTGGACTGGCAAGGCATCGAGCGCTCGGCGGAGTTCCGTGAGCTCGTGAGGCGGCGCAGGCGGTTCGTCGTACCCGCGACGATCTTCTTCCTCGCCTACTACATGGGCTTCATCCTGCTCGCGGGCTACGCGCCCGACTTCATGGGCGAGTCCGTCTACGAGGGCTTGACCGTCGGCTACTGCCTCGCCCTCACGCAGTTCGTGATGGTGTTCGTGCTCGGGATCTGGTACCTGCGCAAGGCCGACCGCGAGTTCGACCCGCTCGCCGACGCGGCCGTCGAGGCCGCCGCCGACTCCGACGAGAAGGCCCGCTTCACGCGCTCCACGCCGCGTGAGGAGGAGGTCACGCGATGACCCTCTTCGCGGAGGTCAATGTCGAAGCCCTGGTGATGGCGACGATCATCCTCGCCATCACGCTCGGCATCACCTACTGGGCGTCCAAGCGCGCCACGAGCGCCGTCGGCTTCTACGCCGCCGGCCGCCAGATCACCGGCCGCCAGAACGGCCTGGCGATCTCGGGCGACTACCTGTCCGCGGCCTCGTTCCTCGGCATCGCGGGCCTGATCTTCCTCTACGGCTTCGACGGGTTCCTGTACTCGATCGGGTTCCTCGTCGCGTTCCTGACGGTGATGTTCCTGCTCGCCGAGCGCATGCGCAACGCGGGCAAGTACACGATCGCCGACGTGCTCTCGTTCCGCCTGAACGAGACGCCGGCGCGCGCGGCCGCCGCGCTCGGCACGTTCGCGGTCGTGACCTTCTACCTGATCGCGCAGATGGTCGGCGCGGGCGTGCTGATCGAGAAGCTGGTCGGCATCAACTTCACGTTCGCCGTGATCCTGACCGGCGTCTTCATGCTCTGCTACGTGATCTTCGGCGGCATGGTCGCCACCACGTGGGTGCAGATCGTCAAGGCCGTGCTGCTGATGGCCGGCATCTTCACGATGTCGGTGTTCGTGCTGGCCAAGGTCGGCTTCAACCCGATCGAGCTCTTCAACCGCGCCGAGGCCAACACGACCGCAGAATCAACGTTCTCGCTCGCCCCGGGCACCTACCTGCCCGAGCCGCTGGACACGGTCTCGCTGGGCCTGGCGCTCGTGCTCGGCACCGCCGGCCTGCCGCACATCCTGATGCGCTTCTTCACCGTCCCGAGCGCGAAGGCCGCGCGGTCGTCCGTGGTCTGGGCGATGTTCATCATCGGCTTCTTCTACCTGCTGACCACGTTCATCGGGTTCGGCGCGCGCGCCTTCCTCGGCCAGGGCGGGGTCGAGGCCGCGGGCACCGGCGGCAACCTCGCCGCGCCGAACCTGGCCGCGTTCCTCGGCGGCGGCGAGGGCACCTTCGGCGGCGACCTGTTCCTGGCCGCGATCGCCGGCGTGGCCTTCGCGACGATCCTCGCGGTCGTCGCCGGCCTGGTGCTGAGCGCCAGCGCCGCGTTCTCGCACGACATCTGGTCCTCGATCGTGCGCAAGCACCGCGACTCCGAGCACGAAGAGGTGCTCGTGGCCCGCATCGCCGCGTTCGCGATCGGCTTCATCGCGATCACGATCGCCGTCATCGGCGGCTCCGGCCTGAACGTCTCGTTCATGGTCGGCCTCGCGTTCGCGGTCGCCGCGTCGGCGAACTTCCCGGCGCTGCTGCTCGCGCTGACCTGGCGGCGCTTCAACACCGCGGGCGCGATCACCGGCGTGCTGTTCGGCGTGGTCAGCTCGATCTTCCTCGTGATCGTCAGTCCCAAGGTGTGGCCGGGCGCCGACAGCGTCACCGGCTCGCCGATCGGCTGGGACCTCTCCAACCCGGGCATCGTCTCGATCCCGCTCGGCTTCCTCGGCTGCTGGCTCGGCACGATGCTCAGCCGCGAGCAGCCGGCCGAGCGCACCTTCGACGAGCTGTTCGTGCGCTCCGAGACCGGCCTCGGCGCCGAGCGCGCGCTCGAGAAGGTCAGCTGACCTCCTCCGGGGGACACCTCGCGGGGGCGCTGGAGGCGGCGCCCCCGCGGAGGGCCTCCCTGAGCCGCGTGAGCTGATCGCCGACGCCGGGCAGCTCCGTCTTGAGCCGGGCCGCCGTCCGCGTCGCGTCCAGGCTGGTGTCGTAGGGCACTGGCGCGCCCGGGGGCGGCGGCGGGCCGAAGCGCAGCAGGCTCTCGTCGAGCTCGAACGCCCTGACGGTCGCGCGCGCGAGCTGCGCGCGCGTGACCGCCTCGCCGCCGCAACAGTGGTGGATGCCGGTGCTCTCGGTCTGCACGATCCGCCAGATCAGCTCGGCGGCGTCGCTCGCCAGCGTGGGCGTGGCGCGCATGTTGATGTCGTCGGACTCCCACACGGTGAACGGCTCGCCGGCCTCGAGCGCCTGCACGAGCGCGGCCACGAAGTAGCCGAAGCCGTGGTCCTGCTGTCTCGGGCCGTTCGCCGCGCCCTGGACGCCGCTGATGCGCGCGATGGCGCCCTTGTTGGCTCTCTGGCTGACCACGAGCTCGCTGGCCGCCTTCAGGAAGCCGTAGGCGTTGATCGGGTTCGGGGGCTCGTCCTCCCGCGCATTGGCCTGGGTGCCGTCGAACACCCAGTCGGTCGAGATCAGCGTGACGTGCTTGCCGCCGGCGGCGTCGACGACGTTGCGGGTGGCGGTGACGTAGCCCGCCCACGCCTCGCGGCGCCTGCGGTGCAGGTCGGTGAGGTCGTTGAGGATCGCGCAGTGCACGAGCGCGTCGGGTTCGAACGCGTCGACGCTGTCGCGGACCGCCTGCGGGTCGGTGACGTCGACCTCCCGGTGCGTGGGCGCGGCGACGGTCGCGCCGTGGCGCTCGAAGGCCGCGCGCAGGTGCGAGCCGACGAACCCGCTCCCGCCGGTCAGCCAGATCCTCACGGGCCCCCGGTCACCGCGGGACCTTCTCGCCCGTCCCCAGGTACTGGTGCTGCGTGCGCTTGTCCTGCTCGTAGGCCGCTCGCGCGGCGCGCGTCGTCTCCAGCTCGGCGACCTCGGCCACGGGCACGTCCCACCACGCCTCGGAGTCGGGCGCGCCGATCATCGCGTCGGTGACGATCTCGACCACGCTCGTGACGTCGGCGGCGGCCGCCTCGCGCAGCGCGGTCTCGAAGTCGTCGATCGTCCGCGTGCGGTGGACGCGGGCGCCGAGGCTCGCGGCGTTGGCGGCGAGGTCGACGGGCAGCGGCGTGTCGGTGCCGCGGTAGCGGTACTTGGTGCCGAAGCGCTGCGAGCCCACGGACTCCGAGAGCGCGCCGATCGACTGGAAGCCGTGGTTCTGGACGAGCACGATCGTGAGCTTGTAGCCCTCGGCGATCGCGGTCACGAGCTCGGACGGCATGATCAGGTACGAGCCGTCGCCGACCAGCACGAACACCTCGCGGTCGGGCGCGGCCATCTTGACGCCGAGCCCGCCGGCGATCTCGTAGCCCATCGTGCTGTAGCCGTACTCGACGTGGTAGCCCTTCGGGTCGCGCGTGCGCCACAGCTTGTGCAGGTCGCCGGGCATGCTCCCGGCGGCGCAGACCACGACGTCGCGCGGGCCCGCGACGCGGTTGACGACGCCGATCACCTCGGTCTGGGCGGGCGGGTCGTGGCGGGTGGTGTACGCGCGCTCGACCGTTGCGTCCCAGTCGTTGGGCGGCGTCTCGAAGTACGTGTCCACAAGCGGTTGGAGCGCTCCAAGCCCGACCTTGGCGTCGGCCACCAGCGGCAGGCCGGCGTGCTTGAAGGCGTCGACCGTGGCGACGTTGAGGTTGATGAAGCGCGCGTCGGGGCTGAACAGCGAGCGCGACGCGGTCGTGAAGTCGGTCCAGCGCGTGCCGACGCCGAGGATCACGTCGGCCTCGCGCGCCGCGGCGTTGGCCGCGGTCGTGCCGGTGGCGCCGATCGCGCCCAGCGCCTGCGGGTGGTCGTAGGGCAGCGAGCCCTTGCCGGCCTGGGTCTCGCCGACGCCGATCCCGGTCGCCTCGGCGAACTCGCGCAGCGCGTCCGTCGCCTCCGCGTAGATCGTCCCGCCGCCGGCCACGATCAGCGGCTTGCGCGCGTTGCGCAGCAGCGCCGCCGCGCGCTCGAGCGTCTCCGGCTCCGGCACCGGGCGGCGGATGTGCCAGACCCGCTTCTCGAACAGCTCGTCCGGGAAGTCGTAGGCCTCGGCCTGCACGTCCTGGGGCAGCGCGAGCGTCACGGCGCCCGTCTCGGCCGGGTCGGTCAGCGTGCGCATCGCGGCCAGCAGCGCGGGGACCAGCTGCTCCGGGCGCTCGATCCGGTCCCAGTAGCGGCTGACGGGCTTGAGCGTGTCGTTGACCGAGACGGAGTAGGTGCGCGGGTCCTCGAGCTCCTGCAGGACCGTGCCCGGCGCGCGCGTGGCGAACACGTCGCCCGGCAGCAGCAGGACCGGCAGCCGGTTGATCGTCGCCAGCGCCGCGCCCGTGACCATGTTCGTGGCGCCCGGCCCGATCGACGACGTGCACGCCATCGCGCTCAGCCGGTTCTTCTGGCGCGCGTACGCGGACGCGGTGTGCACCATCGCCTGCTCGTTGCGGGCGAAGTAGAACGGCAGCTCCTCCTGGTTCTCCAGCAGCGCCTGGCCCACCCCGGCCACGTTCCCGTGGCCGAAGATGCCGAAGCAGCCCGCGATCAAGCGCTGCTCGCGCCCGTCGCGCTCGCTGTACTGGTTGACGAGGAAGCGCACCAGCGCCTGGGCGACCGTCAGTCTCATGCTTGCCTCCTCGGCGAGGTCAACGGCACACGCGGGTCGAGCTCCTGCGCCGCCCACGTGTCGCGGATCCACGCGTGCTGCGGGTCGTCGGTGAACCGCCACGCGCGCTCACCCGCTCCCGCCATCACGTTCAGGTAGTACAGGTCATAGCCGGGCGCGGCCATCGACGGCCCGTGATAGCCGTACGGCATCACGATCACGTCGCCCGTCCGCACCTCGGCGGTGATGTCGATCTCTCGCCCCGGCCCCGAGCCGTACACGCGCTGGTAGCCGAACCCGCCGCGGGCGACCTCGAAGTAGTAGATCTCCTCGAGCGCCGTCTCCACGCCCGGGATCTCCTCGTCGTGCTTGTGCGGCGGGTAGCTCGACCAGTTCCCGTCCGGCGTCAGCACCTCGACCGCGATCAGCCGGTCGGCCTCGAACGCCTCAGGTGAGCAGAAGTTGTTGACCTGCCGGCTCGCCTGGCCCGCGCCCCGCAGCTCCACGGGCACCTCGTGCGCGGGGACATACCGCGCTTCCAGCCGCCGGCTCGCCCGCGCGGACGGCAGCGCGAACCGGCCGCCGTGCTCGGTCGCGATCGTCACGTTCGCGTCGCGCGGGACGTACGCGAAGTCGCTCACCGCGGCGAACACGCTCTCGCGGCCCTCGAGCTCGAACGTCTCGCCGTCCACGGTGACGGTGCACGCGCCCGCCAGCGGCAGCACGATCAGCTCGTCGTCCTGCGTGTCGAACGTCCGCCGCTCGCCCGGTTGGAGCGCAACAACCCGGAGCCCGCTGAAGCCCCAGCCCGCGGACTCGGGCGTGACCGTGATCTCGCGCGCGCCCGCGCCGCCTGCGCCCTCGCCGCCTCGTGCGCCCGCGCCGCCCCGCGGGGCCTCGCCGCCTCGCGCGCCCGTGCCGCCCCGCGGGGCCTCGCCGCCCGCGGCCACGCTCCGCGCGGCCTCGACGCCCGCGCGCGTCCCGGCCTCAGGCATTGACGGCCTCCTCCAGCTTCGCCTCGACTTCTTCACGGGTGGGCATCGCGTCGGCGCACGCGAGCCTACCGGCGACGATCGCGCCCGCGGCGTTCGCGAAGCGCATGGAGCGCTCCAAGCCCCAGCCTTCGAGCAGCGCGTGGCAGAGCGCGCCGCCGAACGCGTCGCCGGCGCCGAGGCCGTTGACGACCTCGACCGGCGCGGGTGGGACCTCGACAGCGTCGGTGCCGTCGTCGGCGTAGACGCCCTTGGGGCCCTGCTTGACGACCGCCAGCTCGACGCCCGCCGCGTGCAGCCGCGCGGCAGTCTCGCGCGGGTCGCGCGTGCCGACCGCGGTCTCGCATTCGTCCTGGTTGCCGACGGCGACCGTGACGTGCGGCAGCGCCTGCTCGATCCAGTGGCGCGCCTCCTCGCGGCTGTCCCAGAACATCGGCCGGTAGTCGAGGTCGATTACCGTGATCCCGCGCTTCGCGCGGCGTTGGAGCGCTCCAAGCGTCGCGCTCCGGCTCGGCTCCTGCGACAGCCCGGTGACCGTCACCCAGAACACCTTGGAGCGCTCTATCGCCTCGTGGTCGAGCTCATGCGGGTGGATCTCCAGGTCCGGCGCCTTCGGCTGGCGGTAGAAGTACAGCGGGAAGTCGTCGGGCGGGAAGATCTCACAGAACGTCACCGGCGTCGGCAGGTGGGGAACCGCGGTGACGTAGCGGTCGTCCACGCCGAACCCGCGCAGCGCGTCGTGCAGGAACTCCCCGAACGGGTCCTCGCCCGTGCGCGTGATCGTCGCCACCCGGTGCCCGAAGCGCGCGGCCGCGACCGCCACGTTGCTCGAGCTGCCCCCGAGGTACTTGCCGAACGACGTCACGTGGCGCAGCGACACCCCCACCTGCAATGGGTACACGTCGACGCCGATCCGGCCCATCGTGATCACGTCGAAGGGCGTGTCGCCGGCGCTCACCATCCCGCGTGCTCCCGCAGCCACTCGCGGTTCGCGCGCTGCTCGGCGGCGGCGCGCGCGAAGTCGCCGTCGCTCTCCAGCACGCGGTCCTGCTCGATCACCACCCAACCGTCGTACCCACCGGCCTGCAACTCCTTGCAGAACCCGGCGAGATCGACGTCGCCGTCGCCGAGCGCGCAGAACAGGCCGCGGCGCCAGGCGGTGATCATGTCCGCGCGCTCGGCGCGCACCTGGGCGAGGACGTCGAGCCGCGTGTCCTTGAGGTGCACGACCCCGATGCGGTCGCGCCAGTCGCGCAGGCCCTGGATCGGGTCGGCCCCCGCGACGGCGAGGTGGCCGCTGTCGAGCAGCAGGTCGACGTCGGTGTCCTCGAGGAAGCGCTCGATCTCCGGCAGCGCCTCGACGTAGCTCGACGTGTGGTGGTGGAAGACCGGGTCGTAGCCCGCCTCGCGCGCGGCCTCCGCGGCGCGCGCGACACCCTCGACCAGCGTCGCCCAGCGCGCGTCGTCGAGGCGCAGCGAGGCGTCCTCGCCGCCCCGGCCCGGGTTGGCGATCCGCTCGGGCCCGCCCGCGTCGCACAGCACCGGCCGCGCGCCCGTCGCCCCCGCCGCGTCGAAGAGGCCGAGCGT
>Ga0182742_1005511_pt1 | contig 10616 bp, 8 predicted proteins | sample eDN5th37CBELigMG_FD_128880 | JGI IMG/M metagenome (GOLD analysis project Ga0182742, IMG submission 128880) | Enriched Miracle-Growth compost microbial communities from Emeryville, California, USA - eDNA 5th pass 37_C BE-Lig MG (version 2)... ... | reverse complement strand
TCAAAGAGCTTCCGATTTCGTGTCAATAAATATAGTTTCGTATTCGTAATCGGCGAAATAAACTCATCCTCATAAATTCCGACAGTTTGATAAATTGACCAATTTAGCGACCATTCTAGCTCTTCAACTGCCTTAATTTCTGCTTCAGAAACTGCAGCCGATTGCAGCAATAAGTGGGTCCATTGATCAGGATTGGTTAGGGCTATATTTAAGCTGATGTTTCCACCTAGAGAATCTCCCAAAAGCCCCCTTTTCACAACAGGAACGTTTAATCTCTGCTCCACTTCAGCAATTAATTCTTCTGTAAAAAAGCGAATATATCCCGCAAACGCAGACCCTTGTCGATGATAGGAATTCCATCGTTCCTGCGAATCCCCTGGGTGAATCAACACAAAAACGAGTTTTTGTGCCCAAGGGTCTGTCTCAATAATCCCCCGGACAGTTCGTTCAAAGCTACCTAACTCTAGATAATTACGGCCATCCTGCACATATAAGATATAAGCCTCTTCTAGCGTTTTACTTGTCGTCAGCAGATAATAATCATAGCTTTTCTTTTGGATTTCACTATAAATAGTTTTTTTCATTAGATTCAAAGATTGGCACCCTCCTCACGCTCAAAGCTCAATTTCTTTTGGCCAATGAAGCTGAACACCATTTTCTTCTAATAAACTTTGATACGCTTGTAAATGCTTAGAATCTTCTCTGACCTCATGTGGCGTGACATTATTTAATATGGCATAAGCTGCTAAAAAACCAGCGGATTCACCAATATTCCACTCAGTCGGATGCAGGCGATAGCAACCGTTTGTGACCTGGGTTGTGCCAATATTTTTACAGGCAGGCAGGAAGTTTTTTACTCGAATCGGCAATAAAGCACCAAGCGGAATCTCATAAGGAAGTGTTGGGATATAAAAATTGCGATGTGAAACAACGGTATGATGCAAATCTAAATGATAGCTACCGACTCCAACACTATCAAAATAGCGACAGATTCCGTTAGTGCCTCTGAGTTCCATGCTAACATCCTTCTCCTTTATCGTGTACAGTGCTTTAATACGCCTAGATTCGCGAATATAGGGGTATTTTGCTAGACCATCCTCGGTTCCAAGCACATCCTTACGCAACCTGAGCCCAGGGAATCCTTTTCCTCCGCCTTCTAAATGTGGAGCCTCCGTCTGCAACCAATATAGGAGGGACAAGCTAAGCTGTTTCGCTGCATATAAATGCTTTTGCCGTTCTGACTCAGAAATTTCATAAATTGGGCCTAAAAAATAATCATTTTGTGCCCAGTTGATGAGCGAAAGATCCCCTTCATATAAGCTTCCTTCCAGCTGATTGACATCGACAATTCGGCGATAGGTAAATAATGCGGGAATTCCTTTTTCATTCGGAAATAAGGTAAATTGCCTTATTTGGTCAGAATCATGTACATTTACTGAATACCAGCTAATGAGTGGAGACTCCGAAAAGTTAGGAATGTAATTACTCCAGTAATCATACTGCTCCGGTTTTTCAATTGTGAAATTTCCACCTTCAATATAATCAACCGCAAACACATAGGTAAAGGATTGCATATCTAGTGGATTTGCTTCCGCGGTGGCATGGGGTTCACCTGTCTGCTGTTTTGACTCAGCACCGGTTACATATTCGACTCCCGCGAGCGGAAGAACATCACCACATTCCGTGGCATCAAGAAAGTAGGACGCTGTGACTTCGATTTGTTCACCCGTACAACCATGTTGAAAAGTAATCGAGTCGACCATATCAGCCGTCGTCTTAGCTGTAATCGGGCGAAAATCATAGAAAACCTGAATTTTACCGCTGTTGATGTATGGTGCTAGCATATCTTCCATCACCTTCAACGCTACTCTTGGTTCATGGGCTAAGCGGCTGACCCAGCCATTTCCTGGGTTTAAGTACTCATTTTCCTTTGCTTCTTTAGTTAAAGGGTAATTTGTCCGATAATATTGGCGGACTCGGTTCCTAAATTCCCTATATGTGGCAGTACAACCAAATTCTTCGATCCATTTATGCTCATCTGGAGGAACCGCTTGGCTCGTTAACTGTCCGCCCAGCCAGTCCGTTTCCTCAGTCAAGATAACTGTTAAGCCCATTTTTGCGATTGCTAGCGCAGACGTACAACCACCCAGCCCTCCGCCAGCAACTACCACATCTGCTGTTTCCTGCCTCATCCATCTCCCAACTCCTCTCATTCGATTATGATCACCTTTAAAAACCGACTAAATAATCACCGTGATAGTTTTCCAATGCCGCTTGATCGGCAATAATCGTTACATCATGATGCTTTTTTAAAATTGAGGCAGGTACCTGTTCACTTACCTGACCTGAAAGCAATTCCTGTAAAATCTTAGCCTTCTTTTCACCCGAAGCAAGAAGAATAATCTGCCTACACTGCATGATTGTCGAAATGCCCATTGAAATGGCGTGGCTCGGTACCTCATCCAAGCTGTTAAAATACCTTGCATTTGCTTTCCTTGTTAAGGGAGACAATTCGACGACGCTTGTCTTGGATAAAAAAGATGTACCCGGTTCATTAAAACCGATATGACCGTTTTCACCAATCCCTAATAGCTGTAAATCGACACCTCCAAGTGAGGTAATAACCGATTCATATCGATGACATTCCTTCACAAGGTCACTCGCCACCCCATTTAGAATATGGGTTTGCTCATGTGGAAGATCAAGATGGTTGAATAATCGTGTGCGCATATAATAGGCATAGCTATGGCGATCCTCAACGTTTAAACCGACGTATTCATCTAAATTGATGGTATGAACATCTTTATAGGAGGTTTGATTTCTCTTATAATCTTCAATTAAACATTGATAAGTTCCAATCGGGGTTCCACCTGTGGCAAGCCCAAGCACGAGCTTTGATTGCTGTTTCACTTTCTCGAGTATCATTTCCCCTGCATTCAGGCTGACTTCTGCATAATCGTGAACCTTAATGATTTTCATGATCGACCTCCAATAAGTGAAAATTCCAGGATTATTTTACGATTGGATTCTATCGGTAAAAGTTTTTGTAATGAGCTGCGGCCTCGTGATGGCACTTCCAACGACGATTGCCCAAGCCCCGAGCTCAAGCATTTGCCACGCCTGCTCAGGGGTTTGAATCCGCCCCTCAGCAATCACTGGAATCGGTGCAATTTCACTGAGCTTTGCTACCAATTCGAAATCAGGTCCGACAAGTTTCGGGCTGTCACTCGTATACCCTGATAGCGTGGTCGAGAGGAGGTCGACACCACACTCCATGGCATATGCTGCATCCTCTATAGTGGCGATATCGCCCATGACCAAGCTGTCACTTTCCTCATGAATGTAATGGACCAATTCCCTTAGCTTCTCGTTATTTGGTCTTTTTCGCTTCGTTGCGTCAAGGGCAATCACCTCCGGTTTAACTGCAAGCAGCTCCTTTACTTCCCTCAAGGTCGAAGTGATGTAGATTTCACTATCTGGATAATCCCGTTTGACCAGGCCGATGACGGGCAAGCATGTTTGCGCTTTAATTGCAGCGACATCCGCAGCAGAATTACTTCGTATCGCCTTCGCTCCGCCCTCCTTTGCCGCTTGAGCCATCTTCGCCATGATTTCTGAACCATGAAGTGGCTCATTCTCAAGTGCCTGACAGGACACGATGAGGTTTTTATTAATATCCGCAAGAAAAGAATGGGCGCACACTGTAACATCTCCTAATCGATTAATTGTTTACCAAATTTCAATTGAATCCCACATTCAAACATCCGGTTCCAGGGGGCATAAGTCTGCACTTCTTCAATCTTGATTCCCTGAAAGCTTTTCCAGATTAATTCCTTGTAACAAGTGAGCAATCTTTTGTTCCGTTCAAGATTAACTACTTCAGCCTGCTCCTTTAAATCAAAATAATTTAAACCAAACTGTGGCAGAAAATCCTCCACCATTTCCATCCGAACTTTTGCTTGATAAAAGCAATCATCAAAAAGATGGTAAAGGATGTTTTCACGAATCATTCTCGGATGCCCAAATTGGCCAAGCACTCCTTGAGCAATCGTTGTTCCCAGCGTATTGCAGTTTGTATTCCATCCTTTATAAGAAAGCAACTGATCAAGGACCTCTGCATTATCTAAAAGGGAGATTAGCTCAAGATCACTTCCATTGGCATAGGCTGAATCGGCTAGAATCACCTTCTTTCCTTCATGGAGATACTCCGTAATCTGATCCACAAAGTTCAGCAAATTGCGGAAGCTTGTGTAGGTAATATCCTTTTTCGTCTGCTCCCACGACTCCTGCATCACTCGACCAGGTGTATTGTAAGCGAGGATCAAATCTGCTGCCTCAGGATTTTCGACAAACTGGCAGCCAGCCGCAAGCAAATGGGACTTCATGCTTTCTGCAAACGGTCGGTCCTCATACATTGGAACGAGCTGCGGGCCAAGCGTGCTACTCCAAAGAGGATAGATTTTCGTGCGGATCTGCTTTAATTCGCTGAAAACTCGTGTCAGTAAGGTCGCACCCACCTCGTCAGAACCCGGATACATATGCACCTTCTGCTGCAAACGCAGTCGTTCACGTTTTGAGACGATTATTTTCTGATCCAAGGCAGTATAGCCGTATTCGGCACTGTCATCCTGCGGAATTGACAGGAACATCAACACGCCTTGATCAACCAGGTATAACATTTCGGAAGTAATCGATAAATTAAAGCTTCTTCTCGTTTCATAATCCTCTATATACTCTTTTGGTAGCACTGCTTGAATCTGATTGAGTAAATTCTGATCTTCCTGCGATAATAAATCTCGGTTTTGTTTATCTATTAACGACGCCCTTAAAAAGAGTTCCCGCCCCCATTCCTGATAGTAATCAGGCTCTTCATCATTTGAACTATACTGTGGTGTCCGCATGATTGAAATCGCCCCATAGATTAGCAATTTGGGATGTGCATGATGGAACGAACGCAAACGGTGGATAAAGTCAGCTCCTTTTTCAGCCGCAAAATGATGCAGCCTTGAAGGAATCAAGCCTCCGTATAAAAGCATATCGATACTTAGGATCAAAGCATCCGCTGTTTTCCCAACCTGATTCAGCCATTCCCACAAACCTTCTGTGTCAGCTGGGCGCTTTTTTAAACCAAAGCATTCAACTGGAGGTATAATCAATTCAAGATCTACAGCGGATTGGGCAATCCTTTCAACAACCGAGGTATTACACGGTCGCTCATCAATCGGTACATAAGCGATTTTCATGGTCTCCTCCTATTTTTAAAACAGGCAGTTGTTTAACCATTTTTTACGATTTTGACTCGTTCCCCACCCGTTTCTAATTCATTAAAAAGAATATCAATAAAATAAAGCATGGAAATATCTATAATCGAGCTGCTCTCCCGTTCAGATTGATCTGTAGTTGGGATCAAAGTAGTTAAATTAGCCACCGAGGAAATCGGTGAATCCTGCTGACTCGTAATCGCGATTGTTTCCGCTCCTTTATATGCGGCTACCTCGAGATAGCTAATGACCTCCGAATCATAGCCAGACAAGCTCAAGCCAATAACAACTGTCCCTGCTTTTAAAAGCTTTTCTGATAAAGCCATTTCGTACTTATTCATACATGCTTCAACCATAATTCCTTTTTCCATTAATTTATATTTCAGTTTTAGCGTCACCGAGGATAGTTCCTCTGAGCTATAAAGGAAAATTTGTTTAGCCGTTGCTAAATAATGCTTAAGCTGGTCAATGTCATTGGTTTGATACAGTGTTTCAAATTTATTAAACATCCGGGTGTACACCTGACGAATTTCATTTAAATCCTTCGTTTCTGACACCTCGTGTAATCTTGTACTGACTGTCGCCTCTTTTGCCATTAGACGCAAGCGATTGTAGGAGCCAATATTCAATTTTTTACAAAACCTCGTAATCGTTGCTTCCGAAACATTGATTTGTTGTGCCAGCTCAGAAATAGTTTTATTCGGCACAGTATCGAGATTAACCTCCAAATACTTAGCAATCATCTGCTCCCCTTTTGTGAACTTATGGCTGTTCGACCCTAGCATCGTCGTAATCTGATTTAATGGCTGCAAGGATTCCTCAAGCAAGAAATGCCTTAATGCACCAATCATCCCTGCATCATTCAAGTTTCGAGCAATTTCGATTCGCGTATTATTGCGAATCGAAGCAATCAGGTCCTTCTTAAGCTCCTCCATGATTAATGGATACAAATAATCCTTTTGTGCAGATATCCCTCCGCCAATAATAACCAATTCCGGATTCATCATATAAGCAATCGTTGCGATCCCTTTTGATAGATAATAAACAAGTTCGTTTATTGCGTCGATGCAAATTTTATCCCCTTTACGAGCCAGTTCAAAAATCGCTTTTCCGTCCAGCTCTGTTTCAGAAATTCCTTTTTGCTCCGCAACATTGGCGACCAACACCCTTGTCGAGGCGAGCTCTTGGAACTGCTTTCCTTCAATTGGAATATAGCCGATTTCACCACCACTAAAGCTATGGCCTGTATGGAGCTTATTATCTAAAATATAGCTGCCCCCAATCCCGGTGCCAACGGTTAAACAGAATAAGCTTTTTACATCCTTTCCCGTACCGATCCATGATTCGGCCAACCCCGCACAGTTGACATCATTTTCAACCGCTACAGGCAATTCAAAATAGGCTTCTAGCTCCTGCTTCAAGGGAGTCCCAGTATAATTAGGGATTAACGACGAGGCATATAGGATTTTTCCTGCCTTTGAATCTACCTGTCCCGCCGAGCTAATGCAAATTCCACTTAACTGATGACGTCTCATCAACTCTTTGCCAAGCTGCTTGATCCTTTTAACAATATCCGTTCCACCTAAGTGGGCTTCTGTCGGAGTCTCGAATCTTTCAATAAAACGTCCTTCCTCCGTAATCACACCGTATTTTATTAATGTACCTCCAATATCTATGGCGATAAAGTTCCTCATGATCATCCACCTTCAATTCTAAAAAACTCAAGCCTCACTGCTTTTTTTCCATTTTATTTAAATCGTTTTTTGACTGTGTCCTTATTTGGAAGATTCCCTTTCGTGCACCGCTCTTTACCCTCTATTAACCTTTGACAGCCCCATCGGTTTGACCTGAAACAAAGTATTTTTGCAGCCAGATAAAAATAATCAATGTCGGAATGGTGGTCAAGATTGAAGCGGCACTAATCAGTTTCATATTTGAACCATCAAAGTTTTGCGAAAGCTGAGCTAATCCGATAGATAACGTATACATGCTGCTTTCTGTGGTATTTAGCAATGGCCATAAATAATCTCCCCATGTAAAGGTAAACGTGTAAATTGCTAATGTAATGAGGGTCGGTTTTACTAGTGGCAAAGCGACCAATAACCAAACTTGGAATTTATTCGCTCCATCAAGATGTGCCGATTCCTCAAGCTCCTTCGGTACCCGCAAAAAGGCCTGACGCATGAGGAAGATTCCAAAAGCGGTGGCTACCTGTAAAATCACAAGCCCAAGATGAGTGTTTCTTAAGCCTAGCTCTCCAGCAATTTGGAACAACGGCGCCATATAAAGCTGGAAAGGAACCATCATTGTTGAAATGATTAACGCAAGGGCAATTCCTCTTCCTTTAAAATTCATTCGCGCTAACGGATAGGCAGCAAGGCTGCAAAACAGTAAGTTCAAGGGCACGGCCAGTACAGTTACAAGGAATGTATTAATGAAATACGTACCGAAATGCGCTTTTTCAAACGCATCTGTGAAATTTACCATGGTTGGATCCTGAGGCAGAATTCCATCATAGATTCCTTCACCTGGCGATTTCAACCCCATAAACAAGGTGATCAAAAAAGGCCCAACGGTGATGACAGTAATCAGAACCATCACAAGATAGAGCAATATTTTTTTCCTAAGCGTCTCTGATTTCATTTCCATCCTCTCCTTTAAGTTCTAAGATCATCTTCACGCTGTTTAGTTAGCTTCATTTGTAACAAAGATGCACCGATGGCTAGAATCAGTAAAACCATTCCTGCTGCCGAGGCGATGCTGACATCCAAATTATTGAACTTATCGTAAATGTACATTACAAGGGTCGTTGTTGCTCCAGCAGGCCCTCCGCCTGTCGTTAAGGCAATTTCCTCAAACACCTTTAGGCCACCAATAATTGTCAAAACGGATACAAGGGTAATCGATGGAATGAGCATCGGCACAGTAATTTTCCAAAATTTTTGGAGGCTAGATGCACCGTCGATACTAGCAGATTCGTAGACATCTTTCGGAATGGACTGCAGCCCAGCAAGATACATAATCATATAATATCCAAGCCCCTTCCAGACTGTAATCATCGCGACCGCAGTCAATGCCGTAGAGGATTGAACGAGGAGATTGGACTGTTTGTCAAAGACACCAATCCACATCAGAAACTCAGAAATGACCCCGCTTTGTGAATACAGCATTTTCCACATTAATGCTGCTACCACCATGGGTGTCACCACTGGCAAGTAATAAAGAACTCTGAATACACCAACGCCTTTGACCGCCTGATTCACAAGGACCGCTAAAATCATCGGTAAGAAGATATTCAATGGAAGCACGATGACGAGAAACAAAATAGTATTCCAGAATGCCTGCCAAAACTTATCATCGGAGAAGATTTCTTTGAAATTTTCAAGCCCGACAAATTCACCGGTGCCAGCAATAATTTTATAGTCTAGTAGACTCCATTGAAAGGCTTCAAGAATCGGGATGACAAGAAAGACGGTGAGTATCACAATCGCTGGCAGCAAAAATAACCATGGCGTGAATATTTTCATAAGCCCGATTTTCTTCTTCGGGGCAGCTGTTACTTTAACTTGGGTTTCTATGTTAGGTTGATTTTCCATATGAACCTCCCGAAAAATGAGAGACCAGCCTTTTCGCAGGAAAGCTGAAAGCTAGTCTCTTAATCTTTTTCTACATTTTAAAAGAAACGATGTTTTTTACTTTGGTAAACTTGTATGTTGATTTACACTTCAGGCGGAGCGGTCTCGGGCATGAAGGCCTCCTTCGCTGCGCAAACATCCTGCAGGGTTACCACAGATCCTTGCTCTCGAACGAGTCATCGAGTCATCTAAACCTATTAACGAGGTACTGTAACCAAAATAAAGCTTCTATTAGAACGTTACTTTTTCACCTGTTTTTTCGAAGGATTCATTCCATTCGTCTTGCATTTCTTTTAAGGCTTCTTCAGGTGTGAGTGTACCCTGGATATTTTTTACGAAGGCATTTTTCGCTGATTCCCGAAGCAATGCACTGTTCTCGGTTGCCTTAAGCAATACTTTAGAACGGCTTAGAGATTTAGATGCCTCGAGCATTCCAAGTGCCTTTGGTGAATCTCCCGGGTTTTGGAAATATTCATTCTCCAAAGACGCTAAAGTTGACGGTAAAACGGTACCCGCTGTTTTCGCAAATTCAAGTTGATTTTCAGCATTTAAAACAAATTCAGTCAAGGCAACTGCTGCTTCAGGGTTTTTCGTTTTTGCTGGAACCGCAAAGTTCATAACTGCGACATTCATTGGTGCTTCTGGTCCACTTAATGGCTGGCCGGCTTTGGAAGCGGCATAAATTTCAGGAGCACCAGATTCGATTGGTCCTAAGAATGTAACACCACTTTCAAGGAAGGAAACATTTCCTGCCATATATAGCTCTTGTCCACCAGAGAATGATCCCTCGGCATTTTCCTGTGGCATTAGCCCCTCTTGATACATTTTTTGCGTTAACGTAAAGTACTCGATAATCGCTTCGTTCTCTGCAAAGACCGCCTTTCCATCTTTGACGATTGGCTCACCATTTGCAAGTGTTGCCATCTTTTCAATGACAGTGTTACCGTCATTGACTACCTGATAAAATGATGGTTTTCCAGTTGCTTCCGTTACTTTTTTCGCCGTTTCATAGACTCTTTGCATATCTGTAGGTGTCTCCGTAACACCCGCTTGAGCAAAATGATCACCGTTATACCAGCTAACCGTTGTTGTTAAATACCATGGCAAAGCATAGAGCTTGTCATCATAAAAGCCTGAAACAAAAGCTCCCTCAACAAAACTATTTTTTGTCTCCTTACTCACCAAATCCGTTAAGTCAAGAAGGCCCCCTTGAGCAGAAATATTGGACATGTAATGAGGATTTAAGTTGACAACATCAGGTACATCACTACCTGTTAACGATGTTAAAACCTTTTGTTCCATTTCGTTTTGAGGAATGTCTTCAATAATGACATCCAAATCAGGGTGAAGCTTTTCAAATTCCGCTTCGATATTATCAAAATAGCTGTCAAACGGTTCCCCTGATAAAGACGCTGTCCAAAGGGTCACTTCACCGGAAAGCTTACCTGACTCTTCGGATTTATCCCCCTCAGAACTAGAATTACTTGTATCTGTTTCATTACTGCTACAAGCTACTAAACCAAACATAAGTCCCACTGCCATAAGTCCTGTTGCCCATTTTTTACTTCCACTCTTCATTGACCTTTCCCTCCTCAATATTTCTCTAGTTTAATAGTAAAGCCTTTACAATTCTGATTTTACAGATAAATCACAAAGCTTTCAACACTATTTACAAATTTATTTCATGAATTATCAAAAATTGAAAATTATTTTCTTTTTT
>Ga0182742_1005509_pt1 | contig 10618 bp, 11 predicted proteins | sample eDN5th37CBELigMG_FD_128880 | JGI IMG/M metagenome (GOLD analysis project Ga0182742, IMG submission 128880) | Enriched Miracle-Growth compost microbial communities from Emeryville, California, USA - eDNA 5th pass 37_C BE-Lig MG (version 2)... ... | reverse complement strand
CGGAAGATGGCCCACGTGGGCACGAGTCGGCGGTGGGGGCGCGGAAGATTGCTCTCGCCGGCGCGAGCCGGCGGTGGGGGGCGCGGATGATTGCCCACGTGGGCACGAGTCGGCGGTGGGGGCGCGGATAATTGCCCACGTGGGCGCGAGCGGGCGGTGGGGCGCGGAAGTTTGCCCACGTGGGCACGAGGGCGGTTCGCGCGCGATGGATTGCCCACGTGGGCACGAGCCGGCGGTTGGGCGCGGCGGATTGCCCACGTGGGCACGAGTCGGCGAAGCGCTGCGCGACGCCATGCCCACGTGGGCACATCCCGCCCCCATACGGAGCGCGCGTGATCCGTCCGCTCCCCACCGATCTCCTCGACACGCCTCCGCGCTTCTGATTTTCTGACCGTCGGTCAGATTTTCACGGAGGTCGACGATGCGTGCGCTCGCCGAGGGGCTCTGGGTGGCGGAGCGGCCCTTTTCACTGCTTGGGATCCGGCTGGGAGGGCGGATGACGATCGTCCGCCTCGCCGACGGCAGCCTGGTGCTCCTCTCGCCGATCCCGATCGACGACGGCATGGCGGCGGAGCTCAACGCGCTGGGCGAGGTGCGCTTCCTGGTGGCGCCCAACCTCTTCCACCACCTCGCGCTGCCCGAGGTGGCGCGTCGCTACCCCGACGCGCAGGTCCTCGCGCCACCGGGGCTCGAGCGGAAGCGCCCCGACCTCCGCATCGACATGCCGCTGGACGGAACGGCGCCCGCCGCCTGGGCGGGAACGCTCGCGCCCTTCCCGATCGACGGCGCGCCGCTGCTCCGCGAGACCGTCTTCCTCCACCGGCCCAGCCGCACCCTCGTCTGCACCGACCTGGTCTTCCACTTCCGCGAGGCGGATCACCTGCCGACCCGCCTCTACCTCCGGCTCAACCAGGCGCTCGGGAAGGCAGCGCAGACGCGCATCACCCGCTCCGCCTTCCGCGACCGCGCGGCGGCGCGGGCCTCGCTCGATCGCCTCCTCGCCGAGGACTTCGATCGGCTGGTGGTGGCCCACGGCGCGGTGCTCGAGAGCGGCGGAAGGGAGGCGCTGCGCCATGCCACGTCGTGGCTCTGAACCTCCGGGCGGGAGCGGCGCGGGCGATGCGACCCGAATCGAGCGGCGGGAGCGCCGGCGCGCCACGCGCAGGCAGGCGATCCTCGCCGCCGCGCGCAAGGTCCTCGTGGAGCAGGGGATCGCGGCGCTCACCATCGCCGAGGTGGCCCGCACCGCGGGCGTGAGTAAGCCCGCGGTCTTCTACTACTTCGGCTCCCGCGAGGAGATCGTCGGCGGCCTCGCGGTGGAGCTCCTCGAGGGGGAGGTGGCCCTCCTCGAGCGGGCGATCGACGAGGCGCCGAGTGGCGTGGAGGCGCTCGCCGCCCTCGTCCGCGCGAAGGTGGATCGCTACGCGGACGACCTGGACGCCTTCCGCATCGCCTACGTCCATCCCCAGCTGGTGGAGCTGCCGCCGGATCTGCTCCAGCGCCACGTCTACCCGCTCTCCCAGCGCATCAACGCGCGGCTGGAGCGCCGCCTTCTCGCCGATCGCGAGGCGGGTGCGCTCCACCCCTCGCTCCACCCGCGGCGTCTGGCCAATCTCGCCTGGATCACCGCCCACGGGATCCTCTCCCTCGCCGCCTCTCTGGAGATGGCGGGGGGATCGACCGCGGCGACGCTCGCCCAGCTCCGCGACGAGGCCTGCGCCCTGATGCGCCGCGCCGCCACCGCGCCGTGACGGCCGGCGCCGTGATCAGAGCTGCGACACCGCCCGCGCGGGTGCGTCGCCGGCCACCTTCGCCACGAGGTCCGCCTCGACCATGCCCCAGGAGATCTGCAGCTCCCGCAGCGCCCGGTCGGCGAGCGACTGGCACCGCTCGCCGGGCAGCTGCGCGCCGCTCCCCACCTCGAAGCAGCCGGCCTTGCCGTGGCCGCCGTCCGCGGTCAGGTAGAGCTCCCGGTCGCCCACCGCCGAGCCGTTGGGGAAGGCGACGAAGCCCTCCCCGGGCACGAGGAGATCCCTGCCGAAGAAGGCGGTGGTCTTCGTGTCGAGGCCGAGGAGCGCGGCCACGGTGGGCGCGAGGTCCACCTGGCCGGCGGTGGTGGTGCTGACGCCCGCCGCCGCGCCGCCCGGCAGCCGGATGAGCGCCGGCACCCGCCGCTCCACGTCGAACCACTTTGCCGTGTCGCCCGCACCGAGCGCGAGCACGTCGCCCACGTTGGAGCTGTCGCGCGCGACACCCATGTGATCGCCGTAGACCACCAGCACCGTGTTCTCGAGCATCCCCTCGCGGCGGAGCCGCTCGACGAACTTGCCCAGCGCCCGGTCGGTGTAGCGCACCGTGTCCAGATAGTGCGCGGTCCGCGTCCCCGCGTGCGCGCCGTGCTGCAGCTCCCGCGGCAGGTTGGGGAAGTTGAACGGCGTGTGGCTGGTGATGGAGATGACCAGCGCGTAGTACGGCTCTGGAAGCGTCTTGAGCTTGTCGATCGCCTGGTCGAAGAAGATCTCGTCGGCGAGCCCGAGGCCAATCTCGTCGGCGAAGGTGAAGTCGAAGCTCCGCTCGTCGAAGTAGGTGGAGATCCCCACCGTCGGATACATCGCCGCGCGGTTCCAGAAGTCGGGCCGGTTGGCGTGCATCGCCACCGTGGTGTAGCCCTGCTCGCGCAGCACCTCGGGGAGGCAGCGCAGGTCGTTGGTGGCGTGCTCGTAGTAGACCGAGCCGGTGCGCGACGGATAGAGCGAGCACTGCGCCGCGAATTCCGCGTCGGAGGTGGTCCCCTGGCCCACCTGCGAATGGAAGCGGGTGAAGCGGAGGCTCTCCTTCGCCAGTGCGTTGAAGTGGGGCGTCACCGGCTCGCCGCCCACCTCCATCTCGGTGGGGAAGGCCTGCCACGACTCGAGCTGGACGAAGACGACGTTCTTGCCCCGGGCGATGCCGCGCAGCGGATTCTCCCCCTGGGGCGGGCGCGCCGCGAAGAACGCCCTGGCAGCGGCGTGCTCCTCCTCCACCGAGCCGAAGCGCTTCTTGAGCAGGCGGGCGACGAAGGCCCCCGCGTCGTACGCGTGGTAGCCGAGGGGGCCGAGGCGGCTCGCCACCACCGTGTGGCCGCCGAAGGGCTTCTTGAGCCGGCGGGTGGTGAAGGTGACGGCGAGGACCAGGCACAGCCCCACCGCGCTGAGCACCGCCACCCGGCGGAAGGTGAAGCGCGGCTGCTGCGCGAGCCACGTGGAGCGCCGCAGCGCCAGCACCGCGAGCACCACCGGCCCGAGGAAGAGCAGCGCGTCGCTCGGGTAGATCAGCCCCTCGACCACCTCGCCCAGATCGGCGGCGAGCCCCGCGTACTGCAGCGAGGCCACCGACGGCAGATCGGCGAACTGGCGGAAGTAGACGAGGTTGGTGAGGAGGATCAAGCCGTATCCCACGTCCACCGCAGCCAGCGCCAGCAGCCGCAGCCTGCCGCGCAGCGCGAATGCCCACGCGAGGCTGAGGAGCGAGGCGCCGGTGAGCGCCACCACCATGTTCGGCGGCGTGTAGGGCCTCTCGAGGAAGGCCCAGAGCACCAGCATCTGCTTGATGACGAGCCAGGCGACGCAGCACGAGAAGAAGGGGTGCGCGCGGATCCCGTTCCGCATCCACCGGAAAACCGAAACGATCCGCAGCACTGGCTCCATGCTCTCCCCGCAACGCCGAGGGCGCGTCGATGTCCAACGGGTGACGATTGCGTGGCGCGCAGGTTGCCCGAGAGAGCCGCTCGTCGCAAGGGAGCAGCCGCTGTGCGGGGTGCTGAAATCAGGCGAGAAGGCGGTCGCCCACCTCCTCGAGGGAGGGCAGGCAGGCGTCCGCCAGAACGAAGCGGGGATCGTGCGCGGGCCACGTCTCGGGCACACAGACGCAGCGCATCCGCGCCGCCTTGGCGGCGATGAGCCCGGTGATCGAGTCCTCGAAGACCAGGCACTCCTCCGGCCGCACGCCCAGCGCCACGGCGGTGGTGAGGAAGATGGCCGGATGGGGCTTGCCCCACGGCTCCTTCTCGGCGGACCGCACCACCTCGAACCGGTCGGCGATCCCCAGCCGCTCCAGCACCGCATCGATGATCCGCAGCGGCGAGGAGGAGGCGAGGGCGAGGCGCAGCCCCGCGCCGCGGGCCCAGGCGAGGGCGGTCTCCACGCCCCGCTTCGTCTCGCCCCGCTCCCGGATCGTCTCGATCATCCGCCGGACGATCCGCTCCTCCACCTGGGCGTTCTCCGGCTCGGGCCAGGGGTGGCGCGCCCGCCAGTACGCCACCACGTCGTCGATCCGCAGCCCGGTGGTCTGGTGGCACATCGCCTCGGTGAGCGGTACGCCGATCGCGCCGAAGACCTCCACCTCCACCGCCCGCCACAGGGGCTCGGAGTCGATGAGCAGGCCGTCCATGTCGAAGATCGCCGCGCGGATCACGAATCCTCCACCACCCCGAAAGGCTCCCATCGTGTAGGAAGGGCGGGCGCGCGCCAAGCGGCGCGCGGGACAGCGCCAACCGGAGGGAGCGGAGCGCATGGTCGAATGGCTGCGAAGGTTCCGGTGGCGCAGGCTCCTGCTCGACGTCGCCATCGTCGCCGGCGTCGTCGCCGCGGTGGGCGCCTGGCAGAGCCGCAACCTCCGCGGCGCCGGCCCCGCCCCCGCGCTCACCGGACCCACCCTCGCCGGCGGCGCGCTCGACCTCTCCTCGCTCCATGGCAGGAAGACGGTGGTCGCCTTCTGGGCACCCTGGTGCGGGGTCTGCAAGCTGGAGATGCCCACCCTCAACGCCCTGGCGAAGGACGGCGTGCAGGTGATCGGCGTCGCCCTGGGCTACCCGGACGTGGCGGCGGTGGAGCGCTTTGCCCGCGAGCACCAGCTCGCCTTCCCCACCGTCCTCGGCGACGAGCGGATCCGCCGCGACTGGGCGGTGGAGGTCTTCCCGACGCTCTACGTGATCGACGAGCAGGGGCGGATCGAGCACGCCATGGTGGGCTACACCACCGGGCTCGGGCTCCGCCTGCGGCTCTTCTGAATGCACCGGCTCAGCGTCGCGCCGCCACCTCGACCGGCGCCTCGGGCTGGTACCTGCCCGCGGTGGCGACGGTGAGCGCGGCGACGAGCGCGAACAGGGCGAACCAGACAGCGTTCTTCATCGGGGCCTCCATCCGCCAGCTCGTGCACCGGGCTGCGGCAACCCTGTCCATCCTAGCTGCAAAGCTGCCGCGGGAGAAGCGCCCGGTGCGGCAGAATGCCGCAATATCACGGGAGTTTTGGCTCCCTTTGTCCGGCGTGTTCGCTCCGGACCTCCGTGCCTATCTGAAAGCCAGACCCAGACGATCGGAGGTGGAGGATGGCGGAGGGAACCATCGCGGGCACTGCCGGCGAGGAGCTCCTGCGCGAGGTCGAGGCGAGCGGCGCGCTGCCCGAGGGGATCCGCGCAGAGGACGCCGTCTCCGGCGTGCTCGACACGCTGGCGACGCGCCTCACCGCCGGGGAGGCGCACGGGGTGGAGGGCCAGCTTCCGAAGGATCGCAAGGTGCTGTGGATGGAGGGAAGCGAGGAAGCGGAGGCGCTCCGATGAGCCCCCGCCGCACCAGCGGCCGCGCGCCGGGGGAAGGCGAGAGCGCCACGCGGCCGCCCCCCTCCCGGGGGGACGCGGGGCCCGCCGGCAGCGCGTCGCCCAGGGCCGTCCGGAAGCAGCCCCCGCCGGACCAGCGGCCGGGCGGCCCGTGGGAGCTCCCGGGCCCCGAGCGGTGGATCAAGCCCGATCCCTCCATCGCCTGAACCGGGTGCGAGGGGAGCGCCACATTCCCCACGTAGCTGAAAAAAATCCAATGGGAGAGCATGGGAGTCGCCGCCCATCGAGGGCGGAGCTGGAGGACCCATGCGTCTGCCTGCTTCCCTGGCCATCGCGCTGCTCGCCGCCGCCGCTTGCGGCGAGGGCGCCACCGGAACCGATTCGCCGCTGACCGAGACCCGTCTCGCTGCCCTCGCCGCCTCCGACGGCGCGGGCGTCCACTTCCTCCCGCCGCTGGGCTCGGCGCCAGCCCCGTCCGGCGACTTCGTCGCCGACGCGCCGATCACCGTCCGCATCCTCGATGCGGCGGGCGCCGAGCGCCGCTCCTTCTCGGCGCAGGAGCTGACGGTCGATCCCGCCGGCGAGCGCTATCAGGTGAACTGGAAGAGCGCCCGCTCCGACGTCGGCCTCTTCCGTATCGTCGTCTCCACCCCCGCCCGCGACGTGGGCTACCTCGAGGTCGAGCTGACCAATGGCCCGCCCCGGGGCGCGGCGCACAAGGCGGGCAGCAACCTGCCCATCGCCTTCCACCTGGGGCGCGCCGCGGTCGATGCGGACGGCGACGGCGCCTTCGACTGGGAGGACGCCTGTCCCTTCCTCGCGGACGAGCAGCCGGACGACGCGGACTGCGACGGCGCGCCGGACGTGGCCGCGGTGGTGCGGATCACCTCTCCCGGTGAGGCCTACGGCCACCACGGCAGCTGCAGCGGCTGGAACGGCTGCGGCGACGCCGCCACCTGCGCCCTCTGGGCCTGTCTGGTCAACGGCTACGGCGAGCTGGTCGGCTACGGCGCTTCGGGGCCGTGCACCGCGTTCACCTCGTGCAACCTGCTCGACGGCCCCGACCGGGTGCAGATGGAGTGGGGCGCCCACTGCGACGTGATGGGCGTCACCGACATCGACTGCGCCCCCTGAGGCGCCAGCGGCGCGCTCCGACGAAGCGAAGCGACCGCGGGCTTGCGCGCGCTCCGCACCCGTTCGCCACCCGGTCCCGTGCACGCGGGGCAGGGTGGCGGACATCGGCGGCGGGCTGCCGCCCGGGCGGCCTCCTCCCCGGGCCCCCGAACGCAGGCGTTCGAAATCGAGAACCGGCATCGACACCGCGCCGCGGGATTCGAGTACGCTCTCCCACCTGCACCCTCCGAAGGAGCCCGACATGACCAGGACCACCCTCCTCGCGGCAGCCGCCCTCGCGCTGGCACTCGGTGCCGGCGGCTGCACCACCGACGACGGCGACGACGACAACGACGGCAGCGGTGGAACCGGCGGGATCGCCGGCGAAGGCGGCAGCGGCGGGGTGGGTGGCACCGGCGGCGACGGCACCGGCGGAACCGGGGGCGACGGCGGCGGGGCAGGCGGCAGCGGCGGCGACGGGATCATCCGCGGCGGCGGGCTCCTCGGCGACGGCTCCAGCGAGGTGCGCTTCTTCGTGGTCGCCGACGAGGACGACAAGCTCAACGTGCCGCGCGATCTCGGCTTCCACCCCGAGCGCATCGGCGAGCTCTGGATCGTCAACCGCGCCGACGACAGCACCACCATCGTCTTCGACGCCCCCGAGGACGCCACCAACGTCGAGTGGCGGGTCGACGCCTTCGCCCTCCACTTCATGGAGGAGGTGAGCAGCATCGCCTTCGGCGCGAAGAACTACCGCGACGACTACACCTTCGCCACTTGCCAGGAGTCGGAGAACACCTACAACGGCAGGACCGCCCCCAACTACTTCATGGGGCCGGCGCTCTGGACGGCGAACCTCGACATCTACGCGATCAACGACCCGATCGGCCTCGGCTCGCACCTCGACATGCTCCACGAGAGCCCGAACTGCATGGGCATCGCGCACGAGGAGGAGAACGTCTACTGGGTCTTCGACGGCTACAACCGCCGCATCGTCCGCTACGACTTCCAGGAGGATCACGACGCGGGTTACGACGATCACTCGGACGGCATCATCCGCTTCGTCACCGCGCCCCGCGTGACCCGCGTGCCCGACGTGCCGAGCCACATGATCATGGACAAGGCGACGAAGGTCCTCTACGTCGCCGACACCGGCGGGAAGCGGATCCTCGCCCTCGACACCACCACCGGCAAGAAGGCCGGCGATCGCACCGCGCGCGAGCCGGGCACGGTGTCGGAGAACTGGGACGGCTTCGATTTCTGGGAGGTCGTCCCCACGACCAGCGGGATCCTCGAGGCGCCGAGCGGCATCGCGCTCCACGGCGACACGCTCTACGTGAGCGACAACGCCACCGGCGAGATCCTCGCCTTCGATCTCGAGGGCAACCTCCTGCGCCGCCTCGCGACGGGCGTGGAGCCCGGCGGCCTGATGGGCATCGAGGTGGGGCCGGACCAGAAGCTCTACTTCGTCGACGCGGTGGGCAACAAGGCGTACCGCATCGACTACTGATTCACCCGCCGCACCCCGCGTCCGCCCGGTCCCGCTCCTGCGCGGCCGGGCGGCGTCGTTCCTGGCCTGCCCCCGCCATGCCGGCGCCCGGCAGGCTGGCGGCAGGCCCGCCGGGCGATTTGCGGTATTTGTATCTTTTGGGGCTTCGTGTTTCGCTTGTCACATGAAGTCCCCACGCACCCCCGCCATCCTCGTCTCCCTGCTTCTCCTCGCGCTCGCGGGCTGCGGCGGCTCGGCCGGTCCCGGCGACCCGCCCGCGGACGGCAACCCCACGTTCCCGGACGACGGGAGCGAACCGAGGCCCGACCCGGAACCCGAGCCTGAGCCGGAACCCGACCCCGAGCCGGAACCCGACCCCGAGCCGGAACCCGACCCCGAGCCCGATCCGGAGCCGGATCCCGAGCCGGATCCCGAGCCGGATCCCGAGCCGGACCCCGAGCCGGATCCCGAACCTGAACCGGACCCGGACCCCGAGCCCGATCCGGAGCCGGATCCTGATCCAGAGCCGGAACCCGACCCCGACCCCGAACCCGAGCCGGAACCGGAAGCCCCCTGGTCGATCGGCTCCTTCTCCTGCAGCCCGGACCAGGGCACCGCGCCCCTCGACACCACCTGCACCTGGCAGCTCGCCGCCGCGCCCGGCGCGTCGATCGGCTGCGTCCTGCGCGCGGACGGCGCGGTGGTCGAGCAGTTCGCCGACTGCCTCTCCCGCCGCTCCCGCTCGCTCCGGATCACCCGCGTCGGCGAGACCTCCCTCGAGCTGGTGGCGACCAGCGATCGCGGCACCACGAAGAGCGCCCGCTTCACCATCCAGACCAGCACCGCTCCCGTCCCCGCCGGCGGCGACCTGATCGCCCACCGCGCGGAGTGGGGCCAGTCGGTGGTGCTGGAGGACCTCCCGCTCGTCGCCGGCAAGCAGGCGCTCCTGCGGGTCTACGTCCTCGCCACCAGCGGCGGCATCGGTCCGGTGCAGGTGCGCGCCCGTGCCTTCGACGGCAACGCGCTCCTCGGCGACCTCCAGCTCGCCGGCCCCTCCACCGTCCCCACCGTCGCCGACCCGGGCGACCTCGGCGACCAGTGGCACGTGGTCGTTCCCGCCGGCTGGGTCGCGCCGGGCCTGCGCGTGGAGATCGACGTCGATCCCGCCAACGCCCTCGCCGAGCCGAACGAGGGGAACAACTCCCTCGTCCTCCGCCCCGAGGTGATCCCCACCCCCGAGCTCCCGGTGACCGTGGTGCCGATCCGCTACTCCGGCATGACCGGCCAGGTGGTCGACTTCGAGCAGCGCATCCAGCAGCTGTGGCCGCTCCCCGGCGTCGAGACCCGGGTGCGCGCGCCCTACCAGTACAACCCCGGCGGCAGCGTGAGCTGGAGCGGCGTCCTCTCCGAGATCAACGCCCTCCGCCGCGCGGACGGCAGCAGCCGCTACTACCTCGGCATGCTCCCGGGCATGCCCCGCAGCGGCACCGTCGGCATCGGCTACGTCGGCGGCCGCGCCGCGGTGGTGAAGGACGACTCCTCCACCACCCCGTCGATCATCGCCCACGAGCTGGGCCACAACTTCAGCCTCAGCCACGCGCCCTGCGGCACCACCGGCGATCCCGACTACCCCTACGCCAACGCCTGGCTCGGCAGCTACGGCTGGAACTTCGTCACCAGCGCGCTGATCGCTCCCACCGCCGCGCGCGACCTGATGTCCTACTGCGATCCCGAGTGGGTCTCCGACTGGAGCTATCTCAAGGTGCAGGACTACCTGCAGCGCAACCCGCCCTCCGCCAACATGGAGGCGGGGCTCCGGTACGGCCTGCTCGTGGTGGGCACCGTGGGCCCCGACGGCGTGGAGATCGACATGATCCACCGGGTGGAGGCGCCGCTCACCGACGAGCCCGGCTCCTGGACGATCCGCGTGCGCGGCGACGAGGGCGACGTGACCGTCCCGTTCCAGCCGGCGGTCCTCGACCACGCGGAGGAGGAGATCGCCCACTTCGCCCTGGTGGTCCCCGACGTGGGCCAGCTCCGCGAGATCGAGATCGCCGACAGGGGCGAGCGCGTCTTCGGCACCACCGTCCTCCCCGTGCTCCCCGACGGCGAGCCGCCGATCCTCGAGCGCGGCGCGACCACGGTGGAGCTCTACTGGGACGTCGCCACCTGGCCGATCGCGTCGGTGGCCCACATCTCCGCTGACGGCGTGCGGACCACCCTCGCCCTCGCGCTGCGCGACGGCGCGGCCATCCTCGACACCGCCGGCCTGCCCGCGAGCGGCGCGTACGAGGTGAGCCTCTCCAACGGCCTGCAGGCGGAGCGCTTCCGCTTCGAGCGCTGAACGACCGCGAGCACCGGGCCCGCGCGGCGGGTCCGGGCGAGGCGCCGCCGCGGGCGACCGGGGCGGCGCCTCCGTTCCT
>Ga0182742_1005508_pt1 | contig 10623 bp, 8 predicted proteins | sample eDN5th37CBELigMG_FD_128880 | JGI IMG/M metagenome (GOLD analysis project Ga0182742, IMG submission 128880) | Enriched Miracle-Growth compost microbial communities from Emeryville, California, USA - eDNA 5th pass 37_C BE-Lig MG (version 2)... ... | reverse complement strand
TTTCGCAAAGTATTAAGGGCTTTAATCGTTTCTTCCGCTGTACCAATTCCAATTCCATGACCAAAATATTTACCTTCACCTAAAAATACAACATTTTCTCCTATCCAAACCGGATTATCATAATCTGGATTGTAAAAATACATTACATCCCCCGGAATAAAATCCGAGCCGACTCTTGTAATAATTCCTAGGTCCTCATCATAGCTCCAATCCCAAACGAGAAGATGATTAAAAAGCCGATTAAAAGCTCTCTCCTCAATAGATTGAAGAACAGCATAATAAAAAATGACAACAATAGCCGTCGTACATTCAAAACCGTACTCTTTCCCATTATGAAAAATATCTTTTATTGCATCGGAGGGCAATACATTTGGCTTAAGAATATAACCTCTTGATGTTTTCAACCAATACATGGAGTTGAACTTTGATGTATGAAATATGGAAAATTCCACTTCACTTTCGTTCATTTCAATAGCACTATTGATCATGTTTTCTCGTAATATCAATTCAAACAACAGCTCTCTACTATGAACATATCTATGCACTTCACTACTGTTTTTTAAGAAGTGAAAAATTTCTGCTTGTTTGCTGGATAATTGAAAAGGGGGTATCTCTAAATTCATTCCCGCAACGATAATCACAAATCCTTGACCTCCTTTCTCCATTACTACATGCTATGCTCCAATGGGAAAAGAGGCATCCATAATACGCAAAAAGAGAGCATCAGCCCCCTCTTACGGTTTTAATATAATTTTCAAGCAATTTTCTTGCTTTTTATTGAATAACTTATATGCTTTTACACCATCAGATAATGGTATACGATGAGTGATAATATCATGTGCCTTTATTTTTTCTTTATGAACTAGCTCATAAAGGAATGGCATATTACGTATTGCAGGGGCAAAGCCCATTTTTAAAGTAATATTTCTAGCAAAAAAATCCCCCAAAGGAAATCCGTTATACCTAAGACCATACACCCCAACAAGTTGAACAACTCCCCCTTTTCTAACTACTTGGCTCGCCATCTTAATCGCTGTAAGGCCGCCCCCTTGTAGAAAAAGTGCTGTTTCAGCTAGTTCAATTGGTGTCATTTTCCCGCTTGCTCCAACACAATCAATGACAGCATCTGCTCCACCTTTTGTAATCTCTAACAAAAGGTCTGTTAGCTCATGTGTCTCTTCAAGATTAAATACCTCAACCCCATTCGTTCTTTTTGCATGTTCCAATCGATAAGCAATTCGGTCAATAGCAATCACTCGGCTTGCTCCTTTTAGCCAAGCAAACTTCTGTGATAACAACCCAATCGGACCACTTCCGATTACAATAACCGTATCACCAGGCTTAACATCTGCATTGCTTACTCCCCAGTAGGCAGTCGGGACCGCATCAGCTAGTAGAACTAATGCATCATCCTGTAGCTCATTGTCATCAGGTACTCTAAACCGAGTAAAATTAGCGAACGGAACTCTTAACCATTCTGCTTGGCTTCCAGAATAATCTCCGTACAGACGCGAACAGCCAAACATCGCCCCAGTTTCTGGCTTTTTCTCCTTATTCGAAAGATCACACTGGCTTTCCATACCATTCTCACAGTAAAAACAATGTCCACAAGCAATATTAAAAGGGATAACTACTTTATCACCCTTTTTGATTCCTGTTACCTCTCTCCCGATCTCTTCAACGATTCCGACCGCTTCATGTCCGATCACATAATCCTTTTCAAGGCTTGGGATCATTCCATGATATAAATGCAGATCTGAACCACAGATCGAAGATGCAGTCACTCGTACAATGATGTCATCAGGAAGTTGAATAACTGGATCAGGTACATTTTTCACTTCTACATGTAATAACCCTTGATAAGTAACAGCCTTCACCTTATTCCCCCTTCTAATCAGTGAGAGTCAGCAAGTAGTGAATAAGTGCATCCTGCTCAGATTTAGAAAATCCTGTCGTTTCATCTACCCAAAAGGAATGTCCTTCACCAGTCACATTCGCTGAGAATAAACTCTTGTTCGTTGCATTGCTTTCAATCACTATTTCTCTTAACCTTGAGTCAACCATCGCTTTTAGACTATGGTACGGATCAGGAAGCTTCCCTTGTAAAATGGTTTCGGTTACCCCAACCTCTCCATTTGGTCCAACAGCCACTCCGCCATCGTGTAAGTAAGGAGCACTTCTAGAGAGGTTATAAAGGCTAATCGTTTTATAGGCTCCTTTTGTATTCGAAAATCCCCAAGCTAGTTGAAGCAACTGCTCTTGTTCAGGTGTTGTTTTTATTACATTTACTTTTGGATTTTCAGGTAGGGGTACAGGCGTTCCCTCTTCATATACTTTTGGTACATCGTGGTAGTCCTTTAATGGCGAAAAACCCTTTGCACGAGAGCCGTTCGTTTTAAGTTCTTCTAAGGGAATTAATTTATTGCTCGTTGCAAATGCTCCCGTATGGCAAGAGATACATCCTGCCTTCGTAAATACTCTTTCACCTTCCTCTGCTTTTTCATTATCCTTTTGCAATCCACTTGGTACTGGTGAAAGAGAATTCATGTATGCACTCATTGCGTTTAATTGTTCATATATCTTATATCCAGGCGAGCTCGATAATACTCCAACAGATGTCATATAGGAGGTTTTAGGGTAAGTGGGAGATTTAGTCAATCGATTCACACCAGGTACTCCAGGGGTAGGATCTACTTGCGCAAAAAAGTCAGATGGCTTTTGTGATGACTTTCCATCAAATCGATACTTTGGATTCGCTGTATTTTGTAAAAGGGTACCCAAATATACTTCCTTATCTATTTTCATCGTATATTTACTAATCTCTGAGGCTGAGACCGCATCCATATTTTGCGAATGGGCATTATTAATCGCTGCCGAAATCCCATTGAAAGGACCGATTTGACCCTGGCCACTCCAACCAAACGGACGATCACCATTCGTCATCGCATCAGGAATTTGAACAGGATTATTATGTAAATCAATGGTCGTGTCATTACTGCCTGCGGGCCATTTGATAATCTCTGCATCCACGAATTTCTCAAACTTTTCAATATCAGGTAAGAATTCTTTCCCACCTGTTGATGTTTCTATTTGTGTTGAACTTTGACTAATATAGTCTTTAATATCCTCTAATTCTGTATGAGTAAAATAGGAAGCGGTATTAGTTCCCATGGCAAGCGCAAGACCAATTTGCAAATCCGTATTGGGGACACCCTCCATAATTTTCCCCTTAGCATCAACAGTGGCGTGACAGGCAGCACAGCTTACTCCAGCTTTTAATCTTCCTTCATCAAACACAACCTTAATACCAACCGGTGTTTTAGCCCCTTTAGCCACATCAAGACCTGTATCAATTAAGTCACCTTTTTTTATGTGAAAATCACCAGCAGAAAAATCTTTATACGCTTCGACCTGAAGGTTATACGTACTTTCCCCATTTAATTTTAAGATTGCCTTTCCTATATTACCTAACGTTAAGGCCCCATTAAACATTCCTAAAATATCTGAAAAAAACACTTCATTCCCAAAGGTCTCCTCATAAAATAATTTTCGTCCTAACTCAATCTGTTCTGATGTCCCCATCTCCCCCCCGTTTGACACAGAAGCTATTTTCGATTTCTTTTCTGATTTTCTTACATCCTCTGCTTCCGGAACAAATGCGTAATCAAAGGAAACATTTGTTAATGTATAGATAACAACACCAAAGATAAGCATAATAACTCCAAACAAGATTAAAAGTTTTCTCATACTACACCTCCATAGCAAACATATTATTTGCCCTATGGAGCTTTACAATACAAAAAAAAGACGCAATCATTATGCGTCTTCCCTAGAAGCTATTAACTACATTCAATTGATCTCTTTTTAGACCGATAGGTGATACAGGGTAACGTTTATATAAGACAGGTAGCTTCACACTCTCTAGCTCACCTTCGTATAAGAAACTTCCGTATATACTACCACCAAGCTCTTTAACCACTTCTTGAAGTATATTTACATGCTTTGAATTTTCATTTATAACCGCTTTTAAGCGTAGCCATTCCTCCTTGTTTTGCAGTGGAAATACAGCTAATTGAATACTTGCATTATTCTCCTTTTCATTTTGATTTTGATAGCTATATCGATGTACTTTTTGCAAGGGCTGTTTTTGTTGTTCAATTTGTACCAAATCTTCAATCATAGCACTTGCAGTAGCCTTTGAACCAGCTCCTGGTCCTTGAAGCATAAGAGTTCCAACCAAATCCGTTTTTATAACTATGCCATTGTCTACCCCCTCCACATTGTAAAGAGGATGTTCAGAGCTTACAAACGTAGGCTTTACGGTTGCCTTGATTCCCTCGTCCACTCTTTTCAAAGAGGCCAGCAGCTTTAGCCTTAATCCATGTACCTCACCTAAGGCTAGATCTTCTAAAGCGACTTGTTCAATCCCAATTCTTTCAACCTTTTCCCAGTCGGGTTGCTCATGGTAGATTAAACTACTTAAAATCATTTGCTTATAGAAAGCATCTCTACCAGAAATATCACTTTCCGGATTAGCCTCTGCGTATCCGAGTTGCTGTGCCTCTTGCAGGCATTCTCCAAAGCTCAATTTCTCATTTCTCATTTTAGATAGAATGTAGTTACTCGTTCCATTCAATATACCCTCTAGAACTAAAATTCCATTCACTTGAAGAAGCTGAATAATCGTTCTAAGTAAAGGAATCCCTCCTGCAACAGCTGCCTCAAAAGTTAAAAACTTACCTTTATTTAAAGCATATTCCGTGAGCTCCTCACCACGATTGGCAAGCAATTCCTTGTTTGCACTTATCACATGACAACCCCGATCTAAAAATAACTTTGTATAGGAATAGGCTGGTTCAATACCAACAATCGCTTCAAACACATAGTCTATTTTGGGGAGAGCTAAGATTTCGTCAATCTTTGTAGTTACAATAATATTTCGAGGAAGTTGACGTTCCTTTTCCGACTTCACTAATATACCGACAATTTCAACCTTCTTACCAATTACCTTTTCCAGCTTCTCCTGATGTGTATGAAGGATGGTATCATACACACCTGATCCAACCGTACCAAACCCTAAAAGAACAACTTTCACCGTTTCCATCATGTTTTCCTCCTCTGATAAAATAAAAAACCCTCTTCTAAAGAAGAGGGTTTATGGTTATCATCTCTTCTTATCTGTCAAAGCACGATTGCTTTGCAGGAATTGGCACCGTGTTTTCTATAAAAAGAAAATCGGTTGCCGGGTATCATCGGGCCAGCCCCTCCACCACTCTGGATAAGAAATCCAATATTCAGTTCATTTATGGATAATAATAGCACAAACTTTTTTAATAAGTAAAGAAAGAATTGTAGTATCTTACAATTTTGCCATAAGATTATATATATCTTGAAGAGTCTCATATCCCTTTTCCTGAACGTTTTCAATAAAAATACACCACAGTACAGCGGTCAATTTAGCATCTCCCAGCGCATGATGTCTATCCACTACTTCTATCCCATACCGCTCGCAAATATCCTCAAGCTTGTTTTGAGCTAATTCTGGATCGGCAACTCTTGATAGGAATGACGTATCAATGATGCGATGTTTTTGAGGAGCTTTGAATTGTTTCCAATTCGCTGCTTGCAAGAAGTTTTTTTCATGATTTGAATGGTGTGCAACAAGTGGCGTTCCTCTAGCAAAGTGATAAAAATCCAGTAGAACATTTGACAAAGGAGGCGCACTCCTTAGTTCCTCTTCTGAAAGCCCTGTTAACTCTTTCACCAGGATCGGAAGTTCTTTATCGTATTGAACTAAAGAATAAAAGGAATCAGCTTCTTTCACATGAGCTCCTTTTGTCTTTATAGCACCAATAGACAAAATTTCATCCCCTTTTTCAGGAAAGAAACCTGTGGTTTCAAGGTCAAAAACTGTCACCTCTAACTCCGACAACGGAATCAGTAAGGCATTGTCTGAATTTAATTCTTTTTGCATTTGACGCAAAAAGGCAACATGCTGACCGTTTTGTCCCTGTAAGCCACTATATACATTTGTCCCCAGTTTCCCCTGGATTCCTCTCACAAAATGAATAAATGGTTCAAACGCCATGATTTCCACCCTTTTCAATCATTCTCTGAACGTATTGCTGCAGCTTCTTTCCATCTTTCAGTATCTTTTTAAGTAGTTTTTGATTGTCTTTCGTAAGTTTTTTTACATACAAGTAGTGGGAATCATCATATGAAGCTGTAGAAGAAAGGTGTTCTAAGCGAAACTGAAGAAGCTGCGAATAGTTCTCCTGATAATGAGATAACTCCTCATACTTCCCTAATTTATTAAGCTCTTTTAATCTACCTATTGTACTAGTCTCGGTTATCCCTTCTTTCCATGCTAATAGCCGAACTGCATTCACATATGGTATAAAAGCAGAATACTTCAAATCAATAGCTCCAGCATGTATTCCCTTCTCCTCAACAATGATCTGTCCTAGTGGACCAATCGTCTTTTTAACATGTTTTACATTTTCTAATAATCGTCCTAAAAATTGAGGATGGGATCGACTATATTCGTGGATAATGTTTTTAAGATCGAATAGAAGTTCATGCTTACCTACAAGTTTCCTAGCATCATAGAAAATCTGCAAATTGCGAATCGACACCCAACTGCTCTCCTCCATCCAATTTACCACCTGTTTATTCCAACTAACAGCCGTTTGACACCATAATGGGTTTGAACTCATTACCTTACCATCGCACAATGGGTATCCAACTATTTGTAATCCCATTGATAATTCCTTACCTAACTCACTAAAATAATTACCTGCCTCTGGACTATCATCTTGAAAAATAATCCCATGATCTTGGTCACTAATTAATCCTTGTTCAAATCGTCCCCCGCTACCAGTAATAAACCATACAAAAGCACATGGAGGTTCAATATTCATTCGGGCACTTGCGGTCTTAAATACCTTCATCATAATCTCGTCGTGGAATTCATTTAAAGATTCTGAATTGGATATATACTCTTCAACATGAGTTTCTTTCCATAATTTTATTGACTCATATGAACTCAATTCTTACACGCCCTTTAAGTAGATAAGGAAAGCCCCATAAAATGAGGCTCTCCTTATTAATTATGAAGAAACTTTTTGATTTTCACTAGTTAAAAATACTTCTGGGTATCCGTAGCTACCATGTTCACTTACATCTAGACCCATAATTTCTTCCTCTTCAGTTACACGAAGACCACCGATTACTTTTTTAACAATCGCAAGGATGGCGAATGATACTACAAAAGCGTATAGCCCAGATACACCCACACCCATTGCTTGAACCCCAAGTTGCTCTAATCCACCGCCATAGAATAAACCAGGCTTACCAACTGTCGCTAATTCTGGTGTTGCAAAGAACCCTGTTGAAAGTGTTCCCCATACCCCTGCAGCACCGTGAACAGATAGGGCAAAGATTGGGTCATCAATTTTACGCTTTTCAAAGAATCTCGCGCTATAGAATACTAGAATACCAGCTACAAATCCGATAACAACCGCTGCCCATGTATCAACGAATGCACATGATGCTGTAATAGCAACCAGTCCTGCAAGTGCACCATTTAAGATAGTAGGAATATCTGATTTCCCTAATACTACCCAAGAAATAATTAACGCTGCCACTGCACCAGCACCTGCTGCCAGGTTCGTATTAAGTGCTACAAATCCAAAGAATCCTGCATCAACTGATACGGTACTACCAGCGTTGAATCCGAACCAACCAACCCAAAGAATAAGAACACCTAACGCTGTAAATACTTGATTATGTCCATAAATATTGTTTGCAGAGCCATCTTTGTTATATTTGCCAATACGAGGCTTTAATAGAATAGTAGCTGCAAATGCTGCCATCGCTCCTGTTAAGTGAACAACCGTTGAGCCAGCAAAGTCTTGCTTACCATGTTCTGCTAACCAGCCACCGCCCCAGATCCAATGAGCAACTACCGGATAAACTAATGCTGAGAACAATACTGTAAAGATTAAATATACAGATAATTTTGCACGTTCAGCAAATCCACCAAGAGCAATTGTTATGGCAATTCCTGAAAAAGCTAATTGGAATAAGAAGAATACCGAGGAATTTAGTGCTAAATCTAATTCTGCTCCACCATAGAAAAAGTTCGATAGACCTACAAAGAAATTAGCATTGTCACCAAAAATAAATCCAAAACCTACTGCCCAGAAAACTAATGAAGCTAAACCGAATGTAAAAATGGTTTTACCTGCAATATGACCAGCGTTCTTCATACGAGTGGAACCAGCTTCTAGCATGATGAATCCACCAATCATGAAGATAACTAACACTGCCGACACCATTACCCATAGACTATTCATTAAGTAGTTTACATCCATTTTTCTTTTCCCCCTTAATTTTTGTTGTGTAACTTTACTTAACATTATAATGTCATAAAATATAACATTAGTTCGAATAAGTTTATTTTAAACGATATCCACAAAGAGTCAATATTATTTACAAACATTCTGAAAATACCATGTAAGATAATCTAACAATCACCAGATGTAAACCCTTTCTTTTTGATTTGACAACAAAAAACACCATCTTCCAGAAGGAAAACGGTGTTATTTTATGCTTATTTCATCAACAAGCTTTTCAGCTACTCGTCGATAATGATTGCTAATATTAATTAATGAGGCGACCAGGAGAACTTTTTTTAAATAAAGATTATCTTCTTCAGTGGTACCTTCCATCTCTTCCATCACATCTTGCCAGTGTGATTTTACCTCTTCGTTAAAGGATGTAACATTCTTCATAGCCAAATTTAGATAGGATGTATAGAATTTTTCTAAATCCAGATTATCTGATTGGATACCGTCGTTCAAACCAACTAATGTTGTCTTAATATCATTAATGGACAAGCCACCCTTAAGCTGGAATATGAGACTAATTAGTATGAGGTGTTCCTTTGAATACTTCTTATTTTTTATCGGAATAAACAATTTATCCTTAGCGTAATTGTTTATCATAGTTTTTGTTAATAATTTCTCATCTTTATTTCTTTTCGTATCATTGAATTTCTGATCAAACAATTGGATAACTTGATCCATATATAAATCAATCGCCGGAATGTCATCCATTGTAATTTGTTGTTGCAATCCTAGTTCGTCAATAAGCTCGTCAAGATGTTTCATAATTCTCTCCTTTTTTCTTCTATATACATATCAATTTTACTTCACAAATCTTTATAAGTAAATGTTGACTAGTTGTCGTAATGCGTATACTATAATAAGTAGTTATAAAAACTACATAAAGAAAAAAGGAGAGAAGCATATGCTTTCTTATATTAGAGAACCTATCAACGGTCTAACCCATTTAGCAGGAGCCATCCTTTCGTTTATCGCCCTCTTAGCGTTGGTAATTAAAGCTTCCATAACCACAAGCTCTGCTTTGGCGATTACGTCTGTTATCATTTTTGGGTTAAGTATGATATTACTTTATTCAGCCTCAGCCACCTACCACATGGTTGTTGCAAAAGATTCAGTCATTGCTTTTCTACGTAGGCTTGATCACTCGATGATTTTTATTCTCATTGCAGGAACATATACTCCTTTTTGTTTAATTAGTTTGAACGGTTTAACCGGCTGGGTCCTGTTTTCTATTATCGTATTTGCTGCTCTTTGCGGTGTGTTATTTAAAATGATTTGGTTTAGTTGTCCTCGTTGGTTATCGACAATCATCTATATTGTGATGGGTTGGATGGTTATCTTTGTTGCTTCTCCTCTTGCAAAGATTTTGAGCAGCACTGGTTTATTTCTGCTCGTTTTAGGAGGAATTTTTTATACAGTAGGTGGAATTATTTACGGAGCAAAACCTAAATTTCTTCAATCGCGTTTTATGGGGTTTCATGAAATTTTTCATATTTTCATCATGCTCGGATCGACCGCCCACTTCCTATGCGTGTATATGTATGTACTATAAAAATCAGTTCCACAAAGGCCATTATCCATACACGATAATGGCCTTTTATTAAAATTTTTACATCATATTTGGGGGAATCTTTCCCGCTGAATCTTTAAGTACAGCAGGTGGTGTATCATGAATATATGGTGGTGCAGGGTTTAATTTGGGCTTTTTCGCAAGAGGAACTGGGTTTTCTACATATTGGAAAACACCCTCCCCATCCATACTTGGTCCACTCGCCCACCGACCACTGGCACTTTCATTCCCAGCGGACAGATTAAATAACACATGCGACACTTCTCTTTTTTCCAAATTACGAGGGAATGTGCTTGGAACAACAATGTTTTCTTTAGCTTCTAGTTCCTTAATAGCTGCAATCCACTGGTTTTGATGCATCGTGTCACGAGCAATTAACCAAGAAAGCATATCCTTGACCCCTCGATCATTGGTCATCTCATACAATCTTACTACCTGTAATCTCCCCTGTGACTCAGCATTTAAATTAGCTCTAAAGTCAGCTAACAAATTGCCGCTAGCAATTATATAATCCGCTGTCCATCTATTCCCTACGCTATCCGCTGGCATTGCGCCCAGACCTGAAACAATTGCGTGTTGCGGGTTCATTCCTCCTAAAATTGCACCAATAACAGGATCTTTGGCAGCTTCCTCTAAATCACCAAC
>Ga0182742_1005507_pt1 | contig 10625 bp, 12 predicted proteins | sample eDN5th37CBELigMG_FD_128880 | JGI IMG/M metagenome (GOLD analysis project Ga0182742, IMG submission 128880) | Enriched Miracle-Growth compost microbial communities from Emeryville, California, USA - eDNA 5th pass 37_C BE-Lig MG (version 2)... ... | reverse complement strand
CAGCGTCTGGTTGTACATCGCCGCGGCCGGGTGATAGAGCGGGAACAGCGGCGGGTCCCCGTCGACCACGGTGCCGTGCACCTCGGCGATCTTGGCCGCGGGCGCGAAGTGCTTGAGCGCGTGGCGCCCCAACGGGACCACCAGGCGCGGCCGGATCAGCTCGACCTCGCGCTGCAGCCACGGCATGCAGTGCGCGACCTCCGGTGCCTTCGGGTCGCGGTTCTTGGGCGGGCGGGCCTTGACCACGTTCGTGATCCAGACGTCCGCGCGCACCAGCCCCGCCTCGGTCAGCAGCTCGTCGAGCAGCTTGCCCGCGCGGCCGACGAACGGGCGCCCGAGCGCGTCCTCGGTCGCCCCCGGCGCCTCGCCCACGAACATCACCTCGGCGTCCGGGTTGCCCTCGCCGGGGACCATCCGCGTCGCGGTCTCGCACGGCTCGAAGCCGCAGCCGCGGTGGGCCAGGATCTCCTCGATCAGCGCCTGCACTCAGTCCACCAGGCGCCGCTGGACCGCCCAGCGCGAGAGCTCGTGCCGCGAGGAGAGCTGAAGCTTGCGCAGCACCGCGGAGACGTGCGCCTCGACGGTCTTGGTCGAGATCCCGAGCCGCGCCGCGATCTCCTTGTACAGGTAGCCGCGGGCGATGTGGCGCAGCACCTCGCGCTCGCGCGCGGTCAGCTGGTCGAGCTCCGGGTCGACCTCGACCGGCTCCAGCGACGCGAACGCGTCCAGCACGAACCCGGCCAGCCGCGGCGAGAAGACCGCGTCGCCCTCGGCGATCCGGCGGACCGCGTCGGCCAGCTCGGCGCCCGAGATCGTCTTGGTCACGTAGCCGCGCGCGCCGGCGCGGATGATCGCGATCACGTCCTCGGGCGCGTCGGAGACGCTGAGCGCCAAAAAGCGCTGCGCGGGCCGCTTCTCGCCGACCTGGCGGATCACCTCCAGGCCGCCGCCGCCCGGCATGTGGACGTCGAGCAGGACGACGTCGGGCTCGAGCTCGAGGATGCAGGCCACGGCCTCGTCGACCGTCGCCGCGTCGCCGACCACCTCGACCAGGCCGTCGAGCTCGGCGCGCACGCCCGAGCGGAACAGGGAGTGGTCGTCGACGATGACGACGCTGGTCACGAGCTCATCACGAGCTCGACCTCGGTCCCGTTGCCGGGGGTGGAGTGGATCGTGGCCGTTCCGCCGTGGCGTTGCATGCGAGCGATTATGGAATCGCGCACGCCGCGGCGGTCGGCCGGCGCCGCCTCCGGGTCGAAGCCCGGGCCGCGGTCGCGCACGAACACCTCGGCGCGCCCGTCCTCGACCTCGGCGTAGAGCGAGATCGGCTCGGGGCCGGCGAACTTGGACGCGTTCACGAGCGCCTCGCGCGTGGCGGCCACGAGCGCGGTCGCGCGCTCGTCCAGCGGCGCGTCGCCGACGGTCACGACCTCGATCGGCACGTGGTGGTCGCTCTCGACCTCGGCCGCGGCGCTCTCGAGCGCGCCCGCGAGCGTGGCCGTGCCCGCCGGGCGCGTGTTGTTCAGCCACGCGCGCAGCTCGCGCTCCTGGCGGCGGGCGAGCGCGGCCACCTCGCGCGGGTCGTCCGCGCGCTTCTGCACCAGCGCCAGCGTCTGCAGCACGGAGTCGTGCAGGTGCGCGGCGACCTCGGCGCGCTCCTGGCTGCGGATGCGGGCGGCGCGCTCGGCGTCGAGGCCGCGCACCAGCCGGACCCACCACGGCGCGAGGATGATCGTGACCGCGATCAGCGCGACCGCGACCGGCAGCACGGCGTCGCGCACGCTGGAGTCGTTGAGCGACAGGAACAGCAGCGCGCCGCCGACCACGAGCGCGACGCCGATGCCCACGCGGTTGACGGCCTCGCGCGGCAGCTGGGCCTTGTCCTCGCGCGCCTCGGGCGCGGCCTGCGACTGGCGCCAGATCAGCGCGCCGCCGGCGGCCACGATCACCAGCGGCCAGGTGAGCCGGTCCGAGAACCAGACGCCCCACTGGCGCAGCAGCAGCACGGCCGCGAGCGTCAGGCAGGCCATCCCGGCCGCCACCAGCCACGTGTCGCGGCGGGTCAGCAGCCGCGACACCACGGGCCGCTCGGGCCCCTCGGCCGGGATCAGCGCCCAGCCGATGACGTACAGCGGGATGCCCGCCCCGCCGGCGAGCAGCGTCAGCACGAACCCGATCCGGATCAGGATCGGATCGATCCCGAGCCGGGCGGCGAACCCCGCGCAGACGCCGCCGATGTAGCCGCTGGCGGGCGCCCGGCGCAGTGGCGGGGGCGGGCTCGTCGTGGCGGGCCGCTGCTCGCTCATTCACCCAGCCCCGCGCTGAGCAGCACCACGCCGATCGCGGCCAGGACCGCGGGCAGCATGTAGTCGAAGCGGACATCGATCGTTCCGGTCTGGTCGAGCAGCGCCAACGCGCCGAGCGCGATCGTCGCGACGCCCGCGACGATCAGGGTGCGGTCAGCGCGGCCGCGATTCACCCGCAGTTCCCTCCGAGCGGGCGCACGACATCCAGGTGGCCGACGCCGATGTCGGCGTCGACGACCAGCTCGGGCTTGCCGGACGCGGAGCTGCGGTGGTCGAGCGGGACGTTGACGCCCTCCTCGGTGCCGGAGGGCAGGTCGGCCGCGCCGATGCCGATCGACCCGGTGGTCGAGACGCAGACGCCGCTGGGCGGGAGCACGCGCGCCTCGCCGGCGCCGACGCTGACCTTGACCTCGGTCCGGCCCGCGGGCAGCGTCACGTCGCGCAGGTCGACCTCGATCCGGCCCGCGCCGACCCGGTACTCGGGCCGGATGTCGGCGACGGTCAGCGGGCGGTGCTCGCGCTCGCCCGTGCCGCCGGTCAGGTCCAGGTCGGCGGCGGAGACGACGGCGAGCGGCAGCACGAGCACGGTCACGGGGAGGATGAGCCATCGCGGCCCGCCGAGGAAGCCGACCGTGATCAGCATCAGGCCGGCGAAGATCGCCAGGCCGGCCATCGCCGGGCCGCCGCCGAGCGCCGCCACCAGGCCGACGCCGGTGGCCGCGCCGAGCGCGGCCGCGACGCCGATCAGCGCGAGCGTGGCGCGCGCGATCATCCGCGCCGGGTCCTCGTCCTTGCGCCCGCCGAACGCGCGGAAGAGCACCAGCGCCAGCGCCGTGAACGCGGCGACCCCGAGCAGCCCGGGCCCGAAGAAGAACGCGGGCGGCGCGAGCATCGAGATCGCCACGACGCCGAGCACCCCGACCAGCACCGCGGTCGTGACCTTCGAGCGGCCGTCGATCCAGGCCGGATCCCCGTCGTCGGAGGGCAGGAACGCGACCAGCGCGATGTAGGCGACGAGCCCGATCCCGCTGACCAGCGCGGCGGCGCCGAACGCGACCCGGAACACGATCGGGTCGACGCCGAAGTAGTGCCCGAGCCCGCCGGCCACCCCGGCGACGTGCTTGTCCGTGGTCGAGCGGGTCAACCGGCGCTGGCCGGGACCAGGGAGCGGGTCCTTCGGTTCGATGGGGGCGTCAGCGGGCATGTTCACAAGCCTGCCGCCGGCGGCTCGATCCGGCCATTGGGGATCACCCTAGGTGACCCTGATCTTTCCCTAAGGGAGGTGGACGACCTTGGTGCGGGTCACGGCGTCGAGCAGCGCCGGCTCGGCCCCGGTCCTCGGGGCGCGGAAGACCGCGTTGACGCTCACCGTGCGCGCGGGCACCTCGCGCCAGGCCAGCTGGGCGTGCGCCTGCGAGGGCGTGAGCACGCTGACGATCCCGGTCCGCAGCGCGGGCAGCGCCGCCTCAAAGGAGGCGGCGACGCGCACCGCGGCGACCGGCCCGCGCGCCACGAGCGCGTCCTCGCCGGCCCCGTCGAGCACGGTCGGCGGGTAGAAGAAGCCGGGGCCGGGCAACGGCTCGCCGCCCGCCAAGAGCTCGGCGCCGGCGGTGACGGCGTCGCGGACGTGGCCGTGGATCCAGTCGCGGTGCCCGGCGTCGATCAGCGGCCCGAGCTCGGTCAGCGGGTCCGTGCCGGGGCCGACCCGCACGCGCCCGGCGCGCTCGGCGAGCGCCTCCAGGAACGGCTCGGCGACCGCGCGGTGCACGTGCACGCGCCCGACGGCGCCCGCGGACTGGCCCGCGAACGCGCTCGCGGCGACCTGCTCGGCCGCCCAGCCCGGGTCGACGCCGGCGTCGAGGATCGCCAGGTGGCTGCCGGCCGCCTCCTCGCCCGGCCGGATCACGAGGTCCACCGACGGGTGCGAGGCGAGCGGGCGCGTGGCGCGCTCGTCGCCGTGCACGAGCTGCAGGACCTCGCCCAGCTCGAGCAGCTCGGCCAGCCGCGCGGCGGCCAGCGGCGCCTTCTCGGACGGCTTGAGCACGACCGTGTTGCCGGCCACGAGCGCCGCGGCCAGCGCGCCGCAGCCCGCGGCCACGGGGTCACTCCAGGGCAGCAGGATCGCCACCACGCCGCGCGGCTCCTTGAGCGCGAGGTCGCCGGCGGGCGCGTGCGCGCGGTCGTGCGGCCCGAGCTCGGCGTAGGCCTCGAAGGCGGCGATCCCGGCCTCGACGCCGCCGAGCGAGTCGGCCAGTGGCATCCCGACCTCGGTCGTCTGCAACGCGGCCAGCTCGCGCGCGTGCTCGCGCAGCCGGCGCGCGCCCGCCTTCAGCAGCGCCCCGCGCCCCTCCGGGCGGTTGCGCGCCCACGGCGCCTGCGCCGCGCGGGCGGCGGCGACGGCGCGGTTGGCCTCCGGTACGCCGCCGGCGGGGATGTGGCCCACCGGCTCCCCGGTCGCGGGATCGAGCACGGGGAGCGCCGGGAGAGTGAGATCGAGCACCTTCCTCGCCGCGTACCCAACCGGCGGCTCGAACACTTGTGGAGTTCGCCCTCGAAGGGTCAGATGGCGCCTTCAAGTTCGTTGCTGGCGTGACGAAGACTCCGGGCAAGGAGACCACGTGTCATGACCAACGAACGCACACAGGCCTACGGGCGCGTTGTACAGACACTCGCCGAGCTGGGGCCGACGAAGCTCCTGCCGAGCGAGCAGGCTCGCATCCGCGACGCCGCGGACACCCTCATCTTCGCCGCCGACCTCGAGGAGGCCCGCGAGTCGCTGCACGACATCGGCGCGCTCGCCGAGCACCTGCTCACGAGCGGCCGCTGGCTCGAGGAGCGCGTCGACGCGCTGGTGGCGAACCTCCTGGCCTGCGGGCCGAGCAGCGTTCCCGCCGCCGTCTAGCGCGGCGCTTCGTAGCATCGCCGGGCGTGATCGACGACCTCATCCGCACCCGGCGCACGCACAAGGCTTTCGGACCTGACCCCGTCCCGCGCGACGTCCTGCTCGAGCTGTTCGAGCTCGCCCGCTGGGCCCCGAACCACCACGTCACCGACCCCTGGCGGTTCCGGGTCCTCGGGCCCGCCGCGCGCGAAGGGCTCAAGGCCGCCGCGGAGGCGTACAAGGCGGGCTCGGGCCCCAAGCTCGACCGCGCGCCGACGCTGATCGTCGTCTCGGCCAAGCAGACCGGCGACCCCGAGCAGGACCACGAGGACGTGCTCGCGACCGCGGTCGCCGCCTACATCGTGCTGCTGGGCGCGCACGCGCGCGGGCTCGCGGGCTACTGGCGCACGGTGCCGGCGATCGCCACCCCCGCCGGCCGCGCCGCGACCGGGCTGGGAGAGGACGAACTGCCGATCGGGCTGCTGCACCTCGGCGACCCGCGCCAGGAGCAGCGGGTTCCCGAGCGCGCCCCCGTCGAGCAGATCGCGATGTTCCTGGACTGATCCGGGTAAGGGGCGGACATGGCTCCGCGCTCGATCTGGAACGGCACGATCGTCTTCGGCCTGGTCACCGTGCCCGTGAAGGTCTACTCGGCGACGGAGTCCAAGAGCATCCACTTCCACGAGGTGCATCTCAAAGACGGCGCCCGGATCGAGCACCGCAAGGTCTGCCCCAAGGACGACAAGGAGGTCTCCTCCGACGAGATCGTCAAGGGCTACGAGGTCTCCGAGGGCAAGTTCGTCGAGCTGACCAAGGAGGAGGTCGCGGCCGCCGCGGGCGAGCGCTCCAAGCTGATCGACGTCGAGCACTTCGTGCCCGGCGAGGACATCGACCCGGCCTACTACGACAAGACCTACTACCTCGGCACGGGCGACGGCGGCGTGGACGCCTACCGGCTGTTGTACCGGGCGCTGGAGAAGTCGGGCCGGGTCGCGATCGCGCGCTGGGTCTTCCACGACCGCGAGCGGCTGGTCGCGGTGCGCCCGCTCGACGACAAGATCCTCGGACTGCACGTCATGAACTTCCACGACGAGCTCGTCTCGGTCGACGACCTCGACCTGCCGAGCCCGCAGCGCAAGCCGTCCGACCGCGAGATCGAGATGGCGGGCAAGCTCGTCAAGTCGCTGGCCGCCAAGTTCAACCCGGCGTCCTACGAGGACACCTACCGCGAGGCGGTGCTGGCCGTGGTCAAGCGCAAGGCCAAGGGCGAGGAGATCGTGGCCGAGCCCGAGGAGACGCGCCAGCAGGACGCCGACGACCTGATGGCCGCGCTGGAGGCGAGCCTCTGATGCCGCGCTCGCTCTGGACCGGCTCGCTGAACTTCGGCCTCGTCAACGTGCCCGTGCGGGTGACGAGCGCGGTGCGCGACCTCGACCTGCACTTCCGCCAGCTGCACGCGAAGGATCACACGCCGGTCGAGACGCGGCGGGTCTGCAGCGAGGAGGGCGTCGAGGTCCCCTACGAGGAGATCGGCAACGAGTACGAGGGCGTCGTGCTCACCGACGAGGAGCTCGGCGCGGCCGACCCGAAGAAGACGCGCACGATCGAGATCGAGTCGTTCGTCAAGCTCGGGGAGGTCGACCCGATCTACTTCGACCACCCGTACTTCCTGATCCCGGCGGGCGAGACGGACGGCACGATCCGCGCCTACCGGCTGCTGACCGAGGTGATGTCACGCACGGACCGGGCCGCGCTCGGGCGCTTCGTGATGCGCACGAAGGAGTACCTGGTGGCGATCCGCGCGCGCGATGGCGCGTTGACGCTCTCGACGCTGCGCTTCCACGACGAGGTGCGGCCGACCAAGGGCATCAGCGGCGTCAAGGGGCGCACGAGCAAGAAGGAGCTCGACGGGGCCCTGAAGCTGATCGAGGCGCTCTCGGCCGACTGGGACCCGACCGCCTACGAGGACCGCTACCGCAAGCGGCTGCAGGCCGTCATCCGCAAGAAGCGCAAGGGCGGCGAGATCAAGGCGCCCAAGCAGGACAAGAAGGCCGCGGAGCCGGTCCCGGACCTGATGGCCGCGCTCGAGGAGACGCTCGAGAAGCTCAAGAACGGCGAGCTGCAGCCGGCATAGGCTCCAGCGCGTCGGGGTCCGGCGGGTCGCCGGAGAGGATCCAGTGGCGGCCCTCGCGCCGCAGCCGGCCCTCCTCGGCCAGGCGCGTGAGCGCGCCCGACACGGACGGGCGGCGCGCGCCCGCCAGGTGGCTGAGGACCTCGTGCGTGAGCGGCAGGTCGAGGTGCACGCCGTCCGGGTGGACCTTGCCGAAGCGGTCCGCGAGGTCCCAGAAGAGCATCCACAGGCGGACGTCGAGCCGCGGCTGCTGCGCGATCGACATCGCCACCACGAGCCGCAGCGAGCGCCCGAGCGCGCGGCCCGCGAGCTCGGCGCCGAGCTGCGGCCAGGCGGCCGCGCGCATCGTCCAGCGCGGGTCCAGGATCGCGCAGCGCGCGTTGGACACCACGCGCCACGTCCATTCGATCTCGAGCGTCGAGGCCGAGCCGTCGTGCTGCCACGGCCGCAGCAGGTCGCCCGGGCCGAGCAGCTCGGCGGCGTGGCGGCCCTCGATCCCGGCGCGCCGCAGCAGGATCCCGTCCAGCACGAGCAGCCCGAACCCGCCGCGGACCTGCTCGAGCGCCAGCGGCTGCTGCCACGAGCCGGGGGTGAAGGTGACGGTCGCCGCGCCGGTCGCCTGGCGCGCCTGTGTGCGCTGTTCGGGCGGGACCAGTTCTGCTAGTGCCGCGTCCGCGTCGAGCACGCTGACGAGTTCGCTCACTGTGCCGCCCCCCGGTAGGTCACCCGTCCGGTTCTAGCAGGGCGTCGCCAGAATGCACCGATGCCCAATCCCCGTCTCGGGTACCTGCTGACCGCGCTTTCCGCCGCCTGCTCGGCGTTGAACGGGTCGCTGGCGCGCTATCTGCTCGACGACGGGATGTCGGCCGTGCGGCTCTCGCAGCTGCGCTCCGCGGTGGCGTTCGCGCTGCTGCTGGCGGGGCTGGCGCTGTTCTCGCGCGGGCGGTTGCGGGTGGAGCGCGCCGACGTGCCGAAGCTGGCCTGGCTGGGCATCGCGGGCATCGCGCTGGTGCACGCGAGCTACTTCGCGGCGATCGCGCGGATCGACATCGGGGTCGCGCTCGTGATCCAGTACCTGGCGCCGGCGCTGCTGCTGATCTGGCTGTGGCTGGTGCACCGGCGGCGGGTGGCGCCGTCGCTGTGGGCGGCGGTCGGGCTGTCGATGCTCGGCTCGGCGCTGGTCGTCGACGCGTTCTCGGGCGGCTCGGGGCTGGACCTGCTGGGCGTCCTGGCCGCGTTCGCGGGGGCGGTGACCCTGGTGATCTACCTGGTGGCGTCCGAGCGGGCGGGGCAGCGCTACGACGCGTTCACGATCCTGCTGTGGGGGTTCGGGTTCGCGACGCTCTTCTGGCTCGTGGTGGCGCCGGTGTGGACGTTCCCGTTCGAGTTGCTCGGCTCGGCGCGGAACCTGGCGCTCGCGCTGGGCGTCTCGACGATCGGCACGCTGATCCCGTTCCTGCTGATGGTGAGCGCGCTGCGGCACTTGCCGGCGCCGCGGGTGGCGGTCGTGGCGATGCTCGAGCCCGTGCTGGGCGCGGTGATCGCGTGGGCGCTGCACGACCAGGCGCTGGCGGCGACGCAGATCTTCGGCGGCGTGGTCGTGCTGGCCGCGATCACCTGGGTCCAGACGCACCGGCCGGCGCGCGAGGAGTCGGCCACTAGGGTGCAGGAATGGACGTCCTCATCGCCGGAGGGCACGGGCAAGTCGCCCGTCGCCTCCTGAGACTGCTGGCGCGCGACGGCCACACCGCGCGCGGGCTGATCCGCAACCCCGACCACGCCGCCGACCTCGAGGCCGACGGCGCCGTGCCCGTGCTGTGCGACCTCGAGCGCGACGACGTCCGCCCGCACGTCGGCGGGGCGGACGCGATCGTCTTCGCCGCGGGCGCCGGACCCGGGTCCGGTCCGGCGCGCAAGCAGACCGTCGACCTGGGCGCGGCGGTCAAGTGCATCGAGGCGGCGCGGGAGCTCGGGGTGGCGCGCTACGTGATGGTCTCCTCGATGCGCACCGAGCTGGCCGACACGCCCGGGCCGATGCAGCCCTACTTCCAGGCCAAGCGCGCCGCCGACGAGGCGTTGCGGTCGTCCGGGCTGGACTGGACGATCGTGCGGCCGGGCGGGCTGACCGACGAGCCCGGGACGGGGCTGGTGGACGTGGCGCCGGCGGACTTCGGGCAGATCCCGCGCGACGACGTCGCCGCGGTGCTCTACGCGTGCCTCCAGGCGGACAACACGATCGGGGTCTCGTTCGACCTGATCAGCGGCACCGATCCGATCGAGGCGGCGGTGCGTTCTCTGGCTTGATGCACCGACTGCTCCCCGCTCTCATCGCCGCGCTCGTGGTCGCGGCGCCTGGTTCTGCTTCCGCCGAGGTCCGCAAGGGCCCGGGTGGCCCCGCGTTCTACACCCCGCCCTCCACGCTGCCCAAGGGGCCGCACGGCACGCCGATCTGGCAGCGCAAGCTGACCAGCGGCGCGGTCATCAAGGGCGCGCGCTCCAACACGCTGCTGCTGTACAAGTCCGCGGCCGTCGACGGCTCCCCGATCGCGGTCTCGGGCACGGTCGCGCTGCCCAAGGGCAAGCCGCCCAAGGGTGGCTGGCCCGTGGTCAGCTGGGCGCACGGCACCGTCGGCATCGCCGACCAGTGCGCGCCCAGCCGCTTCGGCACCGGCTACGACCAGCCGCTGTTGCGCCGCTTCCTCAAGGAGGGCTACGCCGTCGTGCGCACGGACTACGAGGGCCTCGGCACCCCCGGCCCCCACCCGTACCTGGTGGGCGTCTCCGAGGGCCGCAGCGTGCTCGACATCGTCCGCGCCGCCCGCAAGCTCGACAAGCGCGTCGGCAAGCGGCTCGTGATCGCCGGCCATTCCCAGGGCGGCCAGGCCGCGCTCTTCGCCGGCTCGCTCGCCCGCCGCTGGACCCCCGAGCTCAAGCTCCGCGGCACGCTCGCGTTCGCGCCCGTCAGCCACCTCGGCGAGCAGGGCCGGCTCCTGTCCGCCCTCTCGAGCCCCGGCCCGCTGTCGGCCCTGGCCGCCATGATCGTCCGCGGCGTGGACATCGCGAACCCCGCGCTCGGCATCCCCGACCTGCTCAGCGACCGCGCCAAGGCCCTCTACCCCCAGGTCGACGAGCGCTGCATCGGCGGCCTCGCCACCCCCGACTCCTTCGGCGCCGTCGCTCCCGCCGAGCTCTTCCGCCCGGACGCCGCGCTGGACCCGGTCATCGCCGCGCTCGACGCCAACGACGCCGAGACCCTCACGATCCGCGGCCCCGTCCGCATCGAGCAGGGCCTCGACGACACCGTCGT
>Ga0182742_1005506_pt1 | contig 10631 bp, 5 predicted proteins | sample eDN5th37CBELigMG_FD_128880 | JGI IMG/M metagenome (GOLD analysis project Ga0182742, IMG submission 128880) | Enriched Miracle-Growth compost microbial communities from Emeryville, California, USA - eDNA 5th pass 37_C BE-Lig MG (version 2)... ... | reverse complement strand
GGCGGCGTTCACCTGGGCGTGCAGGTTCGGCATGACGCCGACGAAGAAGCCAACGGCCCAGGCGATCCAGCCCGCCGGATTGAAGCCCGAGCGGGGGCCGCTCCAGTTCCGGCCGTTCAGCAGGTAATCGGCGGTCATCGCGCCGCAGATCGGGCCGAACGAGGCGCCGATGATGCCGAAGACGCTTGGCAAATCGCCCGCCAGGCCGGTGACGGCCAGGGCGATGCTGACCACCGTGCCCACGCCGACGGAGATCACCGGGTTAATCTTCGGCATGACCGTCTTGAAGCTGTTGGCCGCGATGAACGACGAGAAGCAGGCGCCGGGGAACGAGGCCAGCGTCAGCCCAATCATGACCAGCTTGAAGGTGGTGGGCGAGAGCTTCTGAGACAGCGCCTCGGTCATCACGAACTGCTCGTCGGTGATCGCGCCCGAGGCCCGAGCGCCGGCGACGACCAGAACCGACACGCCGGCCGTCAAGAGGATGGCGAGGATGATGCCGATGTTGCCGCCCATCTTCACGTCGCCCGCGTCTCGGCTGTTGACGCCGAAGTCGACGCCCGCCGCGCCGGCGGTCGCGAAGAAGCCGACGATCGCGCCGGCCATCACCAGGATGCTCGTCAACGTCCCGCCCGTCGCCGCGGGATCGGCCGGCGGCTTGTAGCTGAACGCCGAACCGCCGTACAGACCCAGGCCGACGATCAAGACGATCAGAGGGATGATCGGCAGGAACGTGGCGACCTTGGCGACGTACTGAATTCCCTTCAACCCCACGAACGCCGCCCCCACGGCCCAGGCGACGCATAGCGCGTAGAACATGTTCTGGTCGCCGCCGAAGCTGCGGTTCAGGAACCCCGCCGAGGCGTAGGTGTTCACGCCGAGCCAGCCGAATTGCAGGATGCCCATCAGGAACCCCGGCATGATCAACCCGCCGATGGTCCCAAACGTCGACGAGCCGACCACGTAGAGAGGCATCCCCGTCCTCATGCCCAGCAGGCCGGGCGTCAGGTAGAACAGGAAGTGGCAGACCAGGGCGCCCAGAACGACGCCGATCAGGCTCGGCCAAAGCCCCCCCACCGTCAGCCCGTTCCGGGACATCTCGTCCCAGAACACGAACCAGAGGAAGATCCCCGCGAACGTCGGGGCGGTGTTCGTGTACCAGGGGGCCCGGTTGGACATCGGGTTGGGCGAGGCGCTCGCCAGATAGTCGGGGAGCCCGCTGGGAGCGGTGGTTGTTTCAGTGCTCATGTCGTTCTTCTATTGCTTGGCGGGGAGGGACTTCGGGTTGGGACGACGGCTTGGAATAGACAACGCCGGCCGGGCCATGTCAAGGGGCCACCCGCGCCGGGCCGCTTATGAGAAAACCCGGGCGATCGAAAACGCCGCCCCCGCCGCCGCTCCGCCGATCAGGGTGGTCTGCAACGCGCTTCGGAAGGGTCGCGTCCCCGTGAACCGCCCCTTGACGAAGCCGAAGACGAACAAGGCGCAAAGCGTCACGCCGATCGACACGGCCAGCGCCCGCCCGGTCGAATCGAAAAGCATGTAGGGCGAGAGCGGGATCAGGCCGCCGACGATGTACGACCCCGCGATGGTCGCCGCGCTGGTGGTCGCCCGGCCGGGGTCGGGCTCCTCCAGCCCCAATTCAAACCGCATCATGAAATCGACCCAGGCGTCGGGCCGCTCGCGGAATGCGTCGAGGATCGGCTTGATCTGCTCGGCGTTGAGTCCGTATCCCTCGAAGATCTCGGCCACCTCGCGCGCCTCGACGTCGGGGACGGCGACGACTTCGAGAGCCTCGCGGCGCTTCTCGTTGGCGAAGTGCTCGGCGTCGCTCCGGGCCGCCAGGAAGCCGCCCAGCCCCATCGCGATCGAGCCCGCGGCGACCTCGGCCAGCCCGGCGGTGACGATCAGACCGTTGGCGATCGACGTTCCCGTCAGCCCCGCCGCCAGGGCGAAGGGGACGGTCAGGCCGTCGGACATGCCGATCACGACGTCCCGAACGAACGCTCCGGCGGTGAAGTGCCGCTCGTCGTGCCTTGGCGGGAGTGGGCGGGTCGTTTCCGGCGCGATCAGCGCCTCGACGGCCTCCGGCAAATCGAGGCCGGGGCCCTCCACCTGGCCGCACGCCATGCGGGCGTCGCGCTCGAACCAGTTGTCGTGGTAGTAGTGCCCGCCCCGCCGCCAGGCGAGATAGCTGGCGACGAAGTAGGCCGGGATGAACGCGAACCCCCAGCGCTCGACCTGGCGGACGTGGGCCTGCTCGTGCTCTCGGCAAGCGTCGAGGCACCAGGCGTCGCGCCCCAGGATCACGTGGCCGAGCGTCATCGCCCCGAAGCCAACCACGCGGGCGAACCAGGAGGCGAACCCGCCGTAAAACTCAAGCGCCCCGGCGCGCGCCTGGCCGCGTCCGCCGGTCGCCAGGGTCAGCGCGCCGGCCGCCAGACCCACCAGAGTCGTCGGCGCCGCCCAGGCGTAGCGGACGATCCGAACGGCCTTTCCCTTTGATCGCGCCATTTCTCGGTTCTCCGAGTCATCGTCAAACATGGTAGACTATCGCCTCGGGTTTCACCGATTTCCAGACCGCGCGCCCGTTCGGATTTGCAACATCGTGACCGCCTCGCCTCCCATCGAGCCCCGGATCGTCGAGCTTCCCCCGGTCGTCCAGGCTCAACTGGACGCGCCCGCGCCCCAGCGCCGGGGATGGTTGACGACGATCGCCCCGGCCTATCTCGGCGTCTTCGTCTGGTTTCCCTTCCTCGATCCGCTGGGCGTCGGCGCCTCGGGTTCGGTCGGTCTGGCCGGTCGGATCCTGAGCGCCGTTCTCGCGGTCGTCTGCTGTTACGGCTTGCTCTACCACGCCCCGGCAATGCTGGGGTGGCGAACCGGCCGGCGGTTGGCGGTCGTCGCCTCCGAGCCGCTGGGCGCGGAGGGGGCCGAGTGGATCACCGGCGTCCTCTACGGATTGTTCGCGGCCGTCTGGTGCGCGGTCTCGATTTATTATTCGGTCAGGCTGACGCTCCTGGGATTGATCTCCTGGACGCTGCTCGACCCGGCGCTCGTCGCCCCCTGGAACCTTGGCGCGGTCAAGTTGGAAAGCCCGTTGGTTCTCACGGCTCTGGCGTTCTGGCTGTTCATCATCGCCGCGGCGAACGGCCTTCGTCTCATGAATGTGATCGCGGCGCTCATGAATGTTTACGCGCCGGTCGCCGCCGCGCTTCTCGGATTAACGGCCGCCTGGACGTTGATCGGTTCGTCCGCGAGCGACCTCGCCGAAACCAGGCCGAGTGGAGACTCCCCGGGAGCGTTCGGGCTCTTCGATCCCAGGGTCTTCCAGCTCGTCTTCGGCTACTTCGCGTTCGCGGGGCTGATGGGCGTGGAGTGGGGAAGCGCGGTCGAGAGCCGAAAGGACGTTCGGCTCGGCGGTTGGCTGGGAATTCTCGCGTCGGGAGCGTTCGCCGTTGCGGCCGGATTGGTTTTGGCCGCCGGCGACCCCGGCGGATCAGGCCAGGTGGTCGGCGGGGTGGCGTGGGAGATCCCCGTCGGCTCGATTCAAGGAGCGTTTATCCGAAGGATCGGCGGCTCGCTGGGGGCCTGGGCGGCGGGCGCGCTGCTTTTGCTCTTTGGGCTGGCCTCGCTGGCGCCGGCCTGTTACTCCTCGAAGGTCTTCGCCGATCGGTTCCGCGGCCACTGGGATCCCTTGCGCGGGTGGTTGGGAACGGTGCTTGGCTACGGCCTGATCTTCGCGTTGATGGCGGTTTCCTTGGCGGCCCGGCTGGAGCCGATCTTCGCGCTCGGCGGCACCCTGTTCGCCCCGGCGGCCGGGATTCTGGCGGTTGAGGCGATGGCGAATCGCGGCCTGGAGCGGTGCGTCCGCCCCGGCTGGCGCGGGGTGGGGGTCGCGGCCTGGCTCGTCGGCGGATTGGTCGGGCTCGCGCCGATGCTGGGAGAGGCCGCGGGGGCGCCCTGGCTGGAGTCGGTTCAACCGGCGTCCCTCCTGGCGTTCGCGACGGCCGCGGCGGTTTACGGCGTCTCAATGCTCTTTGCCGCCAAGCCTCCGGCGGTCACGGACCCCGGCTCCGACGTTTCCGGGGCGCCTTGATGGCGGCCGATTTCCCCACGAAGGAGTTTTCCCGAGCCTCGCGGCCGGGGATGTTCGCCTCGCTCTCCAACCGGGATTATCGCCACTACTACAGCGGACAGGGCGTGAGCCTGATCGGCACCTGGCTTCAGGCCGCGGCCGTGCGCTGGCTCGTTTACGAGCAAACCGACTCGGCGACGCTCCTGGGCGTCATCGAGGTGGCCAACCTGATGCCGGGGCTGCTCTTTGGCCTCTTCGCCGGCGCGGTGTCGGATCGAGTTCGGCCCCGGTCGATGATCCTGGCGATGGAGTTCGGCCAGATGGGCTGCGCGTTCGTGCTGGCCATTCTGGTCGCCGCGGGCGTGGCTCAGTTCTGGCAGATGGCGGTGATCCTGGCGTTGGCGCGGGTGTTCGTCTCGTTCGCGCAGCCCAGCCGCCAGGTCTACCTTTACGAGCTGGTCGGACCCGAGAACCTCAGCAACGCCATCGCCTTGAACTCGGGGCTGTTCAACGCCACGCGAGTTCTCGGCCCGGCGCTGGCGGGTCTGGGGCTGAAGTTGACGGGGGCGGCCTGGTGCTTCGCGCTCAACGGGATCAGCCATTTCGCGGCGATCGGCGCGGTCTTCGCGATCCGGGTCGACGACCGCGCCAAACCGGCCATCTCCGGCGGCGCGGCCATGCGCCCCGTGCTGGCGGGCCTGTACTACCTGCGCGACGAACCTCGAATCGCGCGGCTGCTGGCGCTTATGGGATTCTTCGGGCTCATGGGAATGGGCTACGAGTCGATGATGCCGGTCTACGCGACCCGGGTCCTCGGCGCCCAGGTTGGCGGCTACGGCCTGATACTCGCCTGCGGCGGCGCCGGCGCGACGGTCGGCGCTCTGACGGTCGCCCGGTTGGGGAACAACCACCGCAAGGACCGCACCGCCGTGCTGGGGCTGTTGACCTTCGCGACGTTTCTGCTCGCCGCGGCGGTTCACCCCGGCTGGATCCCGCCGCATTGGCCGCCGGTCGCCCGGCTCATCCTCGGCGGGGCCTGCCTGCTGGGCGCGGGGTTCGGCGCGGCGGTCTTCTACTCGTCGACGCAGACCTTGATTCAACTGTTGATCCCGCCCCACCTGCGCGGCCGAATCATGGGGGTCTGGATGGTTGTCTTCTCGGGCTCGGTGCCCCTGGGAGCGCTCTGGACCGGTCGAGCGGCCAGCGTCTGGGGCGTGACCCCCGTGATGACCTTCTCGGCCGTCGTCTGCGTCGCCACGGGGCTGTTCCTGCTCGCGACCGACGCCCTGGCCGAGCGGCCGAAGGCGCTGGACGAACTCAGCGCCGAACTCGCGGATCAATAAAAAAACCCCGGAGCGAGTCCGGGGTTTCTCGACGTCGATTCGTGGCGGCCGAAGCTTCGGGCGCGCCCGTCGTCCGTTCAGGCGCGCTTGCGGCTCTGGTCGCAAGACGGCCCTTCGATGGGATCCTTCTTCTCGCTGATGACCGGATGGTTGGGAGCTTCCTCGGCGTTCTTGGCGATGTACTCGTGCCATTCTTCGGGAAGGTTGTCTTCGTGGAAGATGGCTTCGACCGGACACTCCGGGACGCACGCTTCGCAGTCGATGCACTCATCGGGGTGGATGTAGAGCATCTGCGCGCCCTCGTAGAAGCAATCGACGGGGCAGACCACGACGCAATCCGTATATTTGCAGTCGAAGCAGGGCTCAGCCACGACGTGAGCCATGGACGTCACTCCTATTCTAAGCGAACCAAAGGCTGGAGGAGAGAGGGGAGCGCGAATCAGGAGAGACCAGCCTGAAGGGCGTTACCCGGAGACGGGCATCTTAAGGAATCACGCCCTTGAGGGTCAAGAGAACGTCACGCGCTCCACCACTCTGTCATTCAGTCCCTGGTGTTCGCCCGCGTGGCGGGGCTTACTTCTGAACCCGCTTGGCGCTCTTGATGTAGATCGGCTTGACCGGAACGTCCTGGTGGCCCGACTTGGAGGTGGTCTTCGCGCCGGCGATCTCGTCGACCACGTCCATGCCTTCGACGACCTTGCCGAAGACGGCGTAGCCGCCGCCGAAATTGTCGAGGTTCGGGTTGTCGGCGTGGTTGATGAAGAACTGGCTGGTGGCCGAGTTCGGGTCGTTGGTCCGGGCCATGGCGATCGTGCCGCGCTTGTTGGAGAGGCCGTTGCCCGACTCGTTCTTGATCGGGGCGCGCTGGCCTTCCTTCTTGTCGCGCATCTGATCGTCCAGGCCGCCGCCCTGGATCATGAAGCCGGAGATCACCCGGTGGAAGATCAGGTTGTCGTAATAGCCGGCGTCGACGTACTTGAGGAAGTTCTCGGTGGTGATGGGGGCCTTTTCGGCGTCAAGCTCCAGCACGATCTTGCCCGCGGTGGTGTCGAGCTCAACCCGCGGCTTCTCGGCCGCGTCCTGGGCGGCGGCGGCGTCCGAGCTAAACGCGAGGCAAGCTCCGAGGCCGAGAACCAAACCGCAAATCAACGTCGTCGAGATCATAATGCGTCCTGATGGCATGGCGTGGCAAGCTCCGGGAAAACCCGCCCGGCGACGTCGCCGCCAAGAAGGCGGCTCCCAAGTCCGAGTCCGCGTCGCCGAGCAACCTTGTTTCGCCACCCTAACACGGCCGCCGCGTTCTGTCGAGAAACGGCGGCCCCACGCGCGCGAACCAAGGCCGGGGACGGTTGGTCCCCGGCCTTGGATTGGGTTGGTTCGGGTTGGGGCGACCGCAGGCGACGGCCCCACGCGGTCGGCCGTTCCGAGCCTTAGGACCCGTCAGCGCCGATTTGCTGGACCAGCCGGACGGCGTCCTCGGCCATGGCGGGGCTAAGCTGCTCGCGGGCGGCGATGGCCTTGGCCAAATGGTCCTTGGCCCGGGCGCCCCGGCTCTTGTCGGCGGCGATCAATTTGCCGTAGTGGTAGTGCAGGACGGCCAGGTCGGGCGACCGCTCGAGGCCGGTCTGGTACGACTTCTCGGCGTCGACGGGCCGGCCGACGGCCTCCTGAATGGCGCCGAGCGTGTCGTAGAACTCGCCCGGCAGGGTGGCGTTGTCGACCCGCTCAAGCAACCCCTGGATGAGTTCAAGGGCCTCCTGACCGCGTCCCAGCGAGCTGTGCAGGATCCAGGCCTTGTTGTTGACCGCCTCGACCGAGGTGGGCCGCTCCTCGAGCACGCGATCGTACTCCGCGACGGCGCGCTCATGGTAGGCGCGGGCCTTGTCGGGCTCGGGCTGGGATTCGGCCAGCGAGAGCAGCAGGTCGCCCAGATTCAGATGCGCGACGGGCGAGTCGAGCATCTCGGCGGCCTTCTCGGCCAGCGGGAGCGCCAGGTCGAGCCGTTGGGCCTTGTGGAATCCCACGGCCGCGGCCAGGATCAGCGAACCCGTCTGATCGGTCTTGGCGACTTCGGCCACCAGCTTCTTGGCGTCGTCAAGGCCGATCGGCCGCGCGCCGGGGTTGGTGGGGTCGGCCTCCGAGAGAAGCTGAACGTACTGGGCCAGGGTCGTCCCGTCGTTCGGGTTGGCGGCCAGTCCGCGCTTCAGAGCGTCGACCGCGGCGGGTCGTCGGTTGCGCTGCATCTCGATCTCGGCGAGGGTTCGATAGCCCTCGACGAGCCGCGGATTGGCGGCGATGGCCGATTCGAGTTGGGCCACGGCCTTGGACCGGGCGGCCTCGCGCTGGACCTCGCCGATCCCCGAGGCGCCGAGAGCGCGGGCCTGAAGCAAGAGGGCTTCGGCGTCGTCCTTCTTGGTCTCCAGCACGTACTCGGCCTGGCGCAGGGCCTCGTCGACGTTGCCGAGATCCAATTCCGTCTTGCCGAGCCAGAGTCGCACGTCGAGCCGCCTCGGCTCGCGCTCGACGGCCTCGGCGTAGGACCTGGCGACCTCGCGGGGACGGTTCTGCATGGAGAAGAGCCGGGCCCGCAAGAGGGGACCAACCGCCGAGCCCTTGGCGAGCTTGTCGATCTCCTCGGTGACGCCGACGGCCCGGGTGAAGTCGCCGCGGCGGGCCGCCTGGTCGCACTCGGCCTGGAGGAAGGTCAGGCTGGTCGGGAACCGGGTCCGGTACTCGCGGATCAGCTTCTCGGTTTTTTCCTCGGCCGAACGGATCCGCTCGGCGTCGCCGGCCGCCACCGCGTCGGCCGCGGCCAGCGAGACGACCTCAACCAGGGCGGAGGCGACGGTGACGTCGTTGGGCGATTCCGCGGCGAGCTCGCGGAGCAGCGCCTCGGCGCCGTCGAAGTTCTTCTGATCGCGGTACACGTCGATCAGCATCCGGCGGTACGGTCCCTTGGGATCCTCCTTGGCCTTCGCCTCGACGAACGCCAGGGCCTCCTTGGGATCGCCCGCCTTCGCGAGCGCCAGGTACTTGGCCTGGGCCAGCGGCATCGACGCCGGTTGGGCGGCGAGCCCCTCGTCGATGATCTTCAGGGCCCGCGACGAGCTGGTCTCGGTCGGCGGCGTCTCGTTCTCGACGACCGCGAGCATCAGATAAACGGCCTCGGACGCCTTGTTCCCGTCCTTCGACCCCATCTCGATGGCCCGGCGAAGCACCCCGGCGGCCTGCTCAAGCTCCTGGGCCTGAAGATGGATGACGGCCCGCATCACGGCCCCGGACGGGTTGGCCGGGCTGACCTTCAGCACGTAATCGAGCTGCGCCAGCGCCGAGGCGTCCTCCTTGTGCCGCCGATACAGGTCGGCTCCCCGGACCCGATCCTCCGGCGAGGGGGGATCGTTCGCGTCGTTGAGGATGGCGGCCAGTTCGCGCTTGGCGATCGGCCATTGATCCTTGGCGTCGTAGGCCGCGATCAACTGCCATCGATCGGCCCGGCTCAGAGTGCCGTTTTCGCTGTTCCTCCTCAGCTCCTCGTAGCGTCGAATCGCGTCGTCAACGTTGCCGTTTTGGAGCGACAGGCTCGCCAGGGCCGACTGCGCGGCGGACATCAGCGTGACGCCCGCGTCGACCTCCTTGACGGGGCCGTCCCGAACGATCCGCTCCAGCGCCTCGGCGGCCTCGGACGTCGCGCCGGTTCGACCGTCGAGCTGGGCCTTCCAGAACTGGACGACCTTATTTTCCGGGTCCTTCTTCAGCGCCTCGTCGAAGTGGGCGATCGCCGCGGGGATCTCGCCCCGCTTCAGCGCGAGTTGGCCGTCGAGGATGTCGCCGGTGGACGCCTCCCGCCACCGCCCGCGGATCTTGGCGATCACCGCGGCGGCGGCCTCCAGGTCGCCGCGGCCCATCTCCAACTGAGTGAGCTGCACCAGGGGGGCCGAGTTGTCGGTTCGGTCGCCGACCTCCGTGAGGACCTTGCGGGCGTCGTCGGGCCGATCGAGGGCGTCGGCGAGGATCTGGGCCCGCAGCATCGCGAGCGTGACGTTGGCGGGATCGCCGGCGAGGAAGTCGGCGAGCAGCTTCTCGGCCTCCTCGGACTTGCCGTCCTTAACCTTCAGCGCCGCGTCGAGGCCGACGATTTCGACCGACTTGGGATACTTCGCCCGCGCCGCGGCCACCACCGCGCGAGCCTCCTCCTTCTTGCCCTGTTCCTCAAGAATCAGGGCGGCGAGGTTCTCGGCGGCCGGGCCCCCCTTGCCCTCGCCCCGGAGCTGGTCGATCCGCGCCATGGCCTCGTCGTGGCGGCCTTGCTGCACGTCGATCTGGGCCAGCCGAAGCGTCGCGCCGCCGTCGGTCTCGCCGGAGAGGGCGGCGACCTTCTTGAACTCCTCGGCCGCCCGTTCAAGGTCTCCGGGGCCGCGCCGGGCCTGGTACAGCTCGCCGCTAAGCTGGTGCAACGCGCTTCTCATCTCCGCCGGGACCGTTCCCTTGGCGAGTTGCTGATAGAGGGAATCGAGGATCGGCGCGGCCTCTTCGGGGTAGCCGGCCTTCAGAATCGTCCAGGCGGCCCAAAACTGGTACTGGGGATCGAGATCGCCCATCTTCAGGGCGTTCTGAAGATACTGCCTCCCCAGCCCCTGTTCCTGGTTCAACACGAGAGCCAGACCGTAGCGGCCCTGAGCTTCGGCGACATCGGGAAGCTGAGCCGCGGCGATCTTCAGATGGTTCAGGGCGCTGGCGCGAAGCCTCGGCTGGATCTCCGGACGTTCGGCCGGTTGCTCGCCGCTCTTGGCGATCGACTCGACGACCCCCGATTCCTCCAGGTCGATGGCCCCCTGAAACAGGTGGCCGAGCCCCTGATAGTACGGCTCGGTGGCGGCGAGAAGGGCCTGGACGTGCGGCCCCGCCTTCTCCATGCGGGCCGGATCGTCTCCCTGGCCCAAAGCCATGCCGGCGGCCAGAACGTGCAGTCCCAGCACGATCCGCGACGAGCTGGGCCGAACCGCCAGGGGCGATTTCAGGGCCTCGTCGACCACCTCAAGGCACCGGTCGCGCTCCCGCCTGGACCGAAGGTGGTCGGCGTAGGTCAGGAAGACCTGAAAATCGGCGCGGTCGCCGGCCCGCCGGCTCTTCTCGAAGACCGAGGCGAGCTGCTCCTCGATGGTGTTGATCAGGCCGTCGATCTCGGCGTCGGGACCGTTCGCGTCCCCGGT
>Ga0182742_1005505_pt1 | contig 10632 bp, 8 predicted proteins | sample eDN5th37CBELigMG_FD_128880 | JGI IMG/M metagenome (GOLD analysis project Ga0182742, IMG submission 128880) | Enriched Miracle-Growth compost microbial communities from Emeryville, California, USA - eDNA 5th pass 37_C BE-Lig MG (version 2)... ... | reverse complement strand
GGAGGACGAACGTGAACAAGGGCCGGGTCACCGTGGTCGATATTGCGCGCGCCGCCGGCGTGTCGAAATCGACCGTCTCGCTCGTCCTGCAGGCAAGCCCCCTGGTCAACGAGGCGACCCGCGCGAAGGTCAATGCCGTCATCCGCGAGCTCGGCTATGTCTACAATCGCGGCGCGGCAAACCTGCGCCAGTCCGCCTCCTCACGGATCATCGGCATCATCGTCAACGACCTCACCAACTCCTTCTTCGCGGAACTGGCCGTCGGCATGGACATGGTCATGCAATCGGCCGGCTACGTACAGTTCCTTTCCAATTCCGGCGAGAGCGTCGATCGGCAGCGCGAGGTCATCGCCTCGATGCGCGAGCACGGCATTTCCGGCCTCATCCTGTCGCCGGCCCGCGGCACGGAAGCGGCCGACCTGAAGCCGCTCGCCGCAAGCGGCATCCCGGTCGTCTCGGTGGTGCGCAACGTGGTCGGCGCGAAGGTCTCCTCGCTCTCCTCCGACAATTATGCCGGTGCGAAGGATGCCGTCCGGCATCTTCTTTCGCTCGGCCATCGCCGCATCGCCTTTCTCGGCGGCATCGCCAACACCACGGTCTTCAACGAGCGCATGCAGGGCTGGCGCGATGCGCTCCACGAAGCGCGGCTGGAGGCGCCCGATGCGCGCGTCATCGCAACGACGGCCTCGCGCGCCGGGGGCGTTGCCGCCATCGAGCGCGCGCTGCTTCTGCCCGATCCGCCGACGGCCGCGCTCTGCTTCAACGACGCCGCGGCCTTCGGCGTGTGCGACGGGTTGCGCGCAAGCGGCAAGGAGCCCGGCCGAGACTTCGGCGTCGTCGGCTTCGACGACGTGATCGAGGCGGAGACCGCCGTGCCGGCTCTGACGACGGTGTCAGTCGATCCGCAGGGCATGGGCCGGCGGGCGGCGCAGATGCTGCTCAAGCAAATCAATGCAGGTCGGGTGGAACCCGAAACGATCGTCGGTTCCGTGCGTCTCGTGGTGCGCCAGAGTTGCGGCGCCGGCTTCGACAAGGGGAGGATGACGGCATGACGCGATGGGGCCTGATCGGCGCAAGCACGATCGCGAGGGAATGGGTGATCGGCGCCATACGGGAAACCGGCGGCGAGGTGATCTCGGTGATGAGCACGAATGCCGAGCGCGGCAAGGCCTATGCCGAGGCGCAGGGCATCGCCAAATCCGTCACCGCGCTTGCCGACCTCGTCGACGATCCGAAGATCGACGCGGTCTATATCTCCACCACCAACGAGCTGCATCGGGAGCAGGCACTCGCCGCGGCCAAGGCCGGCAAGCACATTCTCTGCGAAAAGCCGCTCGCTCTGTCGCTCGCAGATGCGCGCGCCATGGTCGAGGCGGCAAGGGACGCCGGCGTCGTCATGGCGACCAACCACCACCTGCGCAACGCCGCGACACACCGGGCGATGCGCGAGGCGATCAAGGCGGGCCGCATCGGCAAGCCGCTCGCCGCCCGCGTCTTCCACGCGGTCTACCTGCCGCCGCACCTGCAGGGCTGGCGGCTCGACAAGCCCGAGGCCGGCGGCGGCGTGATCCTCGATATCACCGTGCACGACGCCGACACGTTGCGCTTCGTGCTTGACGACGATCCCGTCCAAGCCATCGCCTTTTCACAGGCCGGCGGCCTCGGCAAGGCGGGGCTGGAGGATGCGGCCATGGGCGTGCTGCGCTTCAAGTCGGGCCTGATCGCCCAGTTCCACGACGGCTTCACCACCAAATTCGCCGAAACCGGCCTTGAAGTGCACGGCACCGAGGGTTCGCTGATCGGCCGAAACGTCATGACGCAGCGCGCCACCGGCACCGTGACCCTTCGCAATGCCAGCGGCGAGCAAGACCTGCCGCTCGACCATCGCAATCTCTACGAGGCCGCCCTTTCCGCCTTCCACGCCGCCATGGCCGGCCGGGGAAGACCTTCCGCAACGGGCGAGGACGGCATCTGGTCGCTGGCGACCGGCCTTGCCGTCGCGGAAGCGGCCCGCACCGGCAAGGCTGCCCGCATCGAACCTGGATTGTGACCCCATGAGCAAGCATATCACCCCGCGCCAGGCGGCAGACCTGATCCCCGACGGGGCCGTCGTCTCGGTCTCGTCCTCCTCCGGCCTCGGCTGCCCGGACCTGATGCTGGAGGCGATCGGCGAGCGGTTCGAGGAAACCGGCCATCCAAGAGACCTTACGACGCTGCATCCCATCGCCGCCGGCGACATGAGCGGCATCAAGGGCGTCGACCACATCGCGCGGAAGGGGCTCTTGAAGAAGATCCTCGCCGGCTCTTATCCTTCCGGCCCCTCCTCCGCCGAACCGCCGCTGATCTGGCAGATGATCGGCAATGACGAGGTCGCGGCCTACAACATCCCCTCCGGCATCATGTTCGACATGCACCGGGAAGCCGCCGCCAAGCGCCCGGGCGTCATCACCAAGGTGGGCCTTGAAACCTTCGTCGATCCTTCCCGCGAAGGCTGCGCGATGAACGGCTCGGCCAGACAGGAACCGGTGGTGGAGAAGATCACCTTCGCCGGGGAGGACTGGCTCTATTTCAAGGCGATCGCGCCGCAGATCGCCATCATCCGCGCGACGACCGCCGATGAGCGCGGCAATCTCACCTACGAGCATGAAGGCGCCTATCTCGGCGGCCTCGATCAGGCGCTCGCCGCGCGCAACAATGGCGGCATCGTCATCGCGCAGGTCAAGCGCATCACCAAGGAAGGCTCGCTGAAGCCGCATGACGTGCGCGTCCCCGGCACACTGGTCGACTATATCGTCGTCGATCCGGATCAGAAGCAGACGACGCAGACGCTCTACGACCCCGCCATTTCCGGCGAGATCTTCCGCCCGCTGGATACGTTCCGCGTGCCGGAATTCAATATCCAGAAGGTGATCGCCCGTCGTGTGGCGCAGGAGCTGGAAGCCGGCAGCGCCGTCAATCTCGGCTTCGGCATTTCCGCCAATGTGCCCCGTATCCTCATGGAAGAGGGTCTGCACGGGGCCGTGACCTGGGTGATCGAACAGGGCGCCGTCGGTGGTGTGCCCCTGCTCGATTTCGCCTTCGGCTGCGCCTCCAATGCCGATGCCTTCGTACCCTCGCCCTACCAGTTCACCTATTTCCAGGGCGCCGGCTTCGACGCCTCGCTGCTCTCCTTCCTGGAGATCGGCAGGGACGGCTCGGTGAACGTCTCGAAGCTCTCCTTCCGGCCGCATGTGACGGCCGGGGCCGGCGGCTTCGTCGACATCACCGCACGCGCAAGGAAGATCGTCTTCTCCGGCATGTTCAATGCCGGCGCGAAGCTTGCCGTCGAGGGCGGAAAGCTCGTCATCGAGAAGGAAGGCAAGCTGAAGAAGCTGGTCGATGCCGTCGAGCATGTCACCTTCTCCGGCCCGCGCGCTGTCGCGCAAGGGCAGGACATCACCTATGTCACCGAACGCTGCGTGATGAGATTGACGCCGCAAGGCATCGTCCTGACCGAGATCGCGCCCGGCGTCGACCTGCAGGCGCATATTCTCGACCAGTCGGAATTCCCGCTGATCGTCGCGCCGGATCTCAAGACCATGGATGCCGCGCTTTTCGGCGAAGAGCCGATCGGCCTTGTGCTGCCCGAAAAGATGAAGCGTCGCCTTGCGGAGGCAAGCCATGGCTGAGCCGCGCATCCGCATTGGCATCGACGGCGCCGTCGCGACGATCACCGTGGCGCGGCCGGAGAAGCTGAACGCCTTCGACATCGACATGCTGAAGGAACTGTCGGCCGCCTGCGACACGGTCGAGGCGCATCAGGCCGTGCGTGTCGCGATCCTAACAGGCGAAGGCAAGGCCTTTTCCGCCGGCGGCGACATCCGCGCCTGGGCCGGCATGGAAGCCAATGAATTCGGCCATGCCTGGGTACGCTTCGGCCACCGGGTCTTCGAGCAACTGGCGACGCTGCGCATGCCGCTGATCGCCGCGATCAACGGCCATGCACTCGGCGGCGGGCTGGAACTGGCGGCGGCAGCGGATATCCGCATCGCGGAATCCCAGGTGAAGATCGGCCTGCCGGAAGCCGGGCTCGGCATGGTGCCGGGCTGGTCCGGCACGCAGCGGCTGGTGAAGCGCTTCGGCGCGCAGGCCGTGCGCCGCATGCTCCTGGGCGGCGAGGTGCTGACGGCCGGTGACGCCGAAAGGCTCGGCATCGTCGATCAGGTCGTCGACCCGGGAGCCGCGGTAAAGGCGGCCGAAGCCTATGCGGCGCGCATCGCCGCGCGCGGACCGGCGGCGACGGAAGTTTCCAAGCTGATGATCGCCGTGGCGAATGGCGAGGACAATGGCGCGGCGGTGGAAGCACTCGGCTCCATCCTCGTCGCCAAGACCGGGGACCTCAAGGAAGGCGTTGCCGCCTTCACCGGAAAGCGCCCCGCTGAGTTCAAGGGAGAATGGTGATGGCCGCGCATGTGAAGCCCAAGGCGCTTACGGATTTCAAGGCACGCGATTTCCGCATGCTGATCGACGGTGACTGGACGGAGGGCGCGGGCAGCGCCATCGAGCGCGTGGCGCCCGGCCACGGCGTCGTCGTCAGCCGCTATCCCGCCGGCACGAAGGCGGATGCGGAGCGCGCCATCGCCGCCGCGCGAAAAGCCTTCGACGATGGTCCCTGGCCGCGCATGTCCGGCGCGGAACGCTCCAACATCCTGCTCGAGGCAGCCGACCTCATCGCCGCGCGCGCCGACGACCTTGCCTTCCTCGACGCCATCGAGAGCGGCAAGCCGATCAGCCAGGCAAAGGGCGAACTTGGCGGTGCGGCGGATATCTGGCGCTATGCCGCAGCGCTTGCCCGCGATCTTCACGGCGAGAGCTATAACACGCTCGGCGAAGGCACGCTCGGCGTCGTGCTGCGCGAGGCGATCGGCGTCGTCTCGATCATCACGCCGTGGAACTTCCCCTTCCTGATTGTCAGCCAGAAGCTGCCCTTCGCGCTTGCCGCCGGCTGCACCACCGTGGTCAAGCCGTCCGAACTCACCTCGGGCTCGACGCTCGTTCTCGGTGAAATCCTCATAGAGGCGGGCGTGCCGGCCGGCGTCGTCAACATCGTCACCGGCACCGGCCCGCAGGTCGGCAGCGTGATGACGACCCATCCGGAAGTCGACATGGTCTCCTTCACCGGCTCGACCGGCGTCGGCCGTCTGACCATGGCCAATGCGGCGCAGACCCTGAAGAAGGTTTCCCTGGAGCTTGGCGGCAAGAACCCGCAGATCGTCTTCCCGGATGCCGATCTCGACGAATTCATCGACGCAGCCGTCTTCGGCGCCTATTTCAATGCCGGCGAATGCTGCAATGCCGGCTCGCGGCTGATCCTCCACCGGTCGATCGCAGATGAGGTGACGGCGCGCATCGCCGCGCTTTCGCAAAAGGTGAAGGTCGGCGACCCCCTCGACCCGACGACGCAGGTCGGCGCGATCATCACGCCGCAGCATCTGGAAAAGATCGGCACCTATGTGGATGGCGCGGCCAGAGCCGGCGCATCGCTTGCCCTTGGCGGCACGCCGCTCGACCTCGGCCTCGGCCAGTTCATGGCCCCCACCATCCTTTCCGGCGTGCAGCCGGACATGGCCGTCGCCCGCGAGGAGGTTTTCGGCCCTGTCCTGTCCGTTTTGACCTTCGAGACGACGGAAGAAGCCATCCGCATCGCCAATGCCATTGACTACGGCCTTTCGGCCGGCGTCTGGAGCCGCGATTTCGACACCTGCCTGACGATCGGCCGCAAGGTGCGCGCCGGCACGATCTGGATGAACACCTTCATGGACGGCGCTTCGGAACTGCCCTTCGGCGGTTATCGCCAGTCCGGCCTCGGCCGTGAACTCGGCCGCCACGCGGTGGAGGACTATACCGAGACCAAGACGCTCAACATGCATATGGGCCGCCGCACCGGCTGGTGGATGCCGCGATGAGCCGCTCCTTCCCGACATCCATGGCTGGGACCGGCTGCGCCGCCCGCTCACGGCGTCGGAAAGCTGAATTGCGGGCTTTGCAGGAGGGTCAGGTCTTCGACCGGATCGCCGGCGATGCGTTGCAACAGCAGCCGGCCCATGGCCTCGCCGGCCGCCGTCAGGTCCTCGTAGATGGTCTCGACCTTGGGCTGGATCTGGCTGAGAAGCCGCGAGGTCTGCTTGGCGACGATGTCGTATTCGTTGCACAGCGTGAAACCGTTGTCGCTCATGCCGGTGATCGTGGCGAGCGCGGAGACTTCGCCGGGACAGGTGAACCCGTCCGGTGGATCGGGTTCTGCGCTGCGCCGGCGCATATGGTCGCGGATCATGTCGGCGGGACTGTCGAGATCGAGCGTCTCGGGGATTTCATAGGCGACGCCGGCCTCGCGCACGGCGGTCATGAAGCCGTGCAGCATGTGCTGGTAGAAGGTCAGGCGCCTGGGCGGCAGGATGATCGTGACCTTGCGCCGGCCCTTGACGATCAATCGCCTCGTCGCCTCGTAGGCGAAGGCGAAATTGTCGTAGTCGACATGGGCATGCGTCGTCGAAAATTCCGTTCGGCCATGGGTGACGAACGGAAAGCCGTTTTCCAGAAGCAGCCGCACCCGCGGATCGAAGGGCTCGGTGCGCGAAAAGATCAGGCCGTCGGCCATGCCATTGCGGATGATGTAGTTCACGGCGTCGACATTGCTGCCGTCGAGGAAGCTCGGCGTGACGATGAGATGATAGGACGTTCCCTGCAACGCCCGCGCCAGACCGTGCATGACGGAGGTGCCGAAGCCGAGGATTTCCTCATGCGGGTCGAGCAGCACGGAAACGACATTGGTACGGCCGGTCTTGAGGCGCTGGGCGGCGCGGTCTGGCAGGTAGCCGATCTCGGCCGCGACTTGATGCACGCGCCGGCGCGTCACCTCGGAAATCTGCGGCGCGTTGCCGAGCGCGCGCGAGACCGTGGTGATCGCGAGCCCGGTCATTTCCGCAATGGTCTTCAACGTCGGCTTGCCGGCTCGAAGCGCACTGCGGGCGGGTTTACTGGCGGCAGACTTTTCGATGCGGGACACGGGAACCGTTCTTTGGATGGCGGCGGTCGATCGGAGGCACCATATCGACAGGCTGTCCGTTCGGCAATCTTGCGCCGCACAGGATTTAAAACGATTTCAGTGCACTGCAAAACGTTTCCGAGCTTGGCGGCATGGTCGATCTATCCGGCATTTTTGGCGTTTCCCCCGAGAAGAATTTCCGATTCTGCCCGCCGCTTGACTCTGCAAATTTACAACGTTTTAAATTGACGCGGCGCTTTAGGGCCGCAGACAGAAGACCGGCACCTTCGGGCCTCGGGAGAAATCGGCGGGAGGAGGCTCTCGCCCTGAACTTGCAAACGGGAGGAAAACGATGCGCAAGTTTCTGACGACCACCGCGATCGCCGCGGTGATGATGGGTATGGGCGGCACTGCCGCGCATGCGGCCGAGAATGTGGAAGTCCTGCACTGGTGGACCTCGGGCGGGGAGGCCGCCGCGCTCGACGTCCTGAAGAAGGATCTCGAAAGCAAGGGCATTTCCTGGACCGACATGCCGGTCGCCGGCGGCGGCGGCACGGAGGCGATGACGGTGCTGCGCGCGCGCGTTACCGCCGGCAACGCGCCGACCGCCGTGCAGATGCTCGGCTTCGACATTCTCGACTGGGCCAAGGAAGGCGCGCTCGGCAACCTCGATGAAGTGGCTGCCAAGGAAGACTGGGACAAGGTGATCCCGACCGCCCTGCAGCAGTTCTCGAAATATGACGGCCACTGGATCGCCGCGCCCGTCAACGTCCACTCCACCAACTGGATGTGGATCAACAAGGCCGCCCTCGACAAGGCGGGCGGCAAGGAGCCGACGAACTGGGACGAACTGGTCGCCCTCCTCGACAACTTCAAGGAACAGGGCCTCACGCCCGTCGCCCATGGCGGCCAGCCCTGGCAGGATGCGACGATCTTCGACGCGGTCGTCCTCTCCTTCGGCAACGACTTCTACAAAAAGGCCTTCATCGATCTCGATCCGGAGACGCTCGGCAGCGACCAGATGAAGGAGGCCTTCGACCGCATGACGAAGCTGCGTTCCTACGTGGACGACAACTTCTCCGGCCGCGACTGGAACCTCGCCTCCGCCATGGTCATCGAGGGGAAGGCCGGCCTGCAGTTCATGGGCGACTGGGCGAAGGGCGAGTTCATCAAGGCCGGCAAGAAACCGGGCGCGGATTTCGTCTGCATGCGCTATCCGGGCACGCAGGGCTCCGTCACCTTCAACTCCGACCAGTTCGCGATGTTCAAGGTTTCCGAGGACAAGGTTCCGGCCCAGCTCGCCATGGCCTCGGCCATCGAGAACCCGACCTTCCAGTCGGCCTTCAACGTGGTCAAGGGCTCGGCCCCGGCCCGCACGGACGTTTCCGACGAGGCCTTCGACGATTGCGGCAAGAAGGCGATCAAGGACCTTGCGGAAGCCAACACCAACGGCACGCTGTTCGGCTCCATGGCGCACGGCCACGCCAACCCGGCCTCGGTCAAGAACGCCATCTATGACGTCGTGACCCGCCAGTTCAACGGCGAGCTCTCCTCCGAGGAAGCCGTCGAGGAACTGAAGGCCGCCGTCGAGGGGGCGAAATAAGGCGGGCGAAACTGCCCCTCACCCCGGCCCTCTCCCCGTAAACGGGGGAGAGGGGGGCGGAGAGGTCACGGCATATGCCCTTCTCCCCGCCTGCGGGGAGAAGGTGCCGGCAGGCGGATGAGGGGCATCCCGCCGCTGACAAACACACAGACAACGGTGGTAACGACCATGGATAGCCGAAGCCGGCTGCAGGAGCTTCTGCCGAAGCTCGTGCTGGCGCCCAGTTTCCTCATCGTGCTCGTCTTCGTCTACGGCTTCATCGCCTATACGGGCTTCCTGTCGCTGACGGACAGTAGAATGCTGCCCTCCTACAATTTCGTGGGGCTCGGCAACTATTCAAAACTCTGGGCGCTGCCGCACTGGTGGCGGGCGATCTCGAACCTTGCCATCTTCGCCTCGCTCTACATCGTCATCTGCTCGGTGCTGGGCCTGGCGCTCGCCATCCTGCTCGACCAGAAGATCCGCGCCGAAGGCATCTTGCGGCCTATCTATCTCTATCCGATGGCGCTCTCGTTCATCGTCACGGGCACGGCCTGGAAGTGGTTCCTCGATCCCGGCATCGGGTTGGAGAACACCATGCACCTGTGGGGTTGGGAGAGCTTTGCCTTCAACTGGATCAAGGACCGCAACTACGCCATCTATTGCGTGGTGATCGCCGCCGTCTGGCAGTCCTCCGGCTTCGTCATGGCGATGTTCCTGGCCGGCCTTCGCGGCGTCGACAACGAGATCATCAAGGCCGCGCAGATCGACGGCGCGACGACCGCGACGATCTATCGCCGCATCATCATCCCGTTGATGCGGCCGGTCTTCCTTTCCGCCTTCGTCGTTCTCGCGCACCTTGCCATCAAGGCCTACGACCTTGTCGTGGCGCTGACCGGCGGCGGGCCGGGACAGGCGACCGAGCTGCCGGCGACCTTCATGTATTCCTACACCTTTACCCGCAACCAGATGGGCATCGGCGCCTCCTCGGCGATCATCATGCTGGTGATGATCTTCTCGATCATCATCCCCTATCTCTATTCCGAGATCCGCGGAGGCAAGGGCCGATGAGCGCGCAAAGCCCCGACAACGTCATCTCGCACGGCCGCCTGACGCGCGCGCTGATCTACGCCGTGCTCCTCCTCTTCGCCTTCTACTACCTGCTGCCGCTCTATGTGATGCTGGTCAACTCGCTGAAGCCGCTGGAAGAGATCCGCCAGGGCGGCATGCTGAACCTGCCGCGCCAATGGACGATCGAGCCCTGGCTTTCCGCCTGGTCGACGGCGCAGATCGGCGTGCAGCCGACCGGCCTTCGCCCGTTCTTCATCAACTCGATCCTGATGGTCGTGCCGGCCGTCGCCATTTCCACCATCGTCGGCGCGCTGAACGGCTATGTGCTGACCAAGTGGCGGTTCCGCGGCTCGAACGTCTTCTTCGGCCTGCTGTTGCTCTCCTGTTTCATCCCGTTCCAGATCGTGCTCATTCCGATGGCGCGCATCCTTGGCATGCTGGGGCTCGCCGGCTCGCTCTGGGGCCTGATCCTCGTCCATGTCGTCTACGGCATCGGCTTCACCACGCTCTATTTCCGCAACTATTACGAAAACTTCCCGACCGAACTGGTGCGCGCGGCGCAGATCGACGGGGCGAGCTTCCTGCAGATCTTCTACCGCATCCTGCTGCCGTCCTCCGGGCCGATCATCGTCGTCTCGGTCATCTGGCAGTTCACCAATATCTGGAACGACTTCCTGTTCGGCGCCTCCTTCTCCGGCGCCTCCTCGACGCCGATGACGGTGGCGCTCAACAACCTCGTCTCCTCCTCGACCGGGGTCAAGGAATACAACGTGCATTTCGCCGGCGCGATCCTCGCGGCGCTGCCCACCCTCATCGTCTACATCGTCTCCGGACGCTATTTCGTGCGCGGCCTGATGTCCGGCGCCGTGAAAGGATAACGCGCCATGTCGTTCCTGAAGATCAGCAACCTGCGCAAGTCCTACGGCGCGCTCGAAATCCTGAAGGACATCAACCT
>Ga0182742_1005502_pt1 | contig 10635 bp, 8 predicted proteins | sample eDN5th37CBELigMG_FD_128880 | JGI IMG/M metagenome (GOLD analysis project Ga0182742, IMG submission 128880) | Enriched Miracle-Growth compost microbial communities from Emeryville, California, USA - eDNA 5th pass 37_C BE-Lig MG (version 2)... ... | reverse complement strand
CGTCGACATCCTCGCCGAGGTCCCCGAGCGGGTCTACACCGTCGGCCGCCTCGACGAGGAAAGCACCGGGCTGATGATCCTGACCAACGACGGCGAACTCGCCAACCGGCTGGCGCATCCCCGCTATGGCGTCGAGAAGCTCTACCGCGCCGTGGTCGCCGGCGCGCCGAGCCCGGACGTCCTAAAGCAGCTCGCCGAAGGCGTTTGGCTCTCCGACGGCAAGGCCCGCGCCAAGCGCGTCCGGATCGTCGGCGCGCGAGGCGACTCGACCATCCTGGAGCTGGTGCTGGCCGAAGGGAAGAACCGCGAAGTCCGCCGGATGCTCGCCCGGTTCGGCCACAAAGTCATGAGCCTGACCCGCGTCGCCATCGGCCCGATCACCCTGAAGGGTCTGCCGATCGGCGAGTTTCGGCCCCTGAACCCCGCCGAGATCGACCTGCTCCACAAGGTCGCCGCCGGGATCCAGATCGAGACCCCTCGGTTCCCTGCCCGAGGCCGCGGCGTCCCGCCCGGCAAGGCCCCGCGCCCCGGCCAGGGGCGGCGCCCCCAGGAACAACACGTCCCTCGATCTCGCCGCAACGAGCTTCACGAGCGCGACGAGCGGGGTCCCCGCCGCGGCGGCCGGCCTCCCTTCCAGGCCGACCAGGGCGAGCGCCCGGCTCCCATCCAAACCCACGGGCCTCGTCAAGCGCACGGCCAGAGCGACGGGCCCGAGCGCAGGCCGCCCCACGACGCGCGGGGTAGGGGACCTCAAGGAGGCCCGGGGCGGCCTCCCGGCGATCGCGCCCCGCGTCAAGGTCAGCGCCCCGGCGGCCCCGGGGCGTCGCCGCCACCCGCGCCGCGGCCGGGCGGTCGTGATCGTCCGCCGGTCGGCGGGCCCCAGCGCGTGACCAAGCCGCCGCCGGGGCTTCCCCCCTCCCAGCGCCGGCCGGCCCCACCCGAGCGGCCCGTATCGCCGGGCGACGAGCCGATCGGGGGCCGGAAGATCATCGGACTTCCCCCTCGCAAGGCCGCCCCAGGCGCGCCCGCGGGAGGAGGCCGGGGACCGAACGTCCGCAAGCGGCCGACCGGCAAGCGCGTCCCCCCGCGCAAGGCGTTCGGCATCAAGCGCCGCAAGCCGGGTGAGGAAGCATGAGCGCGAAAACGCCCCCTCCCGACGCCCTGGTCAACCCTCGCGCGGTGGTCGTCGAAAACACGCCGGTCGCCCGCGACACGCACCGGATTCGGATCGCCGACCCCACGCTGGCTCGCCGCCTCCGGCCCGGCCAGTTCGTCATGATCCGAACCGGAGCCGAGGGCGCGAGCGACCCGCTATTGGGTCGCCCGCTCGCTCTTTACGACGTTCAGACCGACGCCGCCGGCGCTCCCGCCTCGTTCGACCTGGTTTACCTGGTGATCGGCCGGGGAACCGCGTCGCTGGCGGATCGGCGACCCGGCGACCGGCTCTCCGTCTGGGGCCCCCTGGGCAACGGGTTCGGTCCCCCGCCGGGAACGGGCCCGGTCCTCTTCGTGGCCGGCGGAATCGGCCAGACGCCGTTCCTGGCCCTCGGCCGCGATTGGCTCGGGACGGCGAGTTACGGCGAGCCCACGCCACGCGCCCGCAACCGGGTCGAATCGGCCACGCTCCTCTACGGCGCGCGGACGGCCGACCTGCTGGCGGGCGTTGATGACTTCCGCGCCGCGGGGATCGACGTCGAGGTGGCCACCGACGACGGCTCGGCCGGGCATCGGGGCTTCGTGACCGACCTTCTGGCCGCGCGACTCCAACGGGGCGAGCGGCCCGCGAAAATTCTGGCCTGCGGTCCCCCGGTGATGCTCGCGGCCGTCGCCAGGTTGACCGAGAGATTCGGCGTCCCCTGCGACGTTTCCTTGGAAAACCACATGGCCTGCGGCTTCGGCGCCTGCTTCAGTTGCGTCGCCCCGATCCTTCAAGACGACGGCCAGCCCGACCTAAGGCGCGTCTGCGTCGAGGGTCCCGTCTTCCCCGCCGACCGCGTCGATTGGTCGGAGGTCGCGCGGGGGCATGCTCCGGCCGGCGCTCCTTGACGAAGCTCAGGTCCGCGCCCGATCTTGCGCGACGATCTGATCGCGAAGTTGGGCGGCGCGCTCATAGTCTTCGCGGGCCACGGCGTCGTCGAGCTGCTCGCGAAGGGTCTTCTCCACGGCGAAGTTTTTGCGGATCTCCTGCTCGCTGAGCCGCAACTGCTCGACCAGCGACGGGTTGGGCGATTCCGACGGGTCTCGCTCCTCCCACCACACGCGATGATGGCGGGCGATCTTCTCGGCGCCCTCGCGGAGGGCGTCGATGGCCTCCTCGGGCCGCCTCCGCTCCAGGGCCGAGGCGGCCAGGGCCTGCGCCCGATGAAAGAGGACAAGACCTCGAAACTGCTCGTGCGAGGCGATGTAGTCGATGTCTCCTCCGCGATGGCGGACAAGGTCCATCAGCGCCAAAGTGTGGTCGGCGTCTCGAACGGCCTTGTCGTATCGCCTCAGCGCCAGCCAGGCCATGCGGCGATGGTAAAACTGGACGAACTCGCGATCGGCCTCGGCCCGCTGGGGCCGCGACATCGTCCAGACCTCGTCTCCCGCCTGATCCTCCGGATCGTGGTTGGCCACATGCTCGCGGAGATGCTCCAAATAGGTCGCCGCGCCGTGGGGCCGAAGGCCATCGGGCCGGTCGACGGCCTCCAATTGGAGGATGCCCAGCTCAATCCTTATCTGGAGCACAACGCGCCCATCTCGGGCCCGCACCTCGCGAGCCAGGACCTCGCCAGGTTCCGGGTCATAAGGCCAAGCCTGAATAATGTCGTCCAAATCCTTCCGCATCGACGGCCCCCCGAAGGCGTCTCCCCGCCCATGTCGATCGCCCCGTCCCCACCAGATCCATTATAGTCCCGCCACCCAGCGCCGCCCACTCCCCCCGAGACGGCTCCGCTCATTCAACCCGCCGCCAGGCCCCGAAAAGGACGCCGAGACGAGGCCCGAAATTTTCCACCCTCAGCCATCTTGCAATCGAAGGGCCGAATCGTCATGATGGACCCGTCGAACGAAAAACGACACACGCCAAGCCGCCCTCCTAGCTCAATTGGCAGAGCAGCTGACTCTTAATCAGCGGGTTGAAGGTTCGAGTCCTTCGGGGGGCATTTTCATTTCCTTCCGCATCACGCCGCGCGGGACCGCAAACCCCCGTGTTTGAAGCCTCCAATCGCTTGATCGGCGGATCATCATCCGAAACCGTGATCGCGCGAGAGTCCGAATCATCCCGAGCCTTGCCGCGCCCTTCGCGCGGCAAATGCGCGGCAAAGTCTTTGCTTATGGGTTCCCCGCCATCGGTTCCGGTCGCCTCAAGAGGGGTGGTCTCGGTTTCGCTTCGCGGTCTCAGCGAGGGCAAAGACGTTGCGGCGGAATCTAGGTCAACAGCGCGGGGCTTGGTGTAGCGGCCGGTTAGTTCAAGCGTCGAATGCCGCATCAACCGTTGGACCACGCGGGGGGAAACCCCAGCCCGATCAAGCGCCGTGGCGTAACTCGCCCTCAAGGAATGGAAATCGGCCACAAGCCCCCCGTTGTCGCGGTAGGGGATTTTCGCCCTCGCAAGGTCCGACTTAAGCATCGTCGCCCCCCGATCATCCGTAAGGGGGAAAACGGCCGCCCCAGGGGGGATGGCTTCCGCGAAGGGCCTTAGATCGCTCGCTAGATCGGTGGGAAGGGGACATTCGGCCGTTTGGCCGTTCTTTGTGTAACCGGCCTCCACGCGAACCGTGGGGGGCTCGGCTCGCCAGTCGAACGACTCGGGCTTGATGCTCTGGATTTCCGAGTAGCGCAGGCCGGTTGACGCGGCGAGTCTGTAGCAGAGGGCGCGGGCCTCGCCGCTCATCTTCCGCCAAGAGGGGCCATTGTGGGCGGTCTCGATGAGGCGCCGCAATTCCTCAAGGGAAAGGGTTCGCCGATCGTGGCGGCGGTCCTCTCGCGCGTTGAACCCCGCAAGCCCCCTCAAGGCGTGGTCTCGGGTTCGGCCTGAATCCAGGCACCATTTCGAGAAGCCCCGAACCGCCGTGCGGTAGGAATTGCACGAACCCAGGGAAAGCCCCTTCTCTCGCTTGGCGGGATCGGCTTCGGCGGGCGCTCCATCCCGTAGGGTCTTGAGCGCGGCTTGAACCCCTTCGGCGGATAGATCGGCCAAGCGCTCCACCCCGGCGAGGGCGAGAAGGCGGCGGGCTTGCTGGATGGTCAAGGCGACATGCTTCGGGCTTGATCCCTTCGCCTCAAGATGGGCGAGGAAGGCGTCCAAATGCTCGCCGATGGGCCTCGCCGCATGGTCCCGCAAGCCAAGGTCTCGCGCATCGACGAACCCCGCCCGGACCTTCGCGGCTTCCGCTTCGGCGGCGGCGGCAAGCCTCTCGGTTTCGCGGCGGTCAGAACAGCCCCGATGCTCGCGTCGAACCCCATCGGCTTCAACAAAGGCGAAGTACCAAACCTTCCCGCGTTTTCGTAGACTGGCCATAGTTCGCCCTCCATATCAGGGTGAATCTCCGGGGCGGGGCCGATGGCGTCGGTTCCCGCCCCTCTCTCATTGGACACTTCAACGGCGCTTCTCGCGCCCGTCAACCTCCACGTCGCGCCAAAGCAACGCGGGCCTTCCCGCCCCGGTCGATCGGCGGGGCCTCGCCCTCGATGCGGCGGGGGCTTTGGTGGTCTCGGGTCGATCCACGGCCGGGGGATCGAATTCGGCGAAGCGGTCAAGCTCCGAAAGATCAACGCGAAGAAACCCGGCCGCGCCCATGAGGCGGTCAAGGGCCTCGATTTCGCTCTCGGGTTCGCCCCCGGTGGCCAGAGCAAGCCGCGCGGCCTCATCGCCCTCATCGGGCTCGAATCCCCCCGAAGGAAGCGAGGGGCCGATGGGCTCGATGGGTTCGGCTTCCTCGATGGGCTGGGGCTCGCCCTCCACCCCCGCGCCTTCGGCCTGGATGGCTTCGCGTTCCTCTTGGGCCTCGATGCGGTCCCGCTCATCGGGGGCCAGCTCATACAGCGAGGCATCGGCGAAATCTTCCGGCCGGGGCGGGCTTCCCAAGGGGAGGAACCTTCCCCAATGGTAGGCGATCCGACCAAAGCCCCCCGCGCGAACCTCACCCCAATCCTTATCCGGGGCGGGCGGCCGAATCCGCTCCGCTTGGGGGAAATGCTCCCTCAGTCGCTTCGCGGACTTCCTTCCCCCGCCGTCCCCATCGGTCGCGACAAACAGCCTTGACGCCGCTAGCAGGGCGCGGCGGGCCTCTCGGCTCGGCTTGCCGGATGCCGATCCCAGCGTAACCACGCTGGCGCGGTCCCCAAGCTCTTGACCAAGCAAGAGGCAATCAAGCTCGCCCTCGGTGATGACCACGGGGCAGGGTCGAACCCCGAAGGGCGCGAACACGGCGGGGCGATCTTGAAACGCTTGGGCGTAGCGAACCCGCACGTTGCCGAATCGCCGAATGTTGATCTTGGCGAGGCGGTCCCCGTCGAACCACGGGATGACCACCCCCGAAGTGAGGAATAATCCGGTTCCGTCCCGCTTGGAGATCGCCAAGTTTCGGACAAGCCCTAGCCGGGCGCGGCGGATCGTCTCGTCTGATAGAAACCGCTCGTCTCTCAGGTAGGCGAGGGCTTCGCGGCCTTCCGGTCCCCAAAGGCGTTCCACGGCCTCTTTAACCACGCGCTCGGCATCCTCAAGGGGAATCCCGCTCGGCTCGTCTCTCGGTTTCTCGGGGGCCTTCGGCGGCGCTTGGGGCCTTGGGCGCGGCGGGGCCTGGAAGCCGCTTCCCCCATCGAAGCCGAAGAGCGCGGCGAGACGTTCGACGGCTTGGGGGAAGGTCACGCCCTCCAGTCGCATCACAAGATCGGCGGCGCTTCCTCCCTCGCCGCAACCGAAACACTTCCATCGGCCGCGCTCGGGATCGACGGTGAACGATGGGGTTCGGTCCTCATGGGTTCCCAGCGGACAGCGCCGGAACAGCCCCCGCGCCGGGGGGCCGCATAGGCGTTCAACCACGGCCTCGATGGCGAGTTGGCCTTTGATGGCTTGCCAGTCGATGCGGGGCTTAGGCGCGCGCATCCTCCACGGGTCGGACATGGGTTTCTTTCCTCGCCCTACGAACGAACGAAGTAAGGGGGCGGGAACCCGGTTTTCGGGCGCGGGTTCCCCTACGAAGGAAACGAAGTAAACGAACTAAGCCCCAGCGAGAGGGACTTACTTCGTTAGTTCGTACTCAGGCGGCGCGAAACCGCTCCGCCGATCGCCCTCCAGTGGCCACGGTCTCGCGAGCCACGGAACCCGCGTTGATAAGAAGATCCAAGGCGCGGTCGATGTCCCCCGCCTTTGCGTTGTTTTGGAACACGCCGCGCATGATGTCGGTACGAGTCAACCCGGACGGGCTCGCCTTGAGCGCGGCGAGGATGCGGCTGGCCATTGGGTTCCCGGTCGATTGGGCTCGACTGAACAGCAGGGCGGCGGATTCGTCGCAATACCGCCAAACTTCAAGCGCGGCCTCAACGTGTTCGGCGTCGATGTAGCGGTTCCCATCCAGCGCGGAATAGAGCATCGCCAGCCGCAAGCAGTGGGCTTCCGCCCTCGATGTGACCGCCCCCAGTAGGCCGGGCCGATCTTGTGTTAGCCGATGGTAGGCGGGTTCCCAGGCTCGCTTCCCGGAAGCGGACAAGCCCCCGCCCCAGGGCGAATCGAATTTGGCGGAAACGGCCCGGATTCGCGCGACCAAATCGGCGGCGGTCGAATCATCCAGGGGCTCGCCCCCGAAGGGAAGCGCCTTGCTTCGCTTGGCGGCGCACCATAGGAAGCGGTTCGCCAGTCCGTTGAATGCCTCGCAAGCGGTTAGATACTTGCTCAGCTCCTCATGCGTGATGTGGCCGCATATTGAGACGTGGGCGATCTCGGCAACAGCGAAATTGTTCTTTGTGAGGAACCGTAGCGCCGAACCGTCATAGGCTTGTCGGATGATCGCCGACAGCGTGTTTCCGTCGCGAGAGAGAACGCGAAGCACGCCCCCGAATTCGCCCTCCACAACCAGCAACCGCTTGTCGTCAACCCCCGCATCGACCACGATTTCCTCGCCGGTCTTCTTATCGGTCCCGTGGATCGGGTCGCGAACCTGCCACACCAACCCCTCGCCGCTCGACAGGCCGGACATGATCCGCCTCGCCCAAGCCTCATCGGCCGGGGCCAATAGACCACGAACCCGCCCCCAGCTTGTCCCCTTACGGGCTCGGGACGATTCGCCGACAACCACCCCGAACAGATTGCAGTGATGGTAAGCCCCATCGACGTGAACGAATCGGCGGCGGTCGATCAGGTTTCCAACCCCGATCAAGAATTGAATCAACACGGCGGCGGGATCGGCTTCGGTTTGCGGGTCGATCGCGGCCACCACGTCCCCCGCCAGCCCCATGAGGGCCGCGCCCCCGATCGGCTTCGGCCACGGCGGTTCATCGTCCCCCGCCGCGCCTTGGGTCTCAGGCTCATCGGCCGGGGGTGGGGCTTTGGGATCAACCTTCCCCATCGCGGCTTCAAAGCTATCGGCGAAATCGTCGCCTTGGGCTTCCAGCCATTCGGTAATCACGCACTCGCGAGCCTTTCCTTCGGCGGGCTCATTGGCCGCGCGCTTGGCAACCGGCCGGAAGGCGGGGGAGCAGGCTTCCAAGTCGCTCGGCTTATACAGATCGCACCGCAACCGACGCGCAACCCAAGCATCGCGCGTGCAAACGTCGATGGATTCCGCCCCTTGAGGGCTTCGGCCGTTTGCCGTAGAATCGTCCACAGTCCAACCCCTTCGTTGGTTCGCCCCGCCCCCTCGGTTCGCGTCAACCGGGGGGGCCTTTTCGTTCCCGCCAAGCGCGGCGGATACCTTGTCGAACGTACTCACTTAGTCCCCCCTTGGGCGATCCAAGCGCGGATCGTCTCAGGCTTCCAGCGAGGGGAACGGCCGATCATGGCGTCGGGCCGGGGGAACCGTCCCCCCGCCCTCATCGCCTCCAAAGTGCGGCGGGCGCAGTTCAGCGCCTCCGCCACGTCGTTCATCGAAAGCAACGGCTCAAGGGCCGGGGCGGGCCTGATGGTGGGCGGGGTCAAGCTCCACCCCCTCGCCCTTGGCGAGCGGGCTTGCGGCGGGGCTTGCGGTCTACTCGCCACCCCAACCGGTCTAGCTCGGCTTGCGCGGCGGCGGCGCGGGCGAAGTCGCCTCGCTTGTCGGCTTCGTACAGATCAAGGAACCAAACGGGCGCGGGGTGGTCCCGTGGTTCGCTCTGGGCTTCGGTTGCGGACATGATCCACCCTCGGAAGGGTTGATTGATTCGCCGCGCCGTTCGCGGCCTCACAACCTATCCGGGGGGTGGCGGGGTGGTGGCGGGGTGGTTTTTCGCTCAAACCCCGTGTTTCAAGCGGTCAAACGAAATGAAGTGGCGGGGTGAAGTGGCGGGGTGGGTTTTCAACCCCAGGCGTCAACGTCCCCCGTTCGACGGTCACGAATGCCCCGCCTCAAGGCGCGGTCGGGTTTCGCCAAGGCCTCGATTAGCGCGACGGTCTCGGGGTAATTGTCCACCAAATTCTTTCGGTCAACCCTCGCCCGCTTGCACGCGGCGCGCACGCTTACCGGCTTGCCTTCCCGATTGAGGGCGTAGGCGGCAGCCATCGCCTTGATGGGAACGGTCTCATCGTTCAGCTTGCTCGATGCCACCGGGAGCGAGGGGATGGCGTGCAGCGCCTCATCTAGCTCTGTCTGCGCGTCGCGCAGTTCTCGCCGCGCCGCAAGCTGGGCTTCGGTGTCGTACTCAGGTTCGGGGAAATAGGGCGGCGGATCGCCTTCAAGGCGGTAGGTCGCCAAGACAACCCGGCGGGCGAGGCTTGCGGCCTTGGCGATCCGCCTTAGCGGTCCCGTCAAGCCGGGCGTTCGCGAGACGATGCTTTCGTTGTAGGTCGCCTCGGTGGGATGCTCGCTTGACTGGCGAACGCTCTGGATGGTCAGAACGCAAGCATCGGCCATGTAGCGGACAAGACCGATGGTTTCCTGTTGGCTTGCGAGGGCCACGTTGCGATCAAGCAGATAGCCCCAGGGCCTCGCCAACTTGAACGCCAACTCGTTGATTCGCCGCGCGGCCTCATCGGACAGGTAGGCGGGATGGGTCGGGGGCCGATCATTCTCAGACATGGGTGTTTCTCCATTGTTGACGCGGGCCGAACCCGACCGACGCGCGCCAATGGAGAAGACGCGCCCCGGCCGGGCTCGCTTGGTCCCCAGGGTGGCCACCCCGGAAACTCGCCCGCTTATAGAGAGTATCGGACGGGGGAGGGGCGTTGGACCAATCCGCCCCGCGTTCGCCTTGGTGGGCGAAGAATGGAACAGGTGGGAGAAAGTGGGATTCCGCTTCCACGCGCCAGCGTTCGCCGATGCGGCGAGGGGTGGGTTGCACCTAGGGAAAACTAGGTATCCGCTCCACGCGCGGGCGGGGGGCCGCAAGCGGAGTTCGGCGACGGTGGGCGAGCCGAGTTCGGCCACTCCACGCGCTCGATGCGGGGGCGCGGGGACAGTAAGAAACCGTAAGATTTCACGGAGTTCAGTCACGACGGGCGCCCTGAATTCCCCCGCCCCGCCCCCGGCCTCATTGCGGCAAAGCCGATCCGCGCCAGCCCGCAAGGAAGCGCGGCAAACCGGGTGACGCGGCGAAACCTCAAGGAATGCGCGGCTATCTTGGGTTCGGCGAGCCCTGCTATCAGGGCAATATCAGGGCGGTTGGCGAAACAAACCCGCATGGAGTGGTGAGTAAAACAAGGGGAATCCAAGGCTTTACGGAGACAACGGAGCGTGGATCGGTTGGCGAGGCTGGAAAGCGAACGCAATCGGAGTGGCTTGATTCGCCTGTTACAGCAACAAAAGCCCCGCAACCTAGAGTGATAAGGCGGAGCGTGCAGAGCGCGTAGAAGCAGTTGGGGCGGGGTTTCTGGCGATGTTAGTAAAAGTTAGTGCTCGGCGCGCCTTTACGGAGCCTTGACGCTCTGGGAATTGGCGGGGGTTTGACTGGCCGGGGGCCTCTGGCGATGCTAAGAAATGCTAAGATTCTGGCGAGGGCGGCTGGGGCTTACTTCGTTCGTTCGTAACCCCTTGGGCGAATCCCAGCCCATGCGGCCGGAACCCCGGCTGGGGCCTCGAATCGCCTAAAACGCTCCACAAGGGGCGTAGGGCGATCGGCCGGGGCGAGGCAAGCCAAGGGCTTCTTTCCCATTGGGAAGCTCTGGGCCTTTTAGGGCGTCTCTAGGGCGTTCGGGGCTTGACCGCTCGGAACACGGCCATAACCGCTTCCCTAGCGGCCGGGGGAAGCTCTGGCCACGCCTCGATTAGCTCGGCTAGATTAGGGTCCGGCGCGGCCTGATTAGCCCCGCGCGGCAAGGGCGCGGCAAGGGCTTCCCGGTGAAGTCGCAAACCCTTAAAGGGATCGTCTTTAGGGGATTCGCTCCGCTTACTCTTAATCAGCGGGTTGAAGGTTCGAGTCCTTCGGGGGGCACTCCAAGGCCTCGCCACGCACCATGTGAACGTGGCGGGGTTTTTTCATGTTCATGGATGACTTGGGAGCGCTGAAAGCGCCGGCTGGAGGATT
>Ga0182742_1005501_pt1 | contig 10639 bp, 11 predicted proteins | sample eDN5th37CBELigMG_FD_128880 | JGI IMG/M metagenome (GOLD analysis project Ga0182742, IMG submission 128880) | Enriched Miracle-Growth compost microbial communities from Emeryville, California, USA - eDNA 5th pass 37_C BE-Lig MG (version 2)... ... | reverse complement strand
TAGAAAAATCAAGATTTTGGTTACTTTTATTAAATCTTGGAGGCGGAAGAGGGTACTCGTCCTCTGTTCTTCAGTCACAGCAGCTTCGAACTGATGAACTCTAGGAAAAGTTATAAATAAATCTGATTTAGGTGCATTTATAAAGAGGATATTTAGAGCTTTAGGAATAGAATTATTACTTGAGATTCAATTTTTGGCGCGTTTGTTGGAAACATCTCTTTGGGATATACACCAAACCATAGCTAAGGCATAGGATAATCAGAACAATACCACTTTAAACACAATAAGACTTCTCTTTATATTAAATTCTTACAAACAATTTGCAAAAGTAATCAGGAAATGTACAATTCCTTCCCTACAATAATTAATAAAAATAAGAAAAGGTTCGAAAAATTACTCTCCAATTCTTCCAGAGACTTGAAGGTAAAAAATGAAGACAATACCAAAAAGTGCCATAGTTCCATATATCATAAAATTCACCTTTAATGATCTCTTTAGCTTTTCTTTAATAGTAAAGCCACCCGCATCAACATATTCTTGAAGCAGAGGAAGCAAAAGCCTGGTTTATTTGTTAGAAAAAGGAAGATGCTTTATATTCTTACCAAGTAAAAGTGAAGTTTGTCCAATAAACAACCCTCCAAATACTAACCATACCTATATAAGACTCTTCAAATACAAGTCTTGTTTGATGTAATTGGAGATTCTCAGGCTTGGTTCCATCAGCAGTTGCACTGAGGGTCTAAAGAGGTTTATTAGGATAACAAAGAGGGAAAAGTACATAGTAAACATCAAGAGGTGCCAAAATCAAGGTCGAAAAGGAAAGGAACCAGGAAATAAAGCAAAGGATTTTCACATAAAGCGGGGTATCTTTGGATGAGTATTGTTGGAGTAGATAGAAAGTGACAACAGCGGTAAGAATTAGCTCAAGAACGGTAAAAATCTGCATTATTGTAAGCGCAGAGTTTGTTTTTGTGTTTGAGTTGAGTTTATTAAATTATAGGGAATTTTTGTTTGTAAAGTCAAAATAAAATTAATGCCCTCCCGCGCTTTTTTCCGGGAGGAAACAGTTTAGGAATAATTAAGAGTTTGATATGTGGCGGCTAACTCTATCTTGATCCAAGATTAATCCAATTAGAAACCATTTGCTTGGTCATTGAAGAGGGTTTCTTTTTAATATAAGAAAGGAATAGAAACAAAGGTCCGTTAATTTTAAACTTTTGTAATTAATCTTCTATAATTAGCTGTTGGGTTTGATTTTAGGTTTTTTGAGAAAAATAAATTGGATAATTAAAGAGGCTAAAAATCACTTTAGATCTTGTTCCTTATTTTTATGTTCTTCGATTCCAATTTTTAAGCTGATTTTTTTTCTTAAGCATTAAAATATCTATTTACTTGCTTGAATATTAACGTTATGATAAACTTAGGAAAAAATATAATTTTGAGTTTTTGGAAAAAACTGGAACTTTCGAACGTCCAAAACCAGAAACAAAGATAAATTAATCTGAGAAATCTGACAAAACTTCAATAATTATCGAAACAATAAAAAAAAACCTTGTGGCTAAGATAACTAAAATTCTAGGATTTTTTATTACAGTTTTTAAAATAAGGATATTTCTTAATCCTTAAAAAGATCAGTAAAGCTTACTCATAACTTTAAATTAAAAGTGGAAAAATTTTAAAACATCAACAGCATAAAACTTTTACAAGAAAGAAATATATCGTCCTTAACCTAAAACTCTCAGCAAGAGAGAGGTGATTCACGACAAACAAAAAATTAAAAAAATCCCAAAATAATGTCTGACAGCTAAAAAAGCACTTTATGCTCTTTTAGCTCCCTAAATTCAAAACTTCTATTCGGGTAGACTCATAACAAACTCTGGAAATTCAACATTCTCTTTAGGAGAAGTTAAAAATTGATTTGTTAATGAAAGTGCGCTTGGAGGCTCTTTAAATGGTAATTTCAAGAGTTTTGGATGATAATTTTTAATTCCTTGATAAACATGGCTATGTACTCTTTCAGACTGGCTTCCAAAGGTCCGTATTTGTTTTACTTCCAGTTTTTTAGGAGGATGAAGTTCTTGGGTTGTTTGAAAATCCTTAACAGGAAGATCTAGAGAGATTCTTATCTTTGGTAAATCTGGACTCTTTATTTTTGAAGAGAATTCGTTCATAATGTTGCTCTTGTGGTCTGCTATTGTTATATCAGATCTCTCAAACTATTTCCAAATAAATACGATATTAAAAAAAAATGATTTTTTGCAAATTTTATATGAAAAGAATTTGTAAGAAAATTCCTTACCTCATTCGGAGAAATAAAGATTTCCTTTTGTACTTGTTTTCCTTTTTCATCTCTATCAAGCGGGTTAAAATCCGGTAACAGGAAATTGGAAGATCCTCTCCTTTCATACCTTATCGTCTCTTTCTCGTCTTTATCAACTCTTGGAGTCGCTAACTTAATAAAATTCTCAAATTCCGTCACATCTAATAACTTCAATAGTTCTTTTGCTTTTCTGAGTACAGTAGAGCTTCTTTTCCTTTCTTCTCCATCTAGAAACTTCTTGACAATTCTCTCTGGGTCGTCTTCGTGTCTCGCAATCTCAGTCTGTTTACAGTTAACAAATATATCGACATTCTTTTTGGAGAAATATTTTCTCCAGAAAATGTACATTATTCCCATAACACCTGCCACCATCATAATTATCCCTCCTATTCCCATTCCAGTTTTACTTGACGTTTCACCAAACCCGACTGCTATTAAAATAATCCCTGCTATAACAATTCCAAAGCATAATAGTATTGTTATACTCATAATAACAATATCTCCTGTTGTCATTTTAACATTTTTTCTTTTTTTCCCGCTGATTGCATATACTGCTTTACATCTTTCACAGACCATTGTCTTTTTGGTTAAGATATAAGCCTTAAGACAATCTCTATGAGCTCTAATGCTACACAAGCATGGATAGACCAAATCCTCTTCCCATTGGCTTTCTTCAATTTTATTTCCATAGATAAAGTTCTTAATTATAAGAGAATTATGACATAATGCACAGGTTTTTTTGCTTTGGAGATTATTCGTTTCTAACATTAAATTATCATTGAGAAAGATATCATGTTCTTTTATATCAAATCCACTTAAAACATCTGGAAGATTATTTTGGTCTTTATGAATAGAAGATTCTTCAAAAACACTATGAATTCATATAAGAAAATGAAGGGAAAATGGAGATAAAATTACTTAGATTTATTCGGCATTGTATTTAATGTTTTGTGTACATTCCTTTCAAGTTCCTTTTCAAGGCTTAAATTAACTTCTGTGTGAAGATCATGAGGAGCAAGAATATCCGAAAAACTGGATCTCTTTAGAATTGGCCGATTAATTGGAGTAACATCGTTCTTAAATGTGCTGATAGGTGAATAATTATCGTTGGGAATAAGACTTATCTCCCTTAATTGAATATTTTCCTGAGTTTTATTGGTAACTCCACTCTTTTTTTCTTCTGGATAGATCAGTTTTAGATTCTGACTTGATGAGGGTTTATTTTCTTTGCGCTGATAGGTGGTATTCATCACTCAACATCTGTAATAATTTTAATTAATAGAAATAAAGTTCGATATTAACCTTCCAAAAATCGAGGTAAATGATCAACATTAATTTTACTTTGCTTAGCAATTATAATGGAGGTTTAAAAATGTTAAAGATGGAAGAATCTTTATAAGAAGTTCTCTTTTAAAAGGAACAAAAAAGAAAATCTTTTAATTCATATTTTAATCACTCATTAATGGAATTTTTTTTCCTTTTTGTTTTTTTTACTTTGCAAAAAACCAGTTTGGAAAAAATCTAAATGAAAGATATTTCTTGTAGGCTTTTTGTTCTTATAAATCTAAGAATAATCTTAGAATATCTTCTCATAGCTCGAATATTCAAAACAACAGGATAAATTAGTCCTTGATAGATTACTTTGAATTCAAATTAAAACTAGTAGTTGAATTTACTTTTCAACAGTTACATTACATCTACTTCAATATGCAATCCCTAAAAAACTTCCTCCATCCTCCGACCAACTTTATGCCTGGAACCTCTCCTCGTAGAGTAAGAAATCATTACCTTATGCTTTCATCAATATTATTAACCAAAAATAATAAAGCACTTTATAATGTTTCTTTAGGATAGAGAAAAGACCATTTTGACAAACATTCTTCAAAAAGAAACAAAAACCCTTGAAGACGCTGAAGTAGTCATTTTCCATTATTTATATTAACTTGTTTCCAGCTCATTTACGAAAAAATAAAGACCTTTCCTTGTTTCAATGCTTTCTTCGCTCAGAACTTCCGAAACTTGGACATAAATAACGTTCTTGATCTTTGCCTCAACTTCAAATATGAGACCTTTGATCAAGGGCAGCCAGTTTTCATTCAAGGAGGCCCTTCTGATGGGAATTTTTACATCATAATGTCAGGTGAAGTAGCTGAAATTGTAACTGAAAACTCTCTTGGACAGTTTGGTGACAATCCGCTTCAAGCACAGAAGCTTTCAGGCATGAAAAGACTTCGGAAGTGTCCAAGAATTATTATAAACAATAGCAATAAAGACATTGAAACAAAATGTGAATCTTCTACAACAATCGAATCCAGGAAAAATCTCTCTTTAACGAGTCCAAGAGATAATGACAGAAAATTGAATACATTAAGCACTTTGCATCTTAGCATAAAGGAATCCGATATGATAACTCCAAGAGGAATTGAAAGAGGAAGCGCAAAGAGCTTAAAGACTTTAGAGGATTCTTTAAGTCAAAGAGGCTCTGGGAAGAAACTAAACCAAGGGACTCCTTTAGCTAAAAATAGCTCATCAAAGGGAGTGAATAAGATGAGGGTTGCTGTAAGAGTTATGACGGCATTGCGTGGAATGCAAAAAGGAAAGAAACGTAGTGAAGCTGAAATGGAATATTACGGGGAAACTAAAGAAGGAACCTTACAGTACTTGGACAATGAACAAGAGGATAGTGACGAAACTTCTGAGGCGTCAGAGAGGAAGGGGTTTGAGGATTTTGTATCAAAGTACGGAAACGTGATAAGATATATTGGAAAAGGGGAAAGTTTTGGAGAGTTGGGACTGAAAAAGAACGCGAAAAGATCCGCGAGTATAGTTTGTAGGACGGATTGTGAGTTTATTGTCTTGGGGAAACAGGAGTATGATATGGTATTTGGGAAAGTACAGAAAGAAAAGGAGGAGTTCTTGAAAACGGTCTTCCCGAATTTGGATACGAACTCGATGTCGACAGGAAATTTCAATTATTTAATAAGTTCTTTTAAGGTAAGATAAATATTGAATACATGACCCATCTAATAATAGGCTGAGACATTTGGAAGAGGACAGTATATTATAAAAGAAGGAAAGATAACCCAGAGAGAGGCGAAAATATATGTGATACAGCAAGGAGAATGTGTATTAGAGAAAAATCTAGTGAAAGACTTGGTTAATCCGTTTGATAAAACAAAACCTCTTATAAAGAACATAGAGTCTAAATATCTTGCAGTTTTAGGTAAAAATTTTTCTCATATTGAACGAACTTTGTTTTTTATAAAGATATGAGTAAATTTTCTTAGGAAAAGGATCAATCGTTGGGGAGGAAATACTTGAAACCCAGAACCAATATGAATATAGTGCAAAGGTAAGAATAAAACAAAGAACCACAATAACTAAATCATATAATAGGCAAACTCAGACCATGTTTTAGTACAAGCAATAAGTCGAAAAGATTTCAAGTCAAAATTCCCCTGGGATTTTCATGAGTTTCTCCTTTCAATTTACGAGCAAAAGAAACAGCATCGTGAATCTGCCTTTGAAAAATCAAAAGCTGGCTCATCGAACAAAGAAGACCAGTATAAGAAAGACAACCTATATTGTCTTAAAAATATTCAAATGAACTCAATTATCGCTAAACCATCTGTACAGGGCCTAAGCCGTCATATGCAAAGGGAGAATAAGAAAGGTGATCCAATTTTGGACAGTGTGACGATTTCGCCAAGACAAAACGATTTATTGAAAGTACCAGGTGGAATAAGAACAGGAATAAATTTCATTGAAAAGTAAGTGTATATTTTTTATACATAGAACATTTCATGCTCATAAAACTCCTTGTAATATTTTGCTAATCTTTTCTTAGTGAAGGACGTTCGAAAAATTTAAAAGAGCTTCTCAGACTTACAATGCCAAAACTGAGAAATCATTCACGTGACGAAAAAGAAGAAATGATAAGTCAGGATGAAAAACTCAAGGCTAAATTTGAGTTCTTAAACAAGATCCCTTCTTCTAAAAAGGAAATTACTGAAGAAGTTGGTCTCAACACATTAGATAGAGCTCGATTCTTCCCTCAAGAGAATAAACACTATCTCAACTACAAAACAAAACGTCCCAAAATCACAAAAATAATAGATTTCGCTCCAAAAACTCCTCATGCTTATTTAAAAAGCATTACCAACCTCTCACAAGGAAAATCTCCAACTACATCTAATTTCTCATCAAAAGTACCCACTTTACTGTCTCTCGATACACAATTATCTCCTCGTAAGCCTGAATCTTTAACTAATCTCACTCCCTCAAACATTACAATTTTACCTGCAAATTTCCATACATGTAAAAATTCATCCAGTTCTTCTGTTTTGGTATCTTCTAAAGTTAGTCCTCGATATGTTCCAATGTCAGCTCATGAGAAACACAGAGAAAATGCTTCTCCTTCTCAGGAATACTTGCTCATATCGAGACTTGGGAATAGAAAAGAGTCTTTGAATTCCCAAATGAACAATAGTATAAAGCCTTCAAAGCCAGAAAAAGAGAATAATGTAAAAGGCTTTGGGAAGAGAATGGTTGGGAGACCTTTAACAAGCGCAAGAAAGCTTAGTAAGGATGTACCGGTATTGCAAGGGATAGAGAATGTGTTGGAAAGGAGAAGAACTACAGAGGAGGTTTCCTTGGCGAATTGTTTGATACAAAAACGGTTGGTTTCACCTGTTATGAGCTATAGAGACCCGAAAGGAGAAACTGAACAAAATAAGAGAGGTGTACAGGGAGCCATAATGGAATTGCAAAAAAGAAGAATTGTTTAGTATTTGAAAGGGAACTATTTTATTTATGACAGTTTGAAAGAATATCTCCATTTACAAGCTTTTTTAGGAAGATTTTTTGTCATTTGCTTGGTGTATTCAAATGTATTTTCTTTAACTCACCCAAATAACTATAAGAAAAAAGTATTTTTCCTTTAAAATTTCAATTATACATATCCTGTTACTTTTTCCAGTTAAGTTAAATATATTGCAAACTTAATTTCTTTCCTTACATTCCTTTCACAAATCCTCTTAAAACAAAAATAAGCTTAAGTACCATGTTCCCTTTGCTTAAAAACTTGACTCTATTACTTGCTCTCTTTATCCCACGGATTTCAGCAAATAGCCACTCTCCTTATCTCCACAAAATGAATCAAGAATCGCTAATGGATCTCTTCTCTTCTGAAAAACCCTCAATTATACTTTTTCATTCATCACAACCCGACACCTCACTTCTTAATTACTACAATGAATTCAATAACTTTGCCCAACTTCTCACAAATTCAGGCTTGGAGATAAACATTGGAGAATATATTGTTGAAGACTCTAATTATGAGCTTCAAAGCTTCAACTTAAGAAATCTACCCGCAATAAAGCTTATACTTGAAGGAAGAGCGTTTGAGTACGCTGGAGAGAAAACTGTGGCCGAGTTGCTTAGACACATACAAAGCCAATTATCCCAAACAGTTCTCATAATCACAGACCAAAGGAAGCTTGAAGTTCTTATAAATACCGAACGAACTTTACTCGTTTATTTTACAAGTCAACAATGCGACCCGTTAGATACAGCAGCTATGGATGATAAACTTGTTAAGAACACTTTCAACAATTTATTAAGGAAATGGGGAAACTTTGTTAGATTTGTCATAGCAAAAGATATTCAAGAATTGTCAGTTATTGAAGGATTTAAAGCGAATAACAAAGAACTTGTTCTTTTCAGAAAGCATAGTTCTCCTTATAAACGGTATGATGGAATCGTTGATTCGCAACTTATATCGGATTTCCTTTTAAATAATGTATTTCATCGAATAACTGAATTTGATCATGGATTGTATCAATTCATTAAAGAAGAGAAACTTGCTTGTATGTTATTAATTATCAAAAAGAAAGGTAAAATTCTAGTAAATTTCTTTTTAATTGACTAGATGTGGGAATAGAAGAAGAACTTTTAAAAGCAAGTCAAGAAATAGACAATAATAGACTCTTTTTGTCTGTGCATTGGGATGGAACAAACAAGAATACTGATGTAATGTTACAGGAACTAGTTGGATCAGGTGTTCCTTTCCCAAAAAGTCAAGTGCTTTAACAATAAATAATCTTAATTAATGAATCATAGATGTTTATATTGGATTTCAGGACTGGAAGTCTGAAATACTATCGAATGGACTATAACATAACGGAAGAGAATATAAAAAAGTATTATGAATACTGGATGAAAGGGAGTGTGAAGCCATTACTAAGATCAGAAATGGTCCCTGGAAGATCAGATGAAACCCTTTTGGTAAAGTATAATTCCTAACAATAAGTGATAAAATTAGAAAATTGTTGGAAGGAATTTCATACAAAAAGTCATGGACCCAGATAACGATGTTTTTGTTATATTTCATTACAATGGTTGCAGAGACACATGCTCAAAGGTAAAAAATCCAACATTCTTTACCCTTTTCTTCTCTTACAAAATATCTTTCAAATAAGTTCTTTCTTGTTTCAATATAAAGACTTAATATTCTCGTTAGCTTATCAACATGATTGAAACTATTTCCTCACAGCTTTCAAGCCTCAGAGGCGTGAAGTTTTACAAAATCAATTTAAGCTTAAACGACATACCAGAATTACAATTATCTTATGTTCCTGCTTTCGGAGGATACATAAGAGGAAATAAGGAACTGGAGTTATATGAAGATGAAAAAATTTCTTATGATAAGATCCTTGACTTTATCTATGATTCTTCGAAACTTTTTACAAAGGAACAATACGAGGAGCTTAAAAAAGAGGCTGATGCTTTATATTTTGATTCATTGATGGTGACTTCTTTTTTTTGAATTTTTTAGGATTAATTATATAGGAAAACCTCAGGAAAGAAAAAAGAGAAGATGAAAGGGTAATTAATATTGATTTATAAAAGGGATTTGGCCAGTCAGTTTGGAAAGATAAGAATTGAAAATATAATTGCTAATGATAAAAGTTTCTTTTGTAATTATACTTTGAAGTTTTTTTACTCGCTTTGAAGGAACTCTTCTTTGAGAATTTAAAGAATTATTTATCTCTTTTTTATTTTTTGTGATTTTGACATGAGGCTTTTTTCGATTTTTTTATGGGTAACTAAATATTTCCTAATTTTCTAGACATTCGTGAGAATTTTTAAGAGTTAAAAAAAGCTAAGCTTTGAACATTTTATATTCAATATCTTTGTCTTTGTCCTTGATTAATACAAATTTATCAGAATAAACTTTTCACTCAAAAACTTCATTTTTCATAATTTTCATGATCAAACCAAGTGCTTTACAAAAGATGAAAGAAGAAATAGAGGTAAGATTTCCTAACAAAATTCCATTGCCTTTATATTTGTAGTCATAACCTCTCTTTCTTTTTCTTACATTTCTTTTCTAATATTTCAAGGCGCAAGAAAAACAAGAGTACAGATCAACTATACAAAGCAAAATTAAAGACAGAATAGACACTTCAAGTCTTCCCAAATTTGCTAGGTTTCTCCTTTTGTCTGACTCTCCTCATCCTAGTATAGAATAAACAATAAAGGTGTAATCGAATGCCAAATATGCAGTTTCACCACAAAAGATACCCCTACCTTCTTAAATCACATAAAGACCAAAAAGCACCAGTCAGCCCTCGAACAAAGAAATCGTCTCCAAGCCCAAGCACAAGCAAGAATGGAAGCAGCAAAACAAGAGCAACAGATTACTAAAAATCAATTGAATGCAAAAAGACCGGCTTCAAATGATATTTCTTTAACGGTTGAGGATATACGTGAGGATGCGGTTCTTCGAGCCAAAAATGAAGGAAAGCCAGGCCCTTCTCTTGTTTCTTATGAAGATGACGGAGATGAGGAACCTTCTGTACAAAAAAGACACGAGAATTTGGATAATGAAAATATACAAAAGAATTTGCAAGCAAATGTTTTGGAGAATAGAAAGACAGAAATGATGAGAGAAGAAATTCAGAAAGAGGAAGATATCACAAAAGGAGATATGATAATAGAAAAACCAGAACTTCCAGTAATTTTTATTTATGTCGAATAGAGTGCTTATGAGAACTAGGCAGATTTCTTTGATAAAAGACAAGAGAATATACAAGAAAAAAGTAATCAGATCGAAATAGAAGAGACAATGAAGTAATTTTTCATTAGAAGGAAAGTTTTTAAAATGCGTATAGGAGTTATAAGCAATTTATGGAAGAGATAAAAAAGACTGGAACAGAAGATCACGAAGAAATATTAAAGGAAATTCAAGGAGAAACTGAGCCTGTAAAAGAGGAAGAACAGGAAATGTTGGAGAAGGTAATAAAGGGTGAGGAAGAG
>Ga0182742_1005500_pt1 | contig 10640 bp, 10 predicted proteins | sample eDN5th37CBELigMG_FD_128880 | JGI IMG/M metagenome (GOLD analysis project Ga0182742, IMG submission 128880) | Enriched Miracle-Growth compost microbial communities from Emeryville, California, USA - eDNA 5th pass 37_C BE-Lig MG (version 2)... ... | reverse complement strand
TGTGAACAAACAAGGAAACTATTACCAGAAAGTGAAATTTCAAAGAAATGGGTGATGTACACGAGGCGAGATTGCTTTAACATCCTTCTTTTGATAACAAAAAATAAGAAACTATGGTATAGGAATCGTGCACCTTTTTCGATTTCCTTCCTTCTTTTCAGCTACTAAGGGTATTGACACGCCTATTCGGTTTCCTTTCTTCTCTCTTTCCAACGACTAAGGGCATCGACTCGCTCTCTCGTTTCCCTTTCTTCTCTTTTTTCAGCCAATAGGGGTATCGTATTCTTTCTGGTCCTTAAACGAAAACAAAAAAGGAAGCTAGGGATGATCCCTAGCTTCCTTCCTGTTATGAAACTTCTTTATCTTGTTCTACTTTATATCCATCTTCCCAGTATTCTGCGTTTTTAATTCCTAACTTAGTTGAATTAAATACAGGGTCCAAACCTTGCTTTTTCTGTGCCTCATAATCCTTCAGCGCAATTAATGCAGGCTTTGCTAAGATTAATATGGCTATTAAGTTTAACCAAACCATCAAACCTAACCCCACATCCCCTAGCGCCCAGGCAAGATTTGCTGTTCTAACGGCACCATAGAAGGTTGCCGCTAAAATAACAATTTTCAAAATGAACATTGCTACCTTACTATTCCTTCCTCTGGTCAAGTAAGCAATATTGGTTTCTGCCATATAGTAATAAGCCATGATGGTTGTAAAAGCAAAGAAAAACAATGAAATGGCGACAAATCCTGCTCCGAACCCTGGAATTGCTGATTCAACTGCTGCCTGGGTGAACCCCGGGCCAGCTTCAACACCAGCAATATTTTCTACAATTGGTGTCTCCCCATCAGCACCGATTACATTATATGAGCCTGTAAATAAAATCATAAATGCAGTCGCAGAACAAACAAGCAATGTATCGATATAAACAGAAAAGGCTTGAACTAAACCTTGTTTAGCTGGATGGGATACTTCGGCTGCAGCTGCAGCATGTGGCCCAGTTCCTTGACCAGCCTCATTCGAATAAATTCCACGTTTAACTCCCCAAGCAATAGCGCTTCCGATAATTCCCCCAAACATGGAGTCAGCTCCAAAAGCACTACTAAAAATTAAGCCAAAAACAGAAGGAAGCTCAGTAATATTCATCCCAATAATAATTAGCGCGACAAGCATGTACCCGATAGCCATAAAAGGAACTGCATATTGAGCTACCGATGCGATTCTCTTAACTCCTCCAAAAATAATTAAGGCTAATAAAATTACTAAAATGATTCCCGTTACTGTAGTACTAATACCAAAAGCATTTTCTAACCCCGAGGCAATGGAATTTGACTGGATTCCAGGCATCAAAATACTCATTGCAACTAGAGCAGCTAACGCAAAAAGAATGGCAAACCACTTAATGCCGATCCCTTTTTCAATATAATAGGCTGGTCCACCTCGATAAACCCCATCCTGTTTCACCTTATAAATCTGACCTAGAGTCGATTCAACAAAGGCACTACCAGCACCGATGAATGCAATTGCCCACATCCAAAAAACGGCTCCTGGTCCCCCCATTGCAATTGCTGTTGCCGTCCCGGCAATATTACCAGTTCCAACACGGCCAGAAAGTGCAAGAGATAATGCTTGGAAAGAGGAAACTCCAGCAGCAGAGCTTTTCCCTTGAAACATGAGCATGACCATGTCTTTAATATGTCTTACTTGTAAAAACCTTGTTAAAATAGAAAATAATAACCCTACACCTAAGCAGATATAAATGACTGGTGTACTCCATAAAATACTATTAAGCCAATTTACGACAGCTTCCAATTTGACTCCCTCCTTCAGTTAAATTTTCTCTCTATTTTGAATTATATGCAAAAATACCCGTGAACACAATCATTTTTTTCGACCATGTTAGGTAATCTCACAAGAAAGAACTCTTCCATGGTCTAATTAGGTAAAAAACCAGTTGAATGATAATAAATTCAACTGGTTTCTTAACAAAATATATGGTAGATATATTACTAATACGATAGGGCCTGAGCTAATGAAGACCTAATATCTAGGTCCCCTAAAGGTAATCCTAATTTTACAGATGTTGATGCAATTTCCGGTCTAATTCCAGATAAAGTTGTTTTCACCCCTATTAATTTAAGGGAACTAATCAACTGGAATAGTTGTTTAGCGACCATTGTATCAATCATCACGACCCCAGATAGATCGATACATAAATGTTCGACCCCGCTGTCAACGCATTGAGTCAAGGTACTATCGATAATCATTTTTGCTCTATTTGTATCAATTTCACCTACTAAAGGTAGTAACCCTTTTTCCTTTGAGATGGTAATGACAGGTGAGCTTAACTCATTTATCATTTCTTGTTGTGCCTTTAACTGATAATCAGAAAATTTATATGTTTCTTCAGTAAACTTTAAGATAACACTATCGAAAATATTGATGACATTTGTTAGCCATAGATCCTCTTGTCCATTCATAACCTTTTCTGGAAAGCTATTTATGAAGAGCTTGATATATTTCAAATATAATTGCCTTGTTCTCATAAATTCCCTAATAATATATTGCAGGGGTGTTTCTAAATGTTGTTGATCACTTGCAATTTTTTGTATCCACATATTAAACCCTTTTGTAAACTCTTGTTCTTCCAGTTTAAACACTTCAATAAAATGTTCGTGGAATTCCATGTTTTGCTTCTTTAAACGATTAATAAGGTCCGCATTATTAGAAGCATATAATCCTGTTGGATCGCTTTTATCTAAGGTTTCATACCATTCCTCAGTGAGCTCTTCAGTCCTCTCCCGGAGGAACTGATATAATTCATTATTTATTTGCAACTTATTCCCTCCCAAAACGCCCTATAATAATGTACACTTTTGGCAAAAATCAGTATATTCCACTATATAAGTGTACAATGTCTTCCGACAGCTGTCTAATCATAGAAGTTTCGTAGAGTTCATTCATATGCAGCAAAAATGTGCTTTAATACTTTCTGATCTTACAAACTGTTATGTAATATGGATAAGAAATCTCGTAACTGGGCCACTGGTAGCTGGCCTGGTGCTGAGATTTTCTTCGCAGCTCCAAACGTTAGGGCAGAACCAAATACTTCGCCGGCCAGACGGCTGATCATTCCTTTTCCAGCCATTGACATCGTTATAATCGGTCGGTCTGCGTATTTTTCATTCATCTCTAAAGTTGCCCCAAGTAGGGTCAGAACATCCTCTGGGCTATTAGGCATCACCGCAATCTTCGGGAGATCTCCTCCGATTTCCTGAGCCTTTCGTAAACGAGAAATTATTTCATCTTTAGAGGGAGTTTTTTGAAAATCATGGTTTGATACAATCACATATACTTGCTGGGAATGTGCTAGTTCAATGAGCTCCTTTACATCCTCCTCTGAGGTAAAAAGCTCTAAATCAATGATATCTACCATTCTAGCTGCTAATACTGCTTTATATAATGCCTTATATTCTTCCTGCCTTAGCTGTTTCTCCCCACCTTCTTTAGCTGTCCTAAAAGTAAACACCAATGGAATCTCAGAAAGAATCGCCCGAATTTCCGTAAGTGCTCCTAAAACCTTTGAAACCTTTTCAACCTCTTCAAAAAAATCCACACGCCATTCAATAATATCCAAGTCAATGGTCCTTAGGAGTCTCGCTTCTTGCACAAGCTGTTCCACTGTTTTCCCCACCATAGGAACACAGATTTTGGGAGAGCCTTCGCCAATTGTTATATTTTTTACCTTAATTGTCCTTTTCATCAAGATGATCACCAACCAATAAGAATTTGTTCTCCTTCTACATTAAATCTTAGGAATGCTGAATCACCCATATAACTCCCAAGCAAGTTTTAGGGAAGTAACTATGTAATCAGCGACTTCTTCGATCTCATGGTTATCTGTTGAGATTTTTGAATGATGGGCTGAATACACTTCCTGTCTTTTATAAAATAGCTCTTCAATTTCCTCGATTGTTTTTCCTTGAAGCACAGGACGACTGTCAATAATCATACTAATTCGTTCTTTCCAGGATTCCCATGATAAATCTAGAAAAAAGACAATGCAGGACGATAGGCATTCTTGACGAATTTCTTCCTGTAAAAAGGCCCCGCCGCCAACCGAAATGATATGGAGCTTTTGCCTGCATTGTTCGATAATCATCTCTTTTTCTTTTTGTCTAAAGGCTTTTTCCCCAATCTCATTAAAGATTTGTGAAACGGGCATCTTAAATTCCTTTTCAATTTCTTCATCTATATCAATAAAATCACGGTAGAGTTTTTTTGCCACCAATTTTCCAATTGTGGTCTTACCTACCCCCATAAATCCAATAAATACAATACTTTTTTCTTTTAACGATCCTTTACGATTTTCCAACTCCCTTAACCTCCTTAACTTAACAGCTACATTATAGATGAAAAAAATTACACGGTAAACTTCCTTCTTCAACTTTAATTATAATTATTTTAATTTAGTATTGATTTTCATTTTGAATATGATATCATATAAGTATAGTTACCCAATCAATAAATATGAGGTAAACATTAATTGTAGTGGGTTCAACAAGGTGTTTCTATTCTCATTCAAACTTACTATTCTCATTTATATTGACCGTTTACCCGCCTACTGTTTTTTTGTCTTCCTTAAATTAAACTAAAAGGGATGGTTATCTTGGACGATGCAAAAACCTTGGAATTGATCCCGTACTTAAAAGAACGTGGTTTGAGAATCACCCCTCAAAGATTGTTAATTTTAAAAACAATTATGGATTCAGAGGGTCATCCAACAGCTGAAGATATCCATCAATCAATTCCATATACTAGTTTAACAACGATTTATAATAATCTTAAACTATTTGTTAAACTTGGAATTATAAATGAGTTACCCTACGGAAGTGCATTAAGTAAATATGAATTAAATCATTCCAAGCATTACCATATTATCTGTAAAACTTGCGGTGAAATTGTTGATTTTAATTATCCTAACCTTCAAGAAATAGAACAATTAGCCTCTAAACTAACGAACTTTATCATTTCCCATCATCATTTTGAAGTCTATGGTATTTGTCCAACTTGTCAGGATGCAACAAGTAATAGAAAAAATTAGACAACCAGCCGAAGAAAATTGTCGAAAGGTGAATCAAATGACCCCTAAAAAAGAAATATGTCCTAAATGTCAGTCGGAAATCAAACAATTAAAGCACAGTATTCTTTGCAATTGTGGATTAAGATTAAAATCGATTAAGGCAATCGTTTCTTAAGAATAAATACCGTTTATAAACGAGCACACAGCCCTCACCATAATTCTACTAGACTGAACGAAAGTCTTTGATCAAGATAACCTAATTACGTAAAAAAGGTTCATGATATCATTTCTGATCATCATGAACCTTTTGTTTTTATGGAGCTGTTACTCTATCGCTGCTTCAACTTCCTTAACCATTTCTGCTACGGAAATTAATCCACCACCAGATAGATACCAGAAATCCGCATCTAGATAAACAACATTATCATTTTTTACTGCTTGGATATTTTCAACAAGTGAATTTTCAACAATGGACTTAGCTGATGATTGTCCACCTTCGACAACAGCACCACGGTCTACGATGAATAAATAATCTGGATCTTTTTCTACAAGATATTCTGGTGATACACTTTGTCCATGAGTGGAAACCTCAAGATTTTCATCTACAGCCTTTATTCCAAACACATCGTGAAGGATCCCAAATCTTGACCCTGGACCATATGCACTAATATTGCCTTCATTCGCTAAAATAACTAAAGCATTTTTACCACTTGCAGTTGCTTTTTCATTTAGACCCTTAATCGCTTCTTCGACCTTAGCTAGTTCTGACTCAACCTCTGATTCTTTTCCAAAAATCTCTCCAAGTAAATTGGAATTTTCTTTATATGAATCCATGTATCTAGTATTATCAAGGCCTACAAAAATAGTTGGGGCAATCTCACTAAATTCTTCATAAGAATCTTGTTGTCTTCCTGAAATGATAATTAGGTCTGGCCCGATTTCATTGATTTTTTCAAAGTCAGGCTCCTTTAAGCCACCGACATTTTCATATTTATCATCATTATATTTTTCTAAATATCCTGGCAAACTCTGTTTTGGTACTCCTACTACGTCTACTGCTAATTTATCCAAAGTATCTAGTGCACCGAAATCAAATACGACTACTTTCTCAGGATTCTTCTCAACCGTAGTTTCACCAAGCTGATGTTTAATCGTTAATGTCTCTTTTTCTTTTTTTTCCTCCGAACCAGTGGTAGTCTCTTTTGCATCCGTACCACAAGCAGTAGCAAAGACTGCCACTATAAAAATAAGTAAAATAAGCTGCCATGTTTTCTTCATCATTTTCACCTCATGAAAGTTTTTTTAAAATGTTTTTTCTATACCTAAATGATAATGATTTTCAATGTCATTTGTCAATGACGTTTTAATGAAAATGCCAATTTTTTTAATTTTTCTCGTTATTTATCATAATTTCGTATTAAAAAACATTAAACCCCTCGTTTTTTAGACGAGGGGTCCATAACTTTATATACGAAGATGACCAAAACAAGAAAATACCTATTCCGATTCTCCCCGTAAGGAATCTTTGATTTCATATTCTTCCTTTTTCTCAGCTAACCATGTTCCATATTCTGTTTGCAATTTTTCACTAAATAATATGTCGTAAATTTCTTCTTTCTTTTCTTCAAACACCGCTTCTTTTGCAGCCTTTTTATCGGTAACTTTAATAATATGATACCCATGTTCTGTTTTAACCGGTTCACTTATGGAGCCTATCTCCATTGAAAATGCTGTATTCTCAAATTCAGCAACCATATCACCCTTTGCAAAGAAGCCCAACTCACCTCCGCTTTCTGCATTAGATGTATCCGTAGAATATTCTTTAGCCAATTCTACAAAGTCTTCTCCATCTGCTAGTTTTTTAGCCACTTCTTTTGCTGTTTCCTCATCCTCAACTAGGATATGGCTTGCCTCAACTTGCTCCGATTCATTAAAAGACTCTTTGTTTTCGTCAAAATAAGTCTGTAATTCCTCATCCGAAATTTCAATGCGTGGTTTCAACAATCCTTCTAATTTGAAATAATTTTCGATTTCTGCTTCTAAATTCTTTTTTGTCATCCCCTGTTGATCTAAAACACTCTGAAGCATTTCTTCTCCACCATAAGAGTCAACATATGTTTGGTATTCCTCTTCAATTTCCTTGTCTGAGACCGTTACTTTCTCCTTGTTGGCCTCCATTTCAATAATTTTATTCTCAATTAAGGCAGTTAACGAATCCGCCCCATAGAGTCCTACAAGATAATCGTATAATTCATCTTTCGTTATATCCTCTTCCCCAACACTTGCAACTACTTCTTCCCTCGAAAATACAGTTACGATTACAGCTATAATGATTGCAATCGCAATAATTGCTAAACTAAGCTTTTTCTTTCCAGATTCGATATTCATAAATACCTCCAACTAGTCATTCAGGATATACCTATGGTAACTTGATAATGTGAACAATCTATTAACAAGCTATTACGAACGTATGAAACATCAATAACAACATAAAATATTTAGCTAAGGCCCTATGGATGTTGCTGCTTTAACAAATACACAAATCTAGGTATAATGAATATCAAAGTCTTTTTAGGAAGGTAATTTATGAATATAACCACCATTCTCCTTAGTTTGGTACTTATCCTAAACATCGTGTTTGCTTTTGTCGTTGTCTTCGGTGAAAGACGTGACGCCAGCTCAGCATGGGCATGGCTGCTCGTATTGTCTTTCATCCCTGTTCTCGGTTTCTTCCTCTACTTGTTTTTAGGGCAAAATTTAAGTCGTACTAGACTTTTTAATTGGGAAGATAAGAAAAAAATTGGGATCGAACAAGACATCGCACTCCAGTTAGAAGAAATACGATCTGGGACATTTCATTACCATGAAGAATCAGAGCAAAATGCTCAGGAATTAATCTTTCTACACCTATTAGGGAACGATGCTCCCCTCATAAGGGATAATACCCTTGAAATATTCACAGATGGGCGAGCGAAATTTGATCGGTTGCTAATGGATATTCAATCTGCCAAACATCATATCCACTTACAATACTACATCATAAAAAGGGATAATCTCGGAAAGCGAATTAGAGATACTTTAATCAAAAAAGCAAAAGAAGGGGTCAAGGTTCGAGTTTTATACGATGAACTAGGTTCCAGAGGCTTATCAAGACGTTTTTTTGAAGAGCTTAGAAAAGCTGGTGGTGAAGTAGAAATCTTCTTCCCATCGAAATTTAGATTAATCAATTTTAGACTTAATTACCGAAACCACCGAAAGATCGTCATTATTGACGGCAAAACGAGTTATATTGGTGGGTTCAATATTGGGGATGAATATCTTGGCCTCAATCCTCAATTTGGTTATTGGCGCGATACTCATCTTAGAATTCAAGGAACATCTGTCCATGCAATCCAAACGCGTTTTATCTTAGACTGGAACCAAGCTTCTTATAGCCATGATATTGATTATGACCCTGTTCTTTTTCCAAGACCTGATAACAATGGTCATGTCGGGTTACAGATTGTAACCAGCGGTCCAGATTCAGAGTGGTCCCAAATTAAAAATGGCTATATTAAAATGATTTCCCTAGCGAAAAAATCCATTCTTATTCAAACACCCTATTTCATCCCAGATGCTAGTCTTTTAGATACAATTAGAATCGCCTGTCTCTCAGGTGTAGATGTAAAAATTATGATTCCAAATAAGCCTGATCATATTTTTGTTTATTGGGCCACATTGTCAAACGTCGGAGAATTATTAAAGGCTGGTGCCAAAGTGTATATTTATGACAACGGCTTTCTTCACGCCAAAACTGTTGTCATCGATGAAGAGATTTCGTCTGTCGGTACCGCAAATATTGATATTCGCAGTTTGAATTTAAACTTTGAAATTAATGCCTTTATCTACGATAAACAAATTGCCATGGAATTAACGAGAACCTTTGAGCAGGATATATCTAAATCCACATTGCTAACCTGGGAGCAGTATCAAAATCGCTCAAAATGGATTCAATTAAAAGAATCAGTCTCAAGACTTTTATCACCAATACTTTAAAATACGATAAGATAAAAAAATGAGAAAAAGAGGCAAGCAATCGCTTAGCCTCTTTTTTTCAAGTTTATTCACGTTGTATTAGTTGCTTCTTTCCTTAACCTAATGAAACGAACCGCATTTAAAATTATGGTCTTAGCAACAGCATAAGTCGGTACCGCAAGCACCATTCCGAGAATCCCCGCAAGGTTCCCAGCCACCAATAAGATGATAATAATCGTTGCCGGATGTGTATCCAAAGACTTTCCAAGAATCAGCGGTGAAAGAAGATTTCCTTCTAACTGCTGGGCAATAATAATCACCACAAGGACAAGCGCAGCCTTAGCGGGCGAGTCAAAAAGACCTACAATCACAGCCGGAGCTCCACCAATAATTGGCCCAACATATGGGATGATATTTGTCACCGAAACAATTAAAGCCATTACTAATGCATATGGCAAATCCACAATTAGAAATCCAATAAAGGATAACGTCCCTACGAATAACGCAACCGTAACCTGCCCCTGAATATAAGCAGATAACGTTTTTGCTGTACTTTCAAGCGTTTCTACTCCTTGCTTACGGTAAGCAGTAGGGATGAATTTAGCAATAGCTGATTTTAGCCTATGCCCATCCTTAAACATGAAAAACAGCAAAAATGGTACGGTCACAATGGTAATCGTAATATTGGCAATCCAACCGACAATATTCGAAATACTTTTGGTTAACTGATCCGGAAGGGTATTCGCAAATTCAGTGATTCGTTGAAAAATTTCCTCTTGTGTCACATATTGTTGCGTCATTAACCATTGATACTGCTCAGTTGTGGCAAAATTATTAAAGAAAATTTGTGCCTGTTTCGCATACATCGGAATATCATTTAATAATTCCATCACCTGTTTTGAAATAACCGGAACTAGATTTCCGATTGCGAGCACAATTACTCCCAAAATCCCCACATAAAGCAAAATGATTGCAATTACTCTCGGGACCCGCCACTTAACAAGAATGTTCAGTAGAGGATTAAATAAGAAAAATAGAAACCCCGAAATAATGATAGGGAAAAATAAAGTGGAAACAAAAACACCAACTGGTTGAAATAAAAAGGAAATCTTTGATGAAACATAAATAATCGATACAATAATTAAAATTTGCAATGCCCAATATTGAAATTTTTTCTTGGCCACATTCTCACCTTTTCTAGTACAGATAAAACCATTATATCAATTTTCAAACAAATTTGCATATAAAAGCTACTTATTTAGTAGCTATTTTAACTAGATTAAGGTCGAAAGTGTTACAATAATAAAAGAATGCACAAAAATACGAAAATACTCCTCATTCGCTTTATTATGATACCTTTTCGTCTTCATGTTCATCCCCTATAACCATGTTCTCCATGCAGGCTTCAATTAAATACCTGTATGCACTATTCATTTCTTGGAATTCAAGCTGTAGACTATCAATCGACCTTTTATGTAGACGTAGGATAGTATCTATTTGGTCTTCAGGAGCAATTGCTGCCAACTCCAAAATTAGAGGTAAATAATC
>Ga0182742_1005499_pt1 | contig 10641 bp, 10 predicted proteins | sample eDN5th37CBELigMG_FD_128880 | JGI IMG/M metagenome (GOLD analysis project Ga0182742, IMG submission 128880) | Enriched Miracle-Growth compost microbial communities from Emeryville, California, USA - eDNA 5th pass 37_C BE-Lig MG (version 2)... ... | reverse complement strand
GCGCCGCCGGCCGCAAGGAGGCGACGGAGCACCGCCGCATCTACCGCCCCTGGGGCCATTACGAGGGGCTGATCCAGGGCGAGCGCTTCCAGGTGAAGAAGATCCAGGTCCGGCCTGGCCAGAAGCTCTCCCTGCAGAAGCATTTCCACCGGGCCGAGCACTGGGTGGTGGTGAACGGCACCGCCCTTGTCCACCGCGACGGGGAGAGCATCCTGCTGCGGGAGAACGAGAGCGTGTACCTGCCCCTCGGCTGCGTGCACCGGCTGGAGAATCCGGGGATGATCCCGCTGAACCTGATCGAGGTGCAGTCCGGCGCCTATCTCGGCGAGGACGATATCGTGCGGATCGAGGACACCTACGGCCGCGCCTGAGCAGGGCCGGGCTTCACCGCCGGAGCGGTGCCGCGAACCGATGGAGGGCCGGGGCGGATCTACCCACCCCAGGCGATGAAGGCGCCGTTGCGGTAGCCGCTGGCGGCTTTGCCATAGCGCAGCGGCGTGCCCTCGGGCGTCACCACCCGGCCGCCCGCGGCTTCCAGCACCGCCTGGCCGGCGGCGGTGTCCCACTCCATGGTCGGGCCGAAGCGGGGATAGACATCGGCTTGGCCCTCCGCCACTAGGCAGAATTTCAATGAGGAACCGATGGAGCGGCTGTCGGCGACCGGCAGCCCGGCCAGGAAGTCGCGCGTCGCGTCATCGGGATGCGAACGGCTGGCCACCGCGACCATTCCCGTCTCCGGGCGCGGCCGGACCCTGATCGGCCGGCGTGGTGCCGCCTCCGCCCGGCCGTGCAGGGGGCCGGCCTCCACCAGCGCCGCCCCGGTGCCGACGACCCCGAGCCAGAGCCTTCCGAGCGCCGGGGCATGGACCACGCCGGCACGGGGCCGGCCGTCCTCGACGATGGCGATGTTGACCGTGAACTCGCCGGTGCGGCCGAGGAATTCCTTGGTGCCATCCAGCGGGTCCACCAGCACGAAGCACTCGCCGCGGGAACCGAGCCCCTCCGCAGTGATCGTCGCCTCCTCCGAGATGACCGGCAGGCCGGGGCATCCGGCGGCGAGGCCCGTGGCGATGATCTCCTCCGCCGCGAGGTCGGCCGCGGTCAGCGGGCTGCCATCCGCCTTCTGCTCCACCGCGCCCGGCGTGGCGTAGATCTCCATGATCCGCCGGCCGGCGGCGAGGGCGATGTCGGCCAGCCGCCAGGCGAGCGGCGCCAGCGCGCCGGGGTGCGAAACCGTCGGTAAGGTCATCCGCAATCCTTGTCATCGTTCCGGTCGCCGCGCGAGGGCGGCGGAGCCTGATCGCAACTCCGTGTAGAGCCGGGAAATCCCTGGCAGGTTGAGGTATTGTGATTGGGTTTTCGGCAGAAGGTGCATAACCGTTCCGTGGTCGATCCGGGGTGCCGCGCATGCCGACCGCCGTGACCACGAAACTGTCGCCGCACCTGAAGCGGCTCGAGGCCGAGTCGATCAGCATCATACGCGAGGTCGCGGCTGCCTTCCGCAATCCGGTGATGCTCTACTCCATCGGCAAGGATTCGGGCGTGATGCTGCATCTCGCCATGAAGGCGTTTGCCCCCGGCAAGCCGCCCTTCCCGCTGCTGCATGTGGACACGACCTGGAAGTTCCGGGACATGATCGAATTCCGCGACCGGATCGCGCGGGAATACGGCCTCGACCTCCTCGTCCACGTCAATGAGGAAGGGCTGCGGCGCGGGATCAGCCCCATCACCTCCGGCTCCGCCCTGCACACCCAGGTGATGAAGACCGAGGCGCTGAAGCAGGCGCTTGACAAATACGGCTTCGATGCGGCCTTCGGCGGCGCCCGGCGCGACGAGGAGAAGAGCCGCGCCAAGGAGCGCATCTTCTCCTTCCGCAGCGCCGGCCATGGCTGGGATCCGCGCAACCAGCGTCCGGAATTGTGGAACCTCTACAACACCCGCATCCGGCAGGGGGAGAGCATCCGCGTCTTCCCGCTCTCCAACTGGACCGAATTCGATGTCTGGGACTATGTGCTGGCGGAGAACCTGCCGGTCGTGCCGCTCTATTTCGCTAAGCCCCGTCCGGTGGTGCGGCGCAGCGGCACCTGGATCATGGTGGATGACGACCGCCTGCCGCTGAACCCTGGCGAGCAGCCGGAAATGCGCTGGGTGCGCTTCCGTACCCTCGGCTGCTACCCGCTCTCCGGCGCGGTGGAGAGCCGGGCCGAGACCCTGCCTGAAATCATCGCCGAGATGCGCGCCGCCCGCACCAGCGAGCGTCAGGGCCGCCTCATCGACACGGATGAGGAGGCCTCGATGGAGAAGAAGAAGCGCGAGGGCTATTTCTGATGGACACCAACGCCTATGCCGTGGAGCAGTCCACCCGCGGCCTGCTGCGCTTCCTCACCTGCGGCTCGGTCGATGACGGCAAGTCCACGCTGATCGGGCGGCTGCTCCATGACAGCCAGCAGATCATGGAGGACACCCTGTCCGCCCTGGAGAAGGAGAGCCGCAGGCACGGCACGACCGGGGAAGAGATCGACTTCGCCCTGCTGGTGGACGGGCTGGAGGCGGAGCGGCAGCAGGGCATCACCATCGATGTCGCCTACCGCTTCTTCAACACGCCGCGCCGCAGCTTCATCGTGGCCGACACGCCGGGCCATGAGCAGTACACCCGCAACATGGCGACCGGCGCCTCGAATTCCGACCTTGCCATCATCCTGATCGACGCCCGCAAGGGCGTGCTGACCCAGACCAAGCGGCACAGCTACATCTGCTCGCTGCTCGGCATCCGCCATGTCGTCGTCGCGGTGAACAAGATCGACCTGGTCGGCTTCAGCCAGGAGGTGTTCGAGCGGATCACCGGCGACTACCTGAGCTTCGCTGCCTCGCTCGGCTTCCGGAGCATCGTGCCGATCCCGATCTCGGCGCGCTATGGCGACAATGTCACCACGCGATCGGGCAACATGCCCTGGTACCGCGGCACGACGCTGGTCAGCCACCTGGAGACGGTGGATGTCGAGGGCGACGCGGCGGCGCGGCCCTTCCGCTTCCCGGTCCAATGGGTGAACCGGCCGAGCCTGGATTTCCGAGGTTTCTCCGGCACCATCGCCTCCGGCCGCGTCGCGGTCGGCGACCGGGTGGTGGTGGCGGCCTCCGGCAAGGCCAGCCAGGTCACGCGCATCGTCACCGCCGATGGCGACCTGCCCGAGGCGGGAGCCGGGGAGGCGGTGACGCTGGTCCTTGCCGACGAGATCGACATCGCTCGCGGCGACCTGCTCTGCCCGCCCGCCGCGCGCCCCGCGGTCGCTGACCAGTTCGCCACGCATCTGCTGTGGATGGACGAGGAGGCGCTGCTGCCCGGCCGGCAGTACCTGATGCGCATCGGCAATCTGTGGACGCCCTGCTCGGTCACCGCGATCAAGCACGGCATCGACGTGAACACGCTGGAGCACCAGCCGGCGCGCCAGGTGGAGCTGAACGGCATCGCCTTCTGCAATCTCTCGACCGCACAGCCGGTGCCCTTCGACCCCTATGAGGAGAACCGGGCGACCGGCGCCTTCATCCTGGTGGACCGCTTCACCAACCGGACGGCCGGCGCAGGGATGATCGCCTTCCCGCTGCGGCGCGCGACCAACATTCACCATGAGAGCACCCTGGTGGACAAGGCGGCGCGGGCGGCGTTGCTCGGGCAGAGGCCGGTGGTGCTGTGGTTCACCGGCCTTTCCGGCTCGGGCAAGTCCACCATCGCCAAGCTGGTGGAGCAGGCGCTGCACCGCGCCGGGCGGCTGACCTACACGCTGGACGGCGACAATGTCCGGCACGGGCTGAACCGCGACCTCGGCTTCACCGATGCCGATCGGGTGGAGAATATCCGCCGGATCGGCGAGGTGGCGAAGCTCTTCGCCGATGCCGGGGTGATGGTCCTCTGCTCCTTCATCTCGCCCTTCCGGGCGGAGCGGCAGATGGTGCGGGAATTGCTGGAGCCTGGCGAGTTCCTGGAGATCTTCGTCGACACCCCGATCGAGGAATGCATGCGCCGCGACCCGAAGGGGCTCTATGCGAAGGCGAAAAGCGGCGCGATCCCGAATTTCACCGGCATCGACAGCCCCTATGAGGCACCCGAGGCGCCGGAGATCACGCTCCGCACCCTGGGCACCACCCCCGAGGCGCTGGCGCAGGAGGTGCTGCGGCAGTTGCGGGAGCGCCGCCACCCGGTCTGAGAGGCTGTTTTGAGTGTCCCGCCGGCCCTCCGCCGCCGAACGTTCAAACTAGCTCTGAGCCAGGGCAGCGCAAGCCGCCGGGCCAATGGGAGGCCCGGCGCGGATCCCGATCATCGCCAGGCCGTAATCACGGCCTTGTGCCGGTCCGCCCCGGTCCCGCTGGTGCAGGGTGCAGCAGGCCGGGGAGTGGCGCCGCGACAGGACTGACGGCGCAGGCCGGCTGGCATCGCCGGCCGGGTGGAAGGTAGCAGGGCATGGCCGAACCAGGACCGAGGGAAATGGCGGCGCAACTGCGTCCGGCGGAACGGCACGTGCTGCTCTGGTTGCCGCAGGATGGCAGCGAGCGGCGGTTCGCCGAGCGCTCCATGCTCCCCGCCTTGATCCGGCTGCGGGACCGGGGGCTCTGTGCGACGCGGCTGGTCGTGCCTGGCTATGAGACGGTCTGGCGGGCGACCGGCCCCGGCCTCGCCCTGCGGGCGGCCTTGCTGCAGGAAGGCCAGCACGATACCGCGACGGAGCGGGAGCCGGCGATGCCGGCCTCCGAACGGGCCCCGGCCTGAGCCGGTTCCCCTTGCGCCGAGCCTCCCTTGGATGTCCCCCGCCGGAAGGCGGGGCTGGTCAGGGCAGCAGCGCCTCCGCCTCCGACCAGAGGCGGCGGACTAGCGCATCCGCCGGCTCGGCGCGGGAGAGGGCGGCGCCCTGGCCGGCCCAGACTTGCATGCGGGAGGCATCCTGCGCCGCCTCGGCCGCCGCCCGGACCTTCGCCATCAGCGCCCGCTGGATGGGATAGGGGGTGGGGGCGGGGTCGCCCCCTACGAAAGCCTCCGTCACCCGGTTGCGGATGCCGCGGGCCAGGCGGCCGGAGAAGGCGCGGGTCAACACCGTGTCCTCCGGCTTCGCCTGGGCCAGCGCCTCGGCCCAGGCGGGATTGATCGCCGCCTCCGGGCAGCGGAGGAAGGCGGTGCCCATCTGCACCGCGCTGGCGCCGAGCGTCAGCGCCGCGGCGATGCCGCGCCCGTCCATGATGCCGCCGGCGGCGATCACCGGGATCGAAACCGCATCCGCCACCTGCGGCAGCAGGGCGAAGAGGCCGTTCAGCGTTTGCTCGGCCTCGGTGTCCTCGAAGCTGCCGCGATGCCCGCCGGCCTCGGCGCCCTGGGCCACCACGGCATCGGCGCCGGCAGCCTCGGCAGCGCGGGCCTCAGCCACGGTGGTCGCATTGGCGAACCAGGCGATGCCGCGGGACTTCATCCGCGCGACGAACTCCTCCGGGAAAAGGCCCATGATGGAGGAAATGACGGGCGGGGCGGCCTCGATCATCGCCTCGCACTGCTGGGCGAAGTCCGGGAGGAAGGGGCCGGGGCCGGGATCCGGGATCTCCATTCCGCCGAGGCGGGAGAGCACCTCCCGTACCCGCGCCTCATGCGCCGGGTCGCGGCGGGGCGGCGGGTCGGGGATCCAGAGATTGATCTGGAAGCCGCCATTGCTGCGGCTGCGGAAATCGGCGGCCCAGTCGCGGATGGCCTGCGGGGTGCTCATCAGCGCGCCGAAGCCGCCCATTCCGCCGGCATTGGCCACGGCGGCGGCAAGGGCCGGTGGGCAGGATCCGGCCATCGGTGCCTGCAGGATGGGCGCGCGCAGGCCGAAGCGGCCGCAGAATTGCGCGGCACGGTCACGGGCTTTCGCCATGGGGGTTCCTCCTGCCGATGCCGCCCATGCTTGCCTGTGCGGGCGGCGGGCACAACAACCTATGCCGGACCGGAAAGGGTGAGGCGGCGTGGCAGCTCGGTGATTGCCTCGAGCCCGGCATTGGCGAAGGCGAGGCGGAGATGCCGGTCCTGGCCGGGGCCGAAGAAGGGGCCGGGCAGGGAGAGCAGGCCGCCCTCCGCCGCCAGGCGCTCCGCCAGGGCCAGGGCGCCGGGCCCGTCCTCCGGCACGCGCAGATAGGCGAAATAAGCGCCGAGCGCGTCGAGCCGCCAACCGGGAAGCTGTGCCACCGCCTGCCGGCAGGCGGCGCCGCGTTCCGCCATCAGTGCTTGATTCGCCGCGCGCCAGTCGCGCAGTGCCGGCACCGCCCAGGCCAGCGCCATCTGGGCGGCGCGCGGGGCGCAGATCTGCATGGTGTCCAGCGCCTTCATCAGCTCCGCCCGGAAGGCGGGGCCGGCGATGATTGCGCCGACGCGATGGCCCGGCACGCAATAGGCTTTCGAGAAGGAGTAGAGATGGACGAGGCTGTCGCGCCAGGACGGATCCCGGAACAGCGCGTGCGGCGGCATCTGCTCGGGGGCGAGGAAGTCGCGATAGGTCTCGTCCAGCACCAGCCAAGCGCCGTGCTTGCGGCAGAGGGCGAGGCAGCGCTCGATGACGGCGGGGGGATAGACGGCGCCGGTCGGGTTGTTGGGGGAGACGAGCACCAGGGCGCGCGCGCCTTCCGCCAGCAGCGTGGCGGCGCGGTCCGGATCGGGCACGAAGCCGTCCTCGGCCCGGCAGGGCAGGGGGATGGCGCGAATGCCCAGGGCTTCCAGCGCCATGCGGTGGTTGAAGTACCAGGGGGTGGGCAGCAGCACCGCATCGCCCTGCCCGGCCAGCACCGTCATTGCCATGGTGAAGGCCAGGTTGCAGCCGGCGGTGATCGCGACATCCGCGACGGAGAGTGGCGCGCCGTAGCTGCGCGCAAGGTCTTCGGCCAGCGCCTCCCGCAGCGCGACATCGCCGTCGATCGGGCCATAGCCGGCGCTGGCGCTGCGCCCGGCCTCCTGCGCCAGCCGTTCCAGCAGGCTCGCATGCGGCGGATAGCCGGGCACGGCCTGGGTGAGGTCGATGGCCGGCCCGGCGCGGCCATCGTAGCGCGCCGCCCAGGCACGGGCCGTGGGGATGGGTGGCGCCGCGGTGGCGCGGATGCGGGAGGACAGGGGAGGGATCATCGGTTCAGCCGCCGAGCACTACGGTCTTGCGCGCGGCCATATCCTGGATCGCCGCCTCATCATAGCCGAGTTCGCGCAGCACTTCCGCCGTATGCTCGCCGAGGCGCGGCATCGGGCGGCGCACATCGGCCGGCGTCTTGGCGAAGCGCGTCGCCGGACGGGCGTAGCGGAGCGTGCCTTCGCTTGGATGCTCCATGGTCTGGAACATGCCGACCGCCTTGAGATGCGGGTGCCGCGGCAGGTCCTCCAGCCGGGTGAAGGCGGTGGCGGGGATGTCCAGCTCGTCGCAGAGCGCCAGCCATTCGGCGGTGCTGCGGCCGCGGGCGATCTCCGCCATGGCGGCATAGACCCGGTCGATATTGGCGTTGCGCTTCACCGGATCCTCGACCTGCAACTCGGCGATCAGCTCCGGCCGCCCGGCGGCGGTGAAGAAGGCACGCCAATGCGCGGCGGTATAGGGCAGCAGGGTGATGTAGCCGTCCGCCGTCCGCACCGGCTTGCGGTGGCGCAGGCGCTTGTAGCCCGCCTCGCCCTGCTGTGGCTCGAAGGTCAGGCCGCCGAGATGCTCGACGCTGACGAAGGCGGTCAGCGTTTCCAGCATCGGCACCTCGACATACTGGCCCTCGCCGCTGCGCTCGCGGTGCAGCAGGGCGGCGAGCACGGCGGAGAGCAGCGCCATGCCGGTGATCTTGTCGGCGACCAGGCTGGGGACGAAGGCAGGCGGGCCGTCCTCTCCCACCACGGCGGCGAGGCCGCTGGCGGCCTGGATGATCTCGTCGAAGGCGGGGCGGGCGCGGTCCGGCCCGTCCTGGCCGAAGCCGGTCGCCACGGCATAGACCAGGCGCGGGTTCAGCCGGGCGCAGTCCTCGTAGCCGAGGCCAAGGCGGGCCAGGCCGGCCGGGCGCACATTGCTGACCAGCACGTCCACGGTGGGGATCAGCCGCCGCAGCACCTCCGCCCCCTCCGGCGTCTTCAGGTCCAGGCAGAGCGAGCGCTTGTTGCGGTTCACGCCGAGGAAGACCGAGGCCATGCCCTTGTTGCGATAGACGCCGGAATTGCGCAGCAGGTCGCCCTGCGGCGGCTCCACCTTGATGACCTCCGCGCCCCAGTCCCCCAGGGTCTGGGTTGCGTAGGGGCCGAGCACCACGGCGGTCAGATCGAGGACGCGAATTCCTTTCAGCGGCCCGGTGGCGGTCCGGCCCATGCTGTTCCCCCTTCTCTTGACGGAGGGAGAATAGAAAGGCCCGGCGCGGATGGCGACCCGGGCAAGGCGGCGGCCCCAAGCTCAACCGGATCGGCCTCTCGCGGACTCCGGTGAGCAACGAGGCCGCGTGGACTGGCAACCAGGCGGATTACGAACCGGGCCAGCCGATGCGCGAGGCGAACCGGCCGGGCAATCCGGGCAAGACCGGCAGTCCGGGCAGGGGGTAGGGCACGGGGAGCACCGGCCGTCAGTTCCTGGGGCCGGGCGGGCCCGTCGGCGCCGGCGCGGGATGCACCCCGCCCCTCTGCATGGCATCCGCGGCGGCGCTGCGGATCGCATCGGCCAGGGCGGCGGGCGCGAAGGGCTTCTGCAGGAAGCGCTCATGCCTGGCCCGTGGCACGGCATCGTCGGGGAGCGGCATGCCGCTGATGAACACGAGTTCGAGGTCCGGGTGCCGTTCCCGTGCGATGGCGGCCAGGTCCAGCCCGCTGAGGCCCGGGCCGAGATCGACATCGGTCACCAGCACATCCGGGACCTGGCCGGCGCCGAGCAGGATCAGCGCATCCTCGGCATTGGCCAGCCCGTCCACCTCGATCCCGTCCTCGGCAAGCATTTCCGAGAGCAGCTGCCGCATCAGCGCGTCATCCTCGATCAGCAGCACATGCATCGGGCCCGGTCCCTCCATTGCCGCCCGCCATGACGGCCCACGGTCCCCCAGAAAGCGGCGGATCGCCGGAAGTTCTTCGCCGGCGGGGCAGGGGGGCCGGGGCCGCCGCCGCATCCGGGCGCGGGTCCGCGCGCTGTGGATGCGGGATTTCAGGAGGCAGCCATGTCCGCGAGCAGCGAAGCCCTCTCCTTCAAGATTACGCCCATGCACCGCGACGAGGACGGCATCTGGTCCTCCGGCCCGAGGGAGGGGGCCCGGTTCTTCATGCTGGAGATCGTCCGGGGCGATGGCGAGGATGCGGAGGTGGTGGTCGAGTGCCGCGACGAGCGGGCGGCGGCTCTGGCGGCCCGCATCGCCTGCGCCACGATCGGCGCGCTCGGCCTGGTGGAGGGGAAGGAACGGCCGGAGATCGTGCCCTTCGACGAGGAAACCGCCGCGATCCTCCAGGAGAACCCGACGCCGGAGATCGAGGATCCGGACCAGGACCCGGAGGAGGCCCCCGGCGGGCCGGAGGCATGAGGCAGGGGCGGCCCGATCAGTCCTCTTCCTCCTCTTCGTCCTCCTCCTGGGGCTGGTCGACCTCGATGAGGAAGACGGCATAGCCTTCCTCCTCCGGTATCTCCGTGTCGCCCGGGGCGCGCGAGCTGGCGAAGCCAGCCTCCCACTGGGCGGCTTCGGCGGCATCGGCCTCGCGGACCGACAATTCGCCCTCACCGTCCCAGACGGGGGAGCCATCCTCCTCGAAATCCTGGAGGTCCGGCCCGATGGTGGAGCTGAGCAGGTCCTCGGCGGCCTCACGGTCCTCCTCAGCGAAGACCAGGATGGGGCGCCCTTCGACCTCGACCGTGAACAGGGCCATGGCTGCCATTCCTCCTTCCTGCGGCGGCGGTCCGGCGCATTCCGGCCGGCGCGGTCCTTGCCGGGCCTCAAGCAGGCAGGGCGGCGGGAGTTCCGTCCCTGCCCGTCATCCGCCCCGATGCGCCAAAAAGATGAGAAGGGGGCTTGCGCCCGAATGCGCATCGGACTATCTCCCGCCTCGCCGCGACGCGGTCCGCCCTTCGGGGCGCCCCGCCACAGGCTCTCAAGGATGACGCCGCAAGGCGGAAGCCTTAGGGCACTGGGTTGGGGGTTCGCTCTTCTCCTGATGCTTGGTCGGACAAGCCTCTTCTTGGAGGAATGCCGACCTGTTCCGGAGCGGGCGGATGAAGTGCCGAGTGGTGCTCTTGCATTCCTGTGCATGAGCTATTATGTTCTTTCTCCCACGGCAGCGTGGGGCGCTCCTTCGGGTGGTTTGGCATCATGCTTCGGTAGATGCCGCTGAGCCGAGAGCCTGTTCTTTTGACAATCGCATCGGTCTTCTGGAAGCAAGCAAGCGTGCTCTGGTCGTGCTTTGTCGATGCTGCCCCGTATGGGGCGTGTTGGTGGGGCTGCGACGGGAGAGGGCGCTTTGCGTCGAGAGTGGTGAGCGGAGCCTGATCGATGGCATTCGGCTTGGCTGGACTTTGGTCTGGCTAGGCTTGTGATGAACCTGAGAGTTTGATCCTGGCTCAGAGCGAACGCTGGCGGCATGCTTAACACATGCAAGTCGTGCGGGGGGCTTCGGCCCTCAGCGGCGGACGGGTGAGTAACGCGTAGGAACGTGTC
>Ga0182742_1005493_pt1 | contig 10654 bp, 9 predicted proteins | sample eDN5th37CBELigMG_FD_128880 | JGI IMG/M metagenome (GOLD analysis project Ga0182742, IMG submission 128880) | Enriched Miracle-Growth compost microbial communities from Emeryville, California, USA - eDNA 5th pass 37_C BE-Lig MG (version 2)... ... | reverse complement strand
TTCTATTCCAATGACTCGGATAAACTTTTGACAAGCAGAACAAGAATTGTCGGAGAAGGAAAAATTTAAAAATTTTTAAGCTGTATAGTCTAAATAAAAGGCTTAGTTAAAACAAAAATGAGCTTTTTTATTATCATAAGCACTACCACAATAAATGTGATTGGTTATTTTTTCAATATAAAAATACGGAGCTAAAAGATAAGCATAGCTGTGCGTTAATCGGAGGTTGTTTTTATAAAATTCACTGCCCTTTTGTTCAAATGAAATAATCAAGGAACGCTTTTCAAATACTCACGGCTCTTTCTGGTCGCATGGACACTTCATGGTGCACTTTTTCAAATACTCACTGTTCTTTCCGGTCTCAAGAACACTTCATAGAACGCTTTTTCAGTAACTCACGATTCTTTTCGGTCTCATGAACAATTCATGGAGCACTTTTTTAAACTCTCACCGCTCTTTCAGGTCTCATGAACCCTTCATGGAACACTTTTTTCAAACTCTCACGGCTCTTTTCGTTCTCATGAACAAATAATACACGGAGCACATCTTCAAAAGCCCTTTGCCTTTTAAAAGGAGTCATCCATGTTAGACACTTGAAAGAGCATGTTCTTATAAAATAACCTCAATAAAAAAGTGTCCCCAAAATGAGGACACTTTTCTTATTAATTATTTTCCTGATGTTCTTTTACAACACTAGCACATCTTGGACAAACAGTTGGGAACTCTTCTACTTTTCCTACTTCAGGAGTGACAACCCAACAACGCTCACAAGTTTCTCCTTCAGCTTTTGTAACAACAATCGCTGCCTGTTCAAGCTTCATCGCATTTTCAGGAGCATCGTCATACATTCCTGCAACTTCAAAGTCAGAAACAATGAATAACTGAGCAATATTTTCTTTAATGGAATCAAGCAACTCTTTAGTCTCAGCATTCACATAAAGAGCTACTTTTGCTGTAAGTGATTTTCCGATTACTTTAGCGTTTCGTGCTTCCTCAAGTGCTTTTAACACTTCATCACGGAGCTTTAGGAAAGCATTCCATTTCGTTTCTAATGATTTAGCGTTTGGAATATCCTTCGCCACTGGTAAATCAGTGAGCTGGACACTTTCTTCTGTTACTGCAGGAATAAAGGACCATACTTCATCCGCTGTATGTGGAAGAATCGGTGCCACAAGCTTGACTAAGCTTAACAAACTTTCATGTAGAACCGTCTGAATTGCACGGCGATCTGGGTGATTTGCAGCTTCGATATAAAGAATATCCTTGGCAAAATCCAAATAGAATGAACTTAGGTCAAGCGTACAGAAGTTGTTAACCGCATGATAAACACCTGCAAACTCATAATTTTCATAAGCTTGATGAGTATTCTCGATAAGCTTATTTAATTTTACAAGCATAAATTGATCGACTTCGCGTAAATCTTCAAACGCAACTGCATCTGTTTCAGGGTTAAAATCAGCAAGGTTTCCTAAAAGGAATCTGAATGTGTTACGGATTTTTCGATAAACTTCAGCTACTTGTTTTAAAATCGGGTCAGATACACGTACATCTGCTTGATAATCAACAGAAGCAACCCATAAACGTAAAATATCTGCTCCTAGTTGATTCATAACCTTTGCCGGAACCACAACGTTACCAAGAGATTTACTCATTTTACGTCCGTCTCCATCTAAAACAAAGCCATGGCTCAAGATGCCTTTATATGGTGCTTTACCCGTTACTGCTACACCTGTTGATAGTGAAGAGTTAAACCAGCCACGATACTGGTCAGAACCTTCAAGATATAAGTCTGCAGGTCTTTCTAAATCATCACGCTCCAACAATACTGCCTGATGGGAGGATCCAGAATCAAACCATACATCCATGATGTCTGTTTCTTTCGTAAATTCTCCGTTTGGACTACCTGGATGCGTAAATCCTTCAGGTAATAGTTCCTTCGCTTCTTTTTCAAACCAAATATTTGAACCATGTTCTCTAAATAGATTTGAAATATGGTCAATCGTCTCATCCGTAATGATTGGCTCCCCATTTTCCGCATAAAAGACTGGAATTGGAACTCCCCATGCACGTTGTCTGGAAATACACCAGTCTCCACGGTCACGAACCATGTTGTAAAGTCTTGTTTCACCCCAAGCAGGGACAAATTTTGTTTCATTGATTGCTTGTAGCAAATCGCCACGGAAGTCTTTAATGGAAGCGAACCACTGCGCTGTTGCTCTGAAAATAACTGGTTTCTTCGTTCTCCAGTCATGCGGGTAGGAGTGAGTCATGAACGTAAGCTTCAGTAATTTCCCTGCTTCCTGTAACTTCTCGGTAATTGGTTTATTTGCTTGATCATAGAATAGCCCTTCAAATCCTTCAGCTTCAGCCGTCATGCAGCCTTTATCGTCAACAGGACTCAACACATCAAGGCCATATTTTTGCCCAACTAAGAAGTCATCTTCCCCGTGACCTGGCGCTGTATGAACACAACCAGTACCAGCATCAGTGGTAACATGTTCCCCTAACATTACAAGTGAATCTCTTCCATATAACGGATGTTCGGCAACAACTCGTTCAATGTCTTTTCCTTGTACTTTTTGAACAACTTCAGGGTTTTCCCAACCAATCTCTTGGCTCACGGTTTCTAATAATGCCTCGGCCACTAAGTACTTTTTATCTTCGACAGCCACGACAACATATGTGAGGTCAGGATGCACAGAGATTCCGAGGTTGGCAGGAATGGTCCAAGGTGTTGTTGTCCAGATGACGATTTCAACATCCTCTGCTAACACACCGTTACCGTTTTTCACCTTAAATCCGACATAAATGGATGGAGACTTTTTATCCTTATATTCAATTTCCGCTTCAGCCAATGCAGATTCACTGGATGGAGACCAATATACCGGCTTTAATCCTTTATAGATATAACCTTTTTTCGCCATTTCTCCAAACACTTTAATCTGCTGAGCTTCGTATGCAGGCTTTAAAGTGATATAAGGATTTTCCCACTCACCACGAACACCTAAACGCTTAAACTGGGTACGTTGGCTATCGATTTGCTCGTATGCGTATTGTTCACAAAGCTTGCGGAACTCAGCAATCGTCATTTCTTTTCGTTTTACGCCTTTATTTGTTAGCGCCTGTTCAATTGGAAGTCCGTGCGTATCCCATCCAGGTACGTATGGAGAAGAGTAACCACTCATGGACTTATAGCGAACAATCATATCTTTAAGAATTTTATTTAAAGCATGACCAATATGAATATCACCATTTGCGTATGGAGGGCCATCATGTAAAATAAAATGCGGTCTTCCCTCAGTACGCTTTTGTACCTTTTCGTAAATATTCATTTCTTCCCATTGTTTCTGCATATCTGGCTCACGCTTTGGCAGGTTTCCACGCATCGGGAAATCTGTTTTTGGCATCAACAGTGTGTCTTTAAAATCCATTTTTTCTTCCTCCTACATTCTTTCAATCATGAACGACAAAAAAACCTTCTCATCCCAAAAAGGGACGAGAAGGTTTCCCGCGGTACCACCCTACTAGACACGCTACAACAGCAGTGTCCACTTAGCATTCTTAACGTGAATGAAGCGCCTACACTTAATGATTCCTAAGAACGTTCAGCTCGGAACTATCGGGTGATTTTCTGATTTTTCTCTCAAACCGGGCTTCCACCATCCCCGATTCGCTAAAAAATTGAGCAATTGAAAAATCGTACTGTCCCTGTCATTGTTTCAGTCATGTATTATACTTTGATAAATTATATGACAAATTAGCTTCTAACGTCAAGCTAGTGAATCTTCTTCTTCTTTCAACGCTGACTTTAGCTCGGTGGAATCTACTTCGTACTCAAGTAAATGATCCCAATCATCGTTATTAAGCATATCAAGCTGTGCTTCAATTAACATCTTAAAGCGATTTCTGAACACTTTTGATTGTTTCTTTAATTCCTCAATTTCCAAAGCAATTTTACGAGCTTTCGATAAAGATTCATTTATAATACGGTCAGCGTTTTTCTCCGCTTCCTTAATAATTAATTTCGCCTCTTTTTGTGCATTACGCTTTACTTCATCTCCGGCCTCTTGAGCAATCACGATTGATTTATTTAAAGTTTCCTCAATGGTTGTAAAATGGCCAAGGCGGGAATTCATATCATTAAGCTTCTCTTCAAGCTCTTTTTTCTCACGGATAATCATTTCGTAATCTTTAATTACTTGGTCAAGGAATTCATTTACTTCGTCCTCATCATAACCCCTGAAACCTTTGCTAAACTCTTTATTGTGTATATCTAACGGCGTTAAAGGCATGACGCCACCTCCTATTTGTATAAACTGATTATGTATAGAGGATATTTCGACAAGAAAACAAAAAATCCTTCTAAATTCTACTATAGCCTTATTTTTGTCTGCCGGCAATAACCCGATATTTATCTTTTTTCGTTTTCCCTTCAATTGTTACAATCTTTGCACGACCCAATCCGCGTACAGATAAAATGTCTCCTTCGCCACACTCAAACGCTGGATTTTCAATTGTTGTCCAATTGACTTTAACAACCCCATGTTGAATATACGTCTGCGACTTCTGTCTCGAAATATTGTACAAAGCTGACATCAATGTGTCTAACCGCAATGAAGATGCTGTGGTTGTCAATTCACGCCAATTAACCTCGGGCTGTATTGCTTGATTTAACGGTATCTCCTTTAAGCTAATGCCAGCTTTTCCAACACTATCTAGCTGGAGGCGGACATAATCAGAAATTTCACTCGCGGCATAAAACTGTACTTGATGACTGTTAATCACAATATCACCAAATTTTCCGCGTTTTAAGCCCAGTGACATCAGACTTCCCAGTACTTGACGATGTTCTATTGAAACAAACTTTTTAGCATAATTCAAATCAAACAAACATAGTTGAAACTCTTCCTCACTCACCTCAAAATAGTCTGGATACAACAAAGCCCTTTGCCGCTCGGCTCCTTCAAATCCGCCAAAGAAAGAACATTTAACATCTTTGTTGCCAATGATGGTTTGAACAATTTGTTGTTCACGTGGATCAAGGAAGTCGGTAAGCTTTGGAGCATATGTTTGCTCTACATAATCTCGCCAACTCAAAACTTGATCAATAAACTCCCGCTCCTCGGGACGAAAATGCTGGTAGATGTTCATTGATTTTAACTCCTTATGAATTGAAAAGCGTAAATAATTGATTAAGATAGCACTTCTAAAAATACACCCAACATTTTTTCTATGCAAAAAAGGGTCTACAATAGACCCTTTTCATTTTAGAACCAATTAAACAGTTGAACTAACCCCGCTGAAGCAAAACGTAAAACTAGGAAAGCAACGATTGGCGAAATATCAATCATACCAAGCGGTGGAATAAACCTTCTGAATGGCTCAAGATATGGTTCACAAATTCGTGCGAGAAATTGTCCAATTGAAGATTCCCTTGCATTCGGGAACCAAGACATAAAGATATAAATAATTAGTGCCCATTGAAATAGGTTAATTAGCTGCAGAATAATTCCAAGTAAAAACTCCATTTAACCCCTACCACCTCGATTCTTGAAAATCTCGTTCTTGCATAAGCTCTGATATGTTTCCTGACACTTCCACGTTATCTGGAGTGCATAAGATAATATTAGCACCAATCTTCTGGATATCGCCACCAATTGCATAGACAGTCCCACTTAAAAAATCAACAATTCTTCTAGCTTGGTCCTGTTCAATCCTTTGGAGATTAACGACAACTGCTCGCCGATTCTTTAAATGATCGGCAATCTCTTGAGCTTCAGCATATACTCTTGGCTCCATTAAAATCACTTTAGAGGCTTTCTGTACACTTTGTAAACTTACAACATTTTGTTTTGGTGCTGGTTGTGGTGTAGACTGTGGTCTAGCTTGTTTCGTTGGTTGTACAGTTTCCTCTTCAATCATTTCCTCTTCCTTATAGTCATAATCATCTTCAAGAAAGAAATAATTTTTTATTTTTGATTTTAAACTCATTTTTTATACCTCCGATTTCTCACCTACCAGTGCAGTGCCAATTCTCACCATGGTAGCCCCTTCTTCAACTGCAATTTGATAATCATTTGACATCCCCATTGAAAGCTCGTTACAAGGTGCATAATCAAGATGTAGTTGTTGGACCTCATGCTGCAATGATTTTAGGTTTTGAAAACAACGGCGTAACAACAATTCATCCTCGGTGTACGGGGCCATTGTCATTAACCCTTCAACCTGAATGTTTTCGAACTGAGCTAAATCTTTTACAAACTCAAGAACATCGCCTGGATTTAATCCATGTTTTGATTCTTCTCCTGAGACATTTACCTGGACAAAACACTTTACTTTTTTCGTTGATCGTTTATTCACTTCTTTAGCTAGTGACAAACGATCAAGCGAATGCAAATAATCAATTTTATCCATCACGTTTTTGACTTTACGAGTTTGCAATGTTCCTATGTAGTGCCATATAGGCTTGTCCTTAAGATGTTCCCACTTATTAAGTAAACCCTCATCGCGGTTTTCTCCAAGATGGACAATTCCTGCTTCGACAGCCTCTTTCGCTCTTTCAACACTCACATACTTGGTCACTGCAATAATTTTCACTTCGCTTGGTTGTCTTCCTGAAACCTTACAGGCATGTTCAATGTTTGCTTGTATACTACGTAAATTGTCCTCGACTCTCATTTAAGAACGAAGCTCCTCCTTCCAACCAATAAAAGCTAGCATTCGCCCTGTACTTCCGCAATCTCTTCGATGGGAATAAAAATACTCTTGATGACAACTTGTACAATAGTTGGTCTGAAGAATATTTTCTTCAGGGACGCCTGCCCTTATCAGAATTTGTTTATTAAGCTCCTTTAAGTCCAATGAATACTCATTATCGTTAATTTGATTATATGGCTTTTTTTCGACACCTTCTAGTGCTTTTTCAACTAGGTTCTTGACTCTATTATCTACAATATAACATTTTTTGCATATGGAGGGACCAATTATCGCTAAAATTCTTGAAGGATTACTCCCATTTTCTTTAAAAGCAGTAACCACTTCCGCCGCAATGGCCTGAACACTCCCCTTCCAACCAGCATGAGCTATGCCAATTCTTCTAGATTCTTGATCAAGGAAGAAAATCGGCACACAATCTGCAAAACAAAGGGTCAGTAGGATTCCTGCCTCATCTGTAAAAAAACCATCTGTTCTTGAAAATGAACTTTCATACGAAGAAGCCCCTTTTCCTTTATCCGCTTTCGTTACTTTTTCAAGATGAACCTCGTGAGTTTGCTCTGCACCTACCCAACAACTCGTCGGAAATCCCAGCGTTGTCGCTAAAAGTTCCCGATTTTCGCAAACAGACGTAAGTTGGTCTCCTACATGGAAACCAAAATTCAATCCAGAAAACTCCCCCTCGCTTACACCATCCATTTTAGTGGTAAAACCAGCAACTAAATTCGGAAACTCTTCCGCCCAAGAATTGATTGTAAAATATCTTTGATCTTTTATTTTAAATGGCTCCATTTTTCATTCCCCTATGAATTTTATTTAATTACACAGACTAGTAGCTTAAACTTGTCCCTTTAAAATAAATGAGGTGGGGTGATAAAATTAACACCTTAATTTTTAAGCACAAGTAGTTTTTCCTGTGATAATCAAACCCAACCGTTTTTTAAAAAAAGGGTTTTCCATCAGAGGAAAACCTCTGATGGCCTTGTTACCTTTAGTTTAGCTAACGAATACCGTATCTAGCAAATAAAAGCTCATACCTCTTCTTGAACCTCTTTTATTTCACCATAATCCTTATATCGAACAAGGATGACATCTTCCCCGATTTTTAAAATATTTTTCCAAGGTATCACTACTTCGTCTTCTTTTCCAAAAAAACCAAGAACTCTCCCGACTCCTCCGACAACGATTGCCTCAATATTCCCTGTGTCTAGGTTGATTTCAATATCATCAATATTCCCGAGCCTTTTACCATCCGAAATATTCACCACATCTTTTATTTGAAACTCTGAGACTTTTAACATCTATCTTCCTCCCTGCCCTCTCATATTAAAATATATGAGGCAAAGGGGACCGTTCATGACTAGCATTCCACTTTATCCAAATAATCAGGTTCTTTGCAATAGGCTGTTTTCGTAAAGTTTGTTGTTAAAATCCTAAAGCCGATTTAAACGAGAAATAAGCTTTGCTCTGCGTTACTACTTAGTTTGTAAGCTCTTTTCTTCTCTTATAAATGATCTTTGGATGGAATCATAGCTAATTTATTTTTTTATTTCAACAATCTTTGAGAAAAGAGCTTTGCAATAAGAAAACTTGCATCTTGACCAGCGGTTTGACCTTCACACGGACAAAATAAAAAGCCGCCTTTAAGGCAGCTTTTCGCTTTCAAAAACTAATTTCAGTTTTGAATATTCTTATTCATTTGTTTAATGGCAGCCTTCTCAAGCCTTGACACTTGCGCTTGTGAAATGCCGATTTCTTCCGCTACTTCCATTTGTGTTTTCCCTTGGAAGAAACGCTTTCTTAATATTAATTTTTCTCTTTCATTTAAACGACGCATTCCTTCTTTAAGCGCGATTTCTTCAATCCAGTTAATATCTTTATTCTTTTCATCGCTTAGTTGATCCATCACAAAGATTGGATCCCCACCGTCATTGTAAATCGGCTCGAATAAAGAAACTGGATCTTGAATCGCATCCAAAGCAAAGACAATTTCCTCATGAGGGACATCTAACACTTTGGCAATTTCCTCGGCTGTTGGCTCTCGAAGTCTTTCACTCATAAGCTTTTCTCTTACTTGTAAAGCTTTATAAGCAATATCTCTGAGTGATCGCGATACTCGAATCGGATTATTATCTCTGAGATATCTCCTAATTTCCCCAATAATCATCGGAACAGCATAAGTTGAAAACTTAACGTTTTGACTTAAATCGAAATTATCAATAGATTTCATAAGTCCGATACAGCCCACCTGGAATAGATCGTCTACAAATTCTCCACGGTTGTTAAAGCGCTGTATGACACTCAACACTAGCCGTAGGTTTCCATTTACTAGCTTCTCCCTTGCTGTTAACTCACCACTTTGCATCTGTTTGAAAAGCTCTCTCATTTCTTCGTTTTTCAAAACTGGCAATTTTGAAGTATCCACACCGCAAATTTCTACTTTGTTTCGAGTCAATCTTTTTCCCTCCTTACAGGAGCTGCTGTACAAAATTAAGTATCTCCGCAAGAAGGAAAAATATGCACAAGCTAATTGGAACTAATCCACCTAAAAAGGAAATTATCACCTAGAAACCTTTACCAGTATGGACTTTCTTTACCAAAAAAATTTTACACCATTTTATTAAATTCTTTTCGCAACCGTTTGATAATTCGTTTTTCTAATCGAGAGATATAGGATTGGGAAATCCCTAACATATCCGCAACATCTTTCTGTGTCTTTTCCTCACCACTACCAAGTCCAAAGCGAAGCTCCATGATTTGTTTTTCTCGGTCTGAAAGTTGCTCCAAAGCCTTAATTAATAGCTTTTTATCAACATTGGACTCTAAATCTTTTGTGATAATGTCATCATCTGTTCCTAGGACATCCGATAGAAGTAATTCATTTCCATCCCAATCAATATTCAAAGGTTCATCAAATGATACTTCAGAGCGAATCTTGTTATTCCTGCGTAAATACATTAATATTTCATTCTCGATACAACGGGAAGCATATGTAGCGAGCTTAATCTTTTTCTCAGGATTAAACGTATTAACTGCTTTAATAAGACCAATCGTTCCAATTGAAATCAAATCCTCGATGTTGATGCCTGTATTTTCAAACTTCCTTGCAATATAAACAACTAATCTTAAATTTCTTTCAATCAAAATCGAACGTGCAGCTTTGTCTCCATTTGGGAGTTTTTGTAACAATAATTCTTCTTCTTCTTTATTCAAAGGAGGAGGCAGTGCTTCACTACCGCCGATATAATAAATTTCATCTGTTTTAAGTCCTAGTTTGTGCAATAACTTATACCAGTAATAGGATAAGCGCAGCCGTAAACTTTTCATGAATTGTCCTCCTTCTAAAATTGTTTTTTTTGAGTATAGTATTATTAACTTACCAATACACCTTTTTCCTGAGTTGCAATGCCTGCAAGCATTTTAGGATGCACGATACAATCAAAACTGTCATCAGAGGATAACTTTTGTGCGGTGAAACTAACTAACGCTTTATCCACGATAAATGTTTCTTTTTCATTCTCAATTCTTAAATATTCTGGTTTAAAAGCAACAATCAATTGATGCTCTTGTCCAACCACCTTATACGGAATAATACTCATCCTACTTTCGTATTCAGGCGGAAACTGCGCTTCCCCAGTTAACATCCTTTCTGGTTCCTTAGCGACATTTTTGATCTCTTCTGGAAACTCAACCGGCAAGGCATCAATGGATACGATCATGACAGGTTTCTTCGAAATCGGATCATACAGTTGGTTCCCACTATCGACCAACCCTTTCAGTTTTAGCTCGATGTCATTGATACTAATGGATACATCGACAATTTGGTCATATTGAATTTTCGCCATCTCAATTCCTTCCACATTTTTACGCGAAAAATGCCACGCAAGCGGAAATCCTAAAAGGACAAAAAGCCAGCTAATTGGGTCCCCAAAACCTCTAA
>Ga0182742_1005492_pt1 | contig 10660 bp, 10 predicted proteins | sample eDN5th37CBELigMG_FD_128880 | JGI IMG/M metagenome (GOLD analysis project Ga0182742, IMG submission 128880) | Enriched Miracle-Growth compost microbial communities from Emeryville, California, USA - eDNA 5th pass 37_C BE-Lig MG (version 2)... ... | reverse complement strand
TTTAAGTCCTCCACTGCCAATTGCAATGAGAGAATTGCTCATTTGATAGCCGGAGCCAGATTCATCGGCAAATGGGGAATGGAAAAACACTAAAAATCTATCTATTTTTTTTTGCGTAAAAATTTTTCCGCCAAGCAGCAAAAGCACTGGAACAGCACCTATAAGCCCAAGCAATGCCAGCCTTAAAAGGTTGCGCAAATTCATGCCGGAACATAAAATAATGATTCCGCCAATCAAAAAAATAATGGCCGCTGTCCCAAAGTCAGGTTGGCCTGCAACAAGAGCACAAACTAAAAGCAAATATAAAATCGGCGGTGCAGCCCCTTTATTAAATTGGTTAATATAGGATTGTTTTTTGGCATATGCTGCGGCCAAATACACAATAACAGCCAATTTCACAAACTCTGAAGGCTGCAAACTAGAGTTCCCAAAATGATACCAGCTCTGCGCATTCCCGGCAGTATGGCCAAGCACAAAAATCCCCAAAAGCCCCACTAATGATCCTCCAACCATTGGAACTAGTATTTTTTTGCTTAATAATGCTTTATAGGGAAATATCGCTGCTGCAATAAAAACAAAACCTGCAACAAGCAAATTAATTATTTGCTTTTTATAATAAAATTCACTGCTGCCAAGATTATAGTATTGAACAGCACTTACCATGCTGGCACTATAAATCATAATCAACCCAAAAAGCGACAACATCACCATTGCTGCAACTAAAGAGTAATCATAGGATTTTATTATTTTTTTAAACATCAAACCGCTTCCCTTACTATTTCTAGGTTGTACTATACATTCGCTAAAATTTTCTTGTTTCCTGCTGAAAATAAAGATTAAAATATGTACGGCTGCTTTTTATTTCCCTCACTAAAAAAACTCAAACAACATAGTTTTGTTTGAGTTTGCTTTTTCATTTTCTTGTAGATGCTTCATGCAATGCAGAAAGTTCTTTTTCTAATTCATCTAAAATCTTTTTGCCGACATTTTCATCTACTAGACCAAGACGAGTAGCAAAATCTATTTCTTTGGATAAGCCAAACATTTGCGTATCCAGAACTTCTTCATATAAAGGACATTGTGGCATTGTTAAATTATCCATCTGTACTTTAATTAGCTTTAATATTTTGTCTGCATCTGCTTTTAATAGTGCATTTGCTTTTTCTTTATGATCAATAATCATATCAGAAGTCAATCTTATCCCCCCGTTTCCGAGCGATTATCCTATTTATAAAGTTTAAACTTATCATTAGAAAAATGCAAGAACAATCCTATTATAAAGTATGTTTTACTTTCTCGCTTCCATACTAGCATAACATTTAAGAGAAATTCTCCTTAAATCTTCATTTTCTATTGCGAAAATGAAGATAAAAAATGACAGATACATGCAAGATAGCTATACTTATTAAAGAAAGACTAAAAGTACATAAAAATGTAACCGCTTCTTTTTTAGTATGGAATAAAATTGCTATAAAAGAAGGGAAGGAGGAAAAAATGCAAGGCATTATACCAATTAAAGGCGCTGTTAACTTCCAAATTACCATTGATCCAAGTGTATGGATTTTTGATGATCGCAAGCAAACAGCAGAACAAGTTTTTAGCTTTACCCAAACACCCGATGAAATGGAAGAATACACAAAAGAAGTGTCCGCACATTGGGATAGAGAAATTGCAGAAGGAGCTGTTTTTCCTCCCACGTTAAAATCAGAGAAAAAATACAAAAAAGAGGAGCTGCTGTCGGGAACCTTTTTTATGCCCCTTGCTCCATTTATCCGCAATGCAGAACCTGCTGTATCCGCTAAAGCCATTCAAATTATTTCACAAGGAGAAACACATTCCTTTCCACTCTCCTCTTTAGAAGAGATGATGCTGTTATTTTGTGTAAATGGCAAACCATTAAAATTGGATGGCCCTGTTCATCTTTATTTTAAAAATAAAGAAACAAATCAACAGCCAATAAAATATGTAGAATCATTTATCATTGCCTAAAAGTATTCTTGTCAAGCTCTTCCATCAGCAAAACAATATGCCGATGGAAGAATTTTTCTTTTTTTAGCGGCGCTCCATTCGATTCACTGGACGATTAAGCCTGCACTACAGCAAATCTGCCGCCAGCTGCGCAAGGCCCGAGCGCTCTCCCTTCACAAGCTTTACATGTCCTGCTATCTGCTGATCTTTAAAACGTTCTACAACATAGGATAGACCGTTATTAAAAGCATCTAAATATGGATGGTCAATCTGCTCCGGGTCTCCCATTAGGACGATTTTGCTGCCGTCTCCAACCCTTGTTAAAATCGTTTTCACTTCATGTTTTGTTAAATTTTGCGCTTCATCAATAATGATAAATTGATCTGGTATGCTTCTTCCTCGAATATAGGTCAGCGCTTCTACTTCGATTGATCCCATCCCAGCAAGAATCGCCTCTAGTTCACCAGGTTTTTTGGTATTAAATAAATATTCAAGATTATCAAATATTGGCTGCATCCATGGTCTTAGCTTCTCTTCCTTTTCCCCAGGAAGATATCCCAAATCCTTCCCCATTGGCACAATCGGCCTTGCCACCAATAGCTTTTTATATTCTCCAAAGTCTTCTGTCTGCATTAATCCGGATGCCAATGCCAATAATGTTTTCCCTGTACCTGCTTTGCCAATCAATGTTACTAGCGGCAGATCCTTTTTCAAAAGCAATTCAATTGCCATTGTCTGCTGTACATTTCGTGGTCGTATTCCCCAAATATGTTCATGGTCAAACACTAATTTTTTGATGAATTTTCGGGAGGAATCCACCATTGCCAATGCAGAAGAAGAAGATCCCAACACATCTTTTAAAATAAGGAATTCATTTGGATAATATGTTCCATTTCCTATTTCTGAAATAGGAAGTTTGCCTTTTTCATAAAATTTATTTAATAAATCTAAGGTTACTTGTACATCCGTAAAACCTGTATACAAGTGATCATTTTCCACTACTCGATCACTTAAAAAGTCCTCTGATATTAAACCAATTGCATCTGCTTTTACGCGAACCAATGTATCTTTGCTGACCAATACTACGGTTCGTCCATCTTTCTTTTTCTGTTCTTCTAAAGATAAATTTTTGGCGACCGCAAGAATGCGGTTATCATTTGTTTTCTCCACAAAAATCTCTTGCAGTTGATGGAAAGAGCGGTGATTCAATTCAATTCGTAATGTTCCGCCATTTTCTAATGGAATTTTTTCATGGAGCTTGCCTGATTCTCTCAGATTATCGATTAATCTAGATATTTGTCTTGCATTCCTCCCGATCTCGTCCATATAGCGTTTTTTGCTGTCTACTTCCTCGAGTACTACTGCGGGAATTACTACATCATTATCTTTAAATGAAAAGATGGAATATGGGTCTTGTAACAAGACATTCGTATCTAAAACGTATATTTTACTCAAACTGATGCCTCCTGCTCTACTGTCATATATTGCTTGCTATCCGCTTTACGGAAAGGAACCTTGGTTAAATATATGTTTTGCCGCATAAAGATAGAAGATATTTTGCACAATAAAGATAGAAAGTGTTAAAAAATGTGATGAATTATCTTTTTTTGGAGGTGTTTTCATGAAAAAAATTGCCTTAATCATGATCTTTATGCTGCTTAGTGGCTGTGCAAACAATGATAACAACAACAATGCGGCACAATCGAAGGAAGCAAATCCATATGTGAAAAATGTCAAAAACTCTACGATTGAAGCAGTCGATCAAAAATCCGGGCAAGATATCGCTAAACGTCTTGTATCTCTTGCCACAAGCATTCCAAATGTCAATGATGCAACAGCAGTGGTGCTGGGGCATTATGCAATTGTCGGGATTGATATTAAAGAAAATTTAGATCGCTCTGAAGTGGGGTCTATCAAATACTCCGTTGCGGAAAGCTTAAAAAACGATCCATATGGCGCATATGCCATGATAGTAGCAGACCCAGATGTAACTGCTAGAATTAAAGAAATTGCGGATGATATAAAAAAAGGTGAGCCAGTTCAAGGAATTTTTAATGAATTAGCTGATATTACAGGTAGAATCATGCCAGAAGTGCCTGCAGATATGATCAATCCTGACACAAAAACAAAAGTGAAGAATCCCGATGAAAAATTAAAGGACACAGAAGAACAGCAGCTAAAAAACGAACAAGATGAACAATCCAACAATCATCTGCGTGATTAAACTCGTTTTCTGCTGGTAATTATATTATAATACCTCTATCATGCAATTTGAAATTTTATGATTAGAGGTGCTCGGTTTGAAAGTAAAATGTGTGATATGCGATAAAATTGAAGATATTGATGAAAACTCATTTCAGGCAAAACGCCTGCGAAATAGACCTATTCATACGTACATGTGCAAAGACTGTGAAATGCGGATAACGAAAAATACCCAAAAACGTATAGACACCGGCAACTTCGTACTATACCGCAGCAAAACCACAGAAGACGATTGGTAAACAGAAATGCGAAAACGCCTGGCAGTGCCAAATAAAAAAGAAGCGGAACTTCCTTCGAAGTTCCGCTTCTTTTCTTTTAACTTATTCTGCAAGTTTTTTCTTTTTTGTTACACGTTCACGCTCTGATTTATTTAAAATCTTTTTGCGCAGACGAATAGATTCTGGTGTTACTTCACAATATTCGTCTTCATTTAAATATTCTAAAGACTCTTCCAATGTCATGATTCTTGGTTTTTTCATTGTTGCTGTTTGGTCTTTATTTGCAGAACGGATATTTGTTGCTTGTTTTACTTTTGTAATATTAACCGTAATATCATTTTCTCGAGTATGTTCCCCAACGATCATACCTTCGTAGATTTCTGTTCCAGCTTCTACAAAGATCGTACCGCGGTCTTCTACTTGCATAATGCCATAAGTAGATGATTTGCCTGATTCCATACTTACAAGCACACCTTGACGACGTCCGCCAACTTGTCCAGATGCCATTGGCTGATAGCTGTCAAATGTATGGTTGATGATACCATAACCACGAGTTAATGTTAAGAACTCTGTTGTATAACCAATCAATCCACGTGCAGGCACATTAAAGATTAAACGTACTTGACCATTGCCATTATTGATCATATCAAGCATTTCACCTTTACGAGCACCAATAGATTCCATTACAGAACCTGTATGTTCTTCTGGAACATCGATTTGTACGCGTTCCACTGGTTCACAACGCACTCCATCAATTGTTTTTACGATAACTTCTGGTTTGGATACTTGCAGTTCATATCCTTCACGACGCATGTTTTCAATAAGGATAGATAAGTGCAATTCTCCACGGCCAGATACAGTCCAAGCATCAGGAGAATCTGTATTTTCAACACGTAAGCTTACATCTGTTTCTAATTGTGCACGCAATCTTTCTTCAATTTTTCTTGAAGTCAAATATTTACCTTCTTTACCAGCAAATGGAGAGTTGTTAACTAAGAACGTCATTTGCAATGTAGGCTCATCAATGCGAAGTACTGGAAGTGCATCTTGATGATCAAAAGGACAAACTGTTTCCCCTACGTTAATGTCTTCCATTCCTGATACTGCGATTAAATCACCAGCATATGCTTCTTCAATTTCTTGTCTTTTTAGACCAAAGAAACCAAAGATCTTTGTAACACGGAATTGTTTTACTGTTCCGTCAAGCTTCATTAATGCTACTTGTTGTCCTACTTTCATTGTTCCGCGGAATACACGGCCAATCCCAATTCTGCCTACATAGTCATTGTAGTCAAGAAGAGATACTTGGAATTGCAATGGCTCATCGCGGTTATCAACTGGTGCTGGAATATGCTCCACAATTGCATCATATAATGATTGCATATTTTCATCTTGTTGCTCTGGATTTACACTTGCCGTACCGTTGATTGCAGATGCATAAATAACTGGGAACTCTAATTGCTCTTCTGTTGCATCTAATTCAATAAATAAATCGATTACTTCATCCACAACTTCCGCTGGGCGAGCAAAATCACGATCGATTTTATTTACAACAACGATTGGCGTTAATTTTTGCTCTAGTGCTTTTTTTAATACAAAGCGTGTTTGCGGCATGCAGCCTTCATATGCATCAACAACAAGCAATACGCCATCAACCATTTTCATAATACGTTCCACTTCGCCGCCGAAGTCAGCATGTCCTGGAGTATCCAAAATGTTGATACGTGTATCTTTATATTGAATCGCAGTATTTTTCGCTAAAATGGTAATACCGCGTTCTCTTTCTAAGTCATTTGAATCCATCGCACGTTCTTCCACATGTTCATTTGTGCGGAAAGTGCCAGACTGTTTCAAAAGTTGGTCAACCAATGTTGTTTTACCATGGTCAACGTGGGCAATAATAGCAATATTACGAAGATCTTCTCTAATTTTCAAAAATTTCACTCCTACCTAAATGGTCTATCTCATTTTTCATTATTTTAACATTATAACTGAGTCATTATACCATAGAATATACTAGAAACCTAAAAGGTTTTTCGTGTAAAATAAAAAAAGACAAGTTGTAAACGTTGTTTTTACCATCTTTAACTAAATCTATTGAAAAAATAAAGGATGATACATATTGGATATAGAAACAGGCCCATTCTATTATTATAAAATATTCGCTGCTTCTGCCTTTATTGCGGGCGGAATTTGCATTGTAGAAAAAAATCCAAAAGGTGCCATTATTTGCTTTTTTTTATTTGCAATTATTGTAGCTCTTGCTGTTTATAAGAAAAAAAGAATCAAACATAAAAAAAGGCAGCTTAAAAATAGACTTTAGCTCCCCCTTCTCCCCTATAAAAAAGCAATAGCATGCCCTTACTCATTCTGCAGCTATTGCTTTTTTGTCCAATCACCATTTTCCGTTTTGCAAATATTTTTCCATAATTTCCTCGTGCACACCTGGCTTCCCAGCAAAAAAAGAATTTTGCGTCAATAAGTCTAATTTTTCATTGCGAAGAGAAGTCACCTTTCCTCCAAGTTCCTCCACCAGTACTTTTCCCGCTGCATAATCCCATGGAGAAAGTCTTAAAGTAATATAAGCATCCATTCTTCCTGATGCCACATAGGCAAGCTCTAAGCATGCAGAACCAAATGATCTGGTTCCTCTCGCATCTCTTGCAAGAGGTGCTAAAATATTTGGATCAATGCGCTTATTTTTTGTTACCCAAGTAGAATTTAAGCCGATGATTGCTTCTTCTACTGCCGTTTCTTTTAATGGAGCAAGGGGTGTATCATTCATATATGCGCCTTTTCCTTTGACAACATGATAAAGTTCATCAGCCACTACATCATAAATCAAACCAATTTTCCCTACCCCATCCTCATAGATGCCAATCGAAACAGCAAAGTCCCGCTGCATATGTACAAAATTCATCGTGCCATCAATAGGATCAATAATCCAGACTATTCCCTTTAAATCTTCAATCGAGGCACTAATCCCTTCTTCCCCTAAGATGCGGTGACTTGGATAGTGCTTATTGATCTGTTGAATAAGAAATGTTTCTGTCGCCTTGTCTACCTCTGTTACTAAATCATTTTTATTCGATTTTGTTTCAATTAACAGCGTTTTAGAAAAAGACTTTTTGATTCTTTCTCCCGCTTCTTTTATCCATTCTTTTGCATGCTTATCTACTTCTGGCCAATTCGTCATCTTCCCCATCCTTACCTTTTATAATTTCTGCTTTTATGTGGAGCATATCCTTTACTCATTCTTCTATATTTTAGCTTACTGTACGCATAATCATGCATCAAGTAATAATTATGCCAATATCGCCTTTTAGGCGTCTTTGTTTCTATGTAAAACAAAAATCATAAATGCTTTCTATAATGGCAAGAAAGCATTTATGATTTTAATACGTTTTTCACTATAGAGCTTTAAGTCTTAGAAGTTCCTGTCTAATTCTTTCAAGCTTTTGCTTACTTATGTTTTTCTGCGCTTCATTTTGTTCGTTCATTGCATCAAATAAAGTAGCCAACTCATAATCCATTTCTAATCGAAGAACCGCTTTTTTTTCTCTTTCCACTTCATTCTTCTTTACCAAATTCATTAATTGTTTCACTTGACAGTACACCCCTTCCATAGACTTATAATTCTAATGATTTCTTATATCATATGTGGAAATCACTTTCCTTGCAACAAATATGTGCTCTTACCTAAAAGGTTCCTTTTCTTCACCAAAACAAGTGTTTATGCTACAATATTTGACAGCAAGTAAACAGGCTTTTCAACAGTTTTCCCCTTCTCTTGGAGACAAAACAGAAGCGGTTTTTACATTGATTGTTTGTCTACCTTATCTGTCCAATTTAAGAAAAAATAGCGAATTATATAAATATGTAATTATACATATGGGAAGAAAAGCAGTCTATTTATTTTACTTACTTGTTTTTTAAATACCCAAACACTGTTGTTATAAACGCAAAAAAGGAGTTAGATGATGAACTTTACAGGATTTAATCAAAAAGATTTTGATACATTTGCAATAGAAGGTCTTGAGGAAAGAATGAAAGCTATACAGGAAAGGATTCAGCCTAAATTTCGAGTAATTGGAGAAATCTTTACAAGTGAATTATCTGTTCAAACAGGCACCGAAATGTTTTTGCATATTGCTAAACATGCACGCCGCACTGTAAATCCGCCAAAAGATACGTGGCTTGCGATTGCAGCAAATAAACGGGGCTATAAACAGCATCCCCATTTTCAAATTGGGTTGTTTGATGATCATGTGTTTATCTGGCTTGCCTATATCTATGAATTGCCACAAAAGACAGCGTATGCGAAAACTTTTCTTGAAAACTTAGATCAAATAAAGGCAGCTATTCCTAATCATTATATGATCTCATCAGACCATATGAAAAAAGAGGCAAAAAAAGTATCCGAAGTTGATTTGCAGCAAACATTAGAACGCTTCCGAGATGTAAAAAAAGCTGAATTCCTTATCGGACAGCATATTTTAGCATCTGATTCTATTTCGGCAAATGGTGATCAATTTATGGCGTTTGCCAAAGCAACCTTTAAAACCCTTTTGCCGCTCTATCAGCTGTCTTTACAGAGCTTACAAGAGGCTTCTTATTAAATAGATCAGCGCCATCCTTAGGTGGATGGCGCTGATCTATTCCTAAACTTTATCACGCATTAACGGACTTTTGCCCCCACCCAAGGAATTGTAAGAGAAAACGAGAAATCTAGGTGGGTAGAAACTAGCCCATAAAAGCCTGATTAGTTCAACTAACAATCAATGGGGGATGTGGCCCCCCCCCCCTGATTGAAGGTTCACTTTATGGCATTTTTATCATAGCATGTACCTCGGCTGCTTTTGCCTTTTTTATCGTTCTGTAAATAGAATAGCCGCTTACCTCTTCAAATTCTCCGCAGATCTTTTTTTCTTCAGCAATGCTTGGCACAATTTTTTTAAAGATCCGATATTGTTCCATTAGTTCTTTACGATTTATCCCTTTTTCATAGCAGCTTTCAATGCATTCAAAAAACTTAATAACTGCCACTATTTCCTCTGTAGACCAATCGATATCAATTGGATATTGATATTCCATATAAACACCCTTTTCTTCTATATTTATTTCCAAGCTTTTTATGCTAATGGTATTATTTTAAAACAAGGGCTTGTCAATGTAAAACACCCTTTACTTTTCAAAAAAACTTGTTAAGAAAGCTGTTTTTGGTCTATGCTAGTGGGATAACACTCTTGCCAAACTTCAGAAATATACAGCTGCGAAACAGATCAGCTTAGGTTAAAAAGAATGGAAAAAATATTTCTTTTCATTATAGTAAAAACTAATTGTATGCAAAAAAAATAAAAAATGCTATAATTCTTTTGTTTTATGGTTTCTCATTCAGATTAATGGGACATAAGAAAAGGCAAATAGATTATTTTAAATATATTTATAATAAAGAGGTGTGGAAATAAATTGTCACAACACGAAACACCGTTATACCACGGTTTATTGGAGCATGCAAAAAAAGACCCTATACAATTTCATATTCCGGGTCATAAAAAAGGAAATGGAATGGATCCCGAGTTTCGCGACTTTATTGGGGAAAATGCCCTTTCAATTGATTTAATTAATATTGGACCACTTGATGATCTTCATCAGCCAAAAGGCATTATTAAAAAAGCACTAGTACTTGCTGCTGAAGCATTTGGCGCAGACCATACTTTCTTTTCTGTCCAAGGAACAAGCGGTGCCATTATGACGATGATTATGAGTGTTTGTGGACCTGGTGACAAAATTATTGTACCAAGAAATGTGCATAAATCCGTTATGTCTGCCATTGTATTTGCAGGCGCAATTCCTGTGTTTATCCATCCTGCCATTGATAAAAAGCTTGGCATTTCCCATGGAATTACACTGGAATCTGTACAGCACGCCTTAGATCTTCACCCAGATGCAAAAGGTTTGCTTGTAATAAATCCTACTTATTTTGGCATATCTGCCGACTTAAAAAAGATTGTAGAGTTAGTGCATTCTTATAATATTCCTGTACTTGTAGATGAAGCGCATGGAGTACATATTCATTTCCATGACGATTTGCCGATGTCTGCGATGCAGGCTGGCGCAGATATTGCTGCAACAAGCGTCCATAAGCTTGGAGGATCGATGACACAAAGCTCCATTCTTAATGTTCGCGGAAAACTAGTGAATCATAAAAG
>Ga0182742_1005491_pt1 | contig 10663 bp, 10 predicted proteins | sample eDN5th37CBELigMG_FD_128880 | JGI IMG/M metagenome (GOLD analysis project Ga0182742, IMG submission 128880) | Enriched Miracle-Growth compost microbial communities from Emeryville, California, USA - eDNA 5th pass 37_C BE-Lig MG (version 2)... ... | reverse complement strand
TAATGGCATGGAGCGGAGTGGTCCAAACTATACGCGGGATCCCTGATTGCAAACCGCACCAACGGGCGGCCGGATGATCTAGGACTCGTGTTTTTCCGGCCTAGGGTAAGAGTATGAAGGGCCGCCGCCAGCGCTGGCGAGCGAGCAGGACAGGGAACGGATTTTGCGGCCCATGACGCTTTTCCATGGAGAAACGTATGCCTAACCATTCACACGATATGCAGGCCTGCATCGAAGAGTGTCTGCGCTGCTACCAGACCTGCCTCGGCATGGCCATGAACCACTGTCTGCCGGCTGGCGGCAAGCACGTCGAGCCCGGCCACTTCAAGCTGATGATGGCGTGTGCCGAGATGTGCCGCACCTCTGCGCACTTCATGCTGATCGGTACGCTTCATCATCGGCACACCTGCGCAGAATGCGCAGAGATATGCGAAGAGTGCGCGCTCAGCTGTGAAGGCCTGGACGGGATGGAGGAATGCGTGACGCGCTGCCGTGCATGTGCCGAAAGCTGTCGCCGGATGGCCGCTTGAGGACCATCCCGACGCGACTGAAGTCCATGAGCGTTTTCAGGCCGCAGGGCGCTGCAGATCGGGATCGGGCTGGCGTGCCAGCCGCTTGACGTACTTGGGTACGAAGCGGCGAAGCGCGCCGTCCGGGAACAGGATGTCGATCCGCTCCAGGGTCACTGCCTGGACCGTACCTTCGCCATAACGACGCACTCGCACGCGGTCGCCGCGCTCGAAGGCAGGAACCGCCCTGGCAGGAGGCAGGGCCGGCTGCTCGACGACTTCGGACATGGCACGTACGTCTGCCTCGGTTTCGCGGGCCAGCTGGCAGCTGTCGCAGTGGCCGCAGCGCTCCCATTCCGGACGGTCGCCGAAATAGTCCAGGATCGCATGCCAGCGACAGGCCCCGCTGCGGGCATAGGAAACCATGGCGGCAAGCGTCTCGCGATCATGGACTGCGCGCGCCTCGTATTGCGCGACGGCGTGCCGGGCTCGCGAAGGGTCGGCCCCGGCTTCCAGGCTGTAGCGGCCATTGGCGCGACGACGCACGTCTCCGGTATCCGTCAGCATTCGCAGTACCACCTGCAGTTTGCGCAGCGAGACGTCGCCTGCCGCTTCGCGGATCTGGTCCAGGGTCATGGACGGGGAATCGTACGATGCCATGGCCTCGAGCACACGGATGACCGTGGCTTCCGACGGATAGCGATTGGCCAGGAAGAACTGCTGGATGCGCTTGTCCTTTTCCTCATGGATGAGTACGCAGCGTGCGGGCTGTCCGTCACGCCCCGCACGCCCCGATTCCTGGTAATAGGCGTCCAGGCTGGCAGGAAGCTGGGCATGCAGGACCAGGCGAACGTCGGGTTTGTCTATCCCCATGCCGAAAGCATTGGTGGCGACCATGATGCGAGTGCTGCCCGACATGAAGGCATCCTGGCTTTCCTGGCGCTGGCGCATGCCGAGCCGGCCATGGTAGAGGCTCGCATTCTCGTCGTTCTGCTGCAATGCTTCGTGCAGGGCTTCTGCCTGTCGTACCGTCGCGGTATACACGATGACGGCGCCATCGGTTTCATGCACCATTTCCAGGACGGCGTGCTGTTTGTCCTCCTCACCCGATACCTGGCGGACCGCATAGTGCAGGTTGTTGCGGTAGACCCCGACGCGGACCACCCGCATGGCGTTGGATGCGGCCAGTTCCGAGACGATGTCGCGTGCGACATCGTCGGTTGCCGTGGCGGTCAGCGCCAGAACTGGGGGGGTGCCCACGGCGCGGACGGCGTGGGGAATCTCCAGGAAGGCAGGGCGGAAGTCATGTCCCCACTGCGATATGCAGTGCGCTTCGTCGATGACGAAGAGGCAGACTTCCTGCTGCCGCAGCCAGCGCATGAACTCGGGGTCGGTGAGGCGCTCGGGCGTGGTCATGACGATCATGCGCCCGCTGGCAGCCGCCGCCTGCCTGTAGCGTTCCTCGTCCGCCATATCCGTGGTGCTGTTGAAGACCACGGTCGGTACACCCAGTTCCTGGAGCTTTTCCTCCTGGTCCTGCATCAGCGCGATCAGGGGAGAAACGACCAGGGTGATGCCCGTCCTGCAGAGGGCAGGTACCTGGTAGCACAGCGACTTGCCGCTTCCGGTGGGCATGATCGCCAGCGTAGGGTTTCCTGCCAGCACGCTCTCTATGACCTCGTCCTGGCCTGGCCGGAAACGGGATATGCCGAATGTCGAGCGCAGGACTCGCTCGGCGTCACGCAGGCTGGAGGAGACAGCGCGGGAAGGACGCGACACGGCAGGTCAGGCGCCGATCTGGGTGGCGAAACGTGCATCCTGTACCGCAGAGGATGAGGCAAACCGTTCCCGGCGATAGGGCTGGCTCGCGCCCGAGATCGGGCGCAGGGTGATCGGAGCGCTCATGGCCCCGGGCTGCTGTTCTTTCAGTGCGAGGGCGTTCAGATCCTCGGTGTCCAGCACGATGGTTGCCTCGGACGATGTCGCCTTGGCCAGGGCCGCGCTATGAAGGAAATCCTGCTGACGCTGATAGACATCGAGAAAGCTTCGAGGAGTCATATCCGCATCGAAGCGCTGGATCATGGCTTTGGGAGTGACTTCGGCACGGATGGGGTTGTCCTGCGTGCCTACGAAGAATACGAGCTTGAAGTGTTCGACAAATGCAGTGTGCTGGGCAGACATGGGGTGTTCCTTGATACCTGATACTGTGCGACGTCTGTCGTCGGTTATGGGGAACCCTTTCAGCAAAACCCGTGCCCGACAGGAATGCGTCCGGCGGCCCAGGGCATGCGGGGCGGATTTTTCATGTGAGAAACGTCTCTGAGGGGCACCACTACATGCTTTGCTGCCGAGCAGGCACAACCTCTGCGAAACCCTCGCCGTGAAGATTTGCCAACTTTCGAACCGGAGGGCACATCATGGACATCAATCGAGGGGTCGCCGAAAAGCACTTCATGGATTGGCTTCGCGATGCACATGCGATGGAAGAACAGGCCGAAACCATGCTGACGGCCACGGCATCGCGCCTGTCCCATTATCCCGACGTAAAAGCGCGCATACAGGAACATGTCGAGGAAACGCGGGAGCAGGCGAGGCTGCTCGAGACCTGCATCCGGCGTAGAGGCGGAAGCACGTCGGCCCTCAAGGATCTGACCGGCAGAATGATGGCGGCCGGACAGGGCGTTGCCGGCATGTTCGCCAGCGACGAGATCGTGAAGGCAGGCCTGTTCAGCTATGCCTTCGAGCATTTCGAGATCGCCTCGTATCGCAACCTGATCGAGGCGGCTCGCATCCTGGGCGATCAGGAGACCGTGGAGATCTGCGAGCGCATCCTCATGGAGGAGCAGGCCATGGCCGACTGGCTCCAGCACAACATGGCAGGGATGACCCGCGTATTCCTGGAACGTTCGGACCAGTCGGGGGCGCATGCCAAGCGCTGATGCGATAACTGCTCGCGTCGTGGCTCTGCTGCCTGCAGCATGACGGCATGCACGCTACAGGCACATGGCTTGCGTGTCCGTAGCCGGCGCTTCGATGGTAGAGGCGAGGAGAATCAACATGGCATGGCAAAAACTGTTTGGCGAGCGCGCCACCACCAAGATCGCAGCAGTGTTCGATACGCACGGCGAGGCATGCGCGGTGGCGGACAAAATCCGCGCCGAGGCGAACCTGAATAAAACCCAGGTTCATGTCATCGGCCCGAACGATGGCGATTTCTCGAAGAGGCTGGAGCCCGAAACGGCAGGCGTGGCCCGCACGATGGTTCGAACCCACCTCATACTGGGCCTTGCCGGGTTCGTGTTCGGCATTCTGGTCTGGGGAGGACTGTATGCGGCAGGCATCCAGACCATCGTTTCCACGCCTGTCCTGAGCGCCGTGGCTATCCTGTTCTTCAGCACTTCCGCTGGCGGCCTCCTGGCGGGGCTGATCACCATTCGCCCCGACCACCAGTTCATTGCGGAACGCATTCAGGAAGCTCGGGAAGCGGGAAGGTGGACCGTCGTCGTGCATCCGCGCAGCCCCGCCCAGTGCGATGCAGTGACCCACATGCTGCCACCTGCCGCGAAAGTCGTCCGGAGCGTGTAGGGAACAGGCTGGCCCGTACGCCGGCATCCGCGTACGGGCCAGCCTGGGCGGTGCTCAAGCCACTTGGACGTATCCGGGAGGACGCATGCGTGCGCAGGCCGTGTTCTTGACCGTCGATCCTGCTCATTACGAGGTCAGTTACCGCATCAATCCCTGGATGCAGCCCGATAGCTGGCAGCAGGACGCCGTACGCCTCCGCCAGGAGGCACAGCAGGCGTACGCAAGCCTGTGCTCGAGCTTGCGTGGCGCTGGCTGCGAAGTCATTTCCGTTTCCGGGCCCCCTGGCGTGCCCGACCTGGTGTTCACGGCCAATGCCGCCATCGTGATGGAGGGACGTGCCCTGATGGCACGGTTCCGCTATCCCGAGCGGCAGGCGGAGGAGCCTGCCTACCTGAAGATCTTCGAGGAACTGCAGGCCCAGGGCAGGCTGCATGAAGTCAGGCAGTTGCCGCCCGGATGCTATCAGGAAGGGGCGGGGGACTGCATATGGGATGCGAAACGCGGACTTTTCTGGGCAGGCCATGGTCCACGCTCGAGCCTGCATGCCATCCCGTACATACGGGATTTCTTTGGTGTTGAGGTGGTGCCGCTGGAACTCACGTCCGAGTACTGCTACCACCTGGACGTCTGCTTCTGCCCGTTGTCCGGCGGGGAAATCCTTTATTTCCCGCCGGCCCTGAGCGAGGTGGCACGAAGGCAACTTGCCCGCCGGGTCCCCCGCGATCTGCTGATCGAGGCAAGCGAAGAAGATCTCAGGCATTTCAGCGTGAACGCGATCAACCTGGGAAGGCTGATCATCATGAATCGCACGACCGATGCCCTGCGCAAGGTGTTGCGCGACAGGGGTTATCAAGTCGTGGAACTTGATTTGTCACCCTTCATGATGTCCGGCGGAAGCGCCTATTGCCTGACGCTCAGGCTGGATCGAGGCCGTCGTGACGGGACGGCTTCTGGACAAGCTCCGGACCATGATGGCGGTCTTCAACAGCGCGACGGCACCGGATGAGGAGCGGGAACGAAATCTGCGAAGGATCTGGCGCACATACCTGCAAGTTTTTGTTCAACCCGCTAGGAGTCAGAGAATATGAAGATGCAACGTGTTATTCAGGGATCGCTCGGCGTTTTGGCGGCGACTGCCGTCTTCGGCGTGGCAGCCCAGACGGCCACTCAACCGAAGTCGTCCATCACCACGTCACCTGCTGCCTCGAGCAGCACGGGTGCAGCATCGGGTGCGGCCGGCCAGTCCGGCACCCCCTGGAACAGCAACATGAACCCCGGCCAGGATGCACAGCGCAGCAATGGCACGCAGGGCGGGACGGCGACGCACCAGGGTGACGTCCGGACGTCCGGTTCGCAGGGTGGTGAAAACGCTACCCGCATGCCGCATCCTCCTACCGGTACGGGCGCAACCCAGGTGCCGGGCCAGCCGGGTTCGACCTGGGAAACGCCGATGAATCCGGGCAACGGCGCCCAGCCCGGCACTGGCATGAACCGTTCGGGTGACCGAATGCAGCAAGGCGGCAGCAGCTCGGGTATGTCGCAGGGAACGACGGACAAGAGCCAGGGCGAGACACGGACGTCCGGTTCGCAAGGTGGTGAAAACGTTACCCGTATGCCGCATCCACCTACCGGTACGGGCGCAACCCAGGTGCCGGGCCAGCCTGGTAGCACCATGTCGTCCGGTGGGGAAGGCAACCGCGCTGGCGGAGCACGATCCCAGTAATCATGGGCAGGCAGGGACGGCACGCAGGAAGCCGCCGGTTTTCCCAGTCAGGCGCCGTGGGGGTACTTCCTGACGGCGCTTTCCTTTTCCGGGCAAGGCAACAGAACTCCTCGTGTGCGGGACCTTCGGCAGGGCTGCGAGCATCGTCTTCACGCTGCGACTGGCGGAGCCGTGTACGGAAGGTCTATTTGCTGTATAAACACACAGTTCTGCCTTGCCGTCTTTGCGCGTCCACGGGCATGAACCTGTGTCTATGCCCGATCTTCTTCCCAATCCCCTCTATTACCTGGACAACTTCCAGCGCGTCGTGTCGTGGATCAGCGACCACCACGACGACCTGCTGACGCCTTCGGAGCGTGACTTTCTCGCCGCCTTCGTCGAGGTGCCTGAGGTGTCGCGCGCGCTCCTGGTGCGCATGGTCATGCGCAAGGGAGATGTCTTTCGTACGGACAGGCTGCACTACGAAGAAATCGGATGTCCGCTGGCTGCCGCAGTCCCGCTCGTGGAGCAGGGCTGGGTGGATGATCGGCCCGTGCTCGAGTGCGAGGCGCTGTGCCGGCTCGTGACCAAGCCCGAACTCCGACATCACCTTGCGCCGTACCTGCCGGCAGGCAGCCTTTCCAAGGCCGACATGCTGAGCGTGCTTGGGCAGGCGTCCCTGCCGTCACGGCCATTCGACGAGTGGTGTCCCGATGCGACGGACAGGGTCTTCAGGCTGGGCGTGAAGGACTTCTGCGAGCGCTTGCGCGTCATGTTCTTCGGCAACGCCAGGCAGGACTGGTCCGAGTTCGTCCTTGCCGACCTCGGCATCTATCGTTACGAGGTCATCGAGATTTCCCCTGCCTCGCGGGCGTTCGGCAGCAGGCAGGATGTGGACGACTATCTGCATCTGCATCGATGCCGCGAGCGCCTGGACGCCGGGGAGCCTGTCCACAGCGTGCTGGATGACATTCCCGCCAATGCGCATGCCAACCCCTGGCTGGAGGCACGGCGAGGAAAGTTGCTGCTGGCCCTGGGAATGCAGCTGGAACGCGAGGGTGCGCTGTCCCAGGCGCTCCAGGTCCATGCGCAGAATGCCTATGCGGGCGCACGCGTCCGGTGCATACGCGTGCTGGAGAAGCTGGGCCAGCGCGATGCGGCGCTGGAGCTTGCCTCTGCCGTCCAGGCCCGGCCGGAAAGCGAGTGCGAGGCCCAGCAGGCAGGCAGGATCCTGACGCGGCTGAGAAGGGCTCTGGGACATGCGACGGCCGGCCGTCGCAAGGCTGCCGCTTACGATCGCATGGATCTGATCCTGCCTGCCAGCGACAATTTCACCAGCGTGGAGCGCAGGGTGCAGGCGCATCTCACCTCCGCGCAGGCTCCCGTGCACTATGTGGAGAACACGCTGCTGAACGCCTTGTTCGGCCTGCTCTGCTGGGATGCGATCTACGCGCCGTTGCCCGGAGCGTTCTTCCATTCCTTTCACGCAGCCCCGGCCGACCTGCACCAGCCCGGCTTCCAGACCCGTCGCGCCGATCTCTTCGCCACCTGCCTGGCACGCCTGGATTCCCCGGCCTATCTCGAGATCATTCGCGAAAGATTCCACGCCAAGCAAGGCATACAGAGCCGGTTCGTTGCCTGGGGCATACTGGATGAGGCGCTGCTCGAGCAGGCGCTGGCCTGCCTGCCGGCCGCACACTTGAAGAAGATCTTCGAGCGCATGCTGGACGATCTCCGGGACAACTGCACCGGCCTGCCTGATCTGGTCCAGTTCCTGCCGGACGAGAGATCCTATCGCATGATCGAGGTCAAGGGTCCGGGGGATCGACTGCAGGACAACCAGAAGCGCTGGCTGGATTTCTTCATGGCACACGGCATGCCGGTGACGGTGTGCTACGTACAGTGGTCGGGGGCGCTGTCATGACCTACCAGGTCGCCGTGCGCGCCCTGTGCGAGTTCACCGCCAAGCAGGGCGACCTGGACCTCAGGTTCACGCCTTCGCCCACGGCGAGCGAAGGCATCGCCGGGCATGCCGCAGTCACCGCCAGGCGACGAGCCGGCTACGAGAAGGAAATCCGGCTTTCCGGAACGTACCAGGATCTGCAGGTCGACGGCCGTGCCGACGGATACGATCCCGACAGCAATACGCTCGAGGAGATCAAGACGCACCGGGGCGACCTGGCGCGCCAGCCTGATAATCATCGCGCCCTGCACTGGGCCCAGGCCTGCGTCTATGGCTGGCTGTTGTGCCAGGCGCGCGATCTGGACGAGATCGATGTCTGCCTGTTGTATTACGACGTCGATACGCAGACCGAAACGCCGTTCGTGCGCCATTACCCTGCCGCTGATCTCAGGCTCATGTTCGAGGCGCATTGCGAGCGCTTCCTGGCGTGGGCCAGGCGGGAGGTCGAGCATCGCGCACGGCGCGACGACTGGCTCCGGGCGCTGCGTTTTCCGCAGTCCGAGTTCCGCACGGGCCAGCGGCAGCTGGCCGAGGCGGTGTACCGGGCGTCGCGCGATGGCAGGTGCCTGGTGGCACAGGCGCCCACCGGGATCGGCAAGACCCTGGGCACGCTGTTTCCCCAGCTGAAGGCCTTTCCCGCGCAGAAACTGGACAAGCTGTTCTTCCTGACGGCCAAGACGTCGGGTCGCCGTGTCGCACTGGACGCTCTGGCAAGTCTCGATGCCGGCACGGGGCGATCACTGCGCGTACTGGAGCTGGTGGCACGGGACAAGGCCTGCGAGCATCCGGACCTTGCGTGCCATGGAGAGTCGTGCCCCCTGGCACGGGGCTTCTACGACCGCCTGCCTGGCGCACGCAGCGAAGCAGCCAGCCAGGGCCTCAACGACCAGCAGCGCCTTCGAGACATCGCGCTGGCGTACGAAGTCTGCCCTTATTACCTGAGCCAGGAAATGGCGCGCTGGTCCGACGTGGTGGTGGGCGACTACAACTATTACTTCGACCAGAGCGCGCTGCTGTTCGCCCTGACCCAGGCAGCAGACTGGCGAGTCTGCGTGCTGGTGGACGAGGCCCACAACCTGCTCGAGCGGGCGCGCGGCATGTACAGCGCCGAGCTGGACCAGGGCTGCTTTCTGGCTGCGCGGGCCGGGGCGCCGGCTCATGCCAGGAAATCGTTGCAGCGCATCTCGCGATGCTGGAACGCGCTGAACCGCGAACGTGATGACACCTATCAGGTACTCGAAGCCGCACCCGATTCGCTGCTGGGTGCCCTGCAGCAGTTCGTGGCCGATGTCGGGGAGCAGATCGCCGTGGATCCATCGGCCTACGATGCCGACCTGCAGCGGTTCTATTTCGACGCGATCCAGTTCTGCCGCATGGCCGAGGTATTCGGAGATCATTCGATTTTCGATTGCACCCTGCAGCCGGAGCGTGTGCGGCGCGGTATCGCAAGCGAGCACCAGCGTACCTCCGGCCGGCTGTCACGGCTCTGCCTGCGCAACGTGGTGCCTGCCACGTTCCTGAAGCCGCGTTACGAACAGGCGCATGCCACAGTGCTGTTTTCCGCCACGATCGGACCGCAAGAATTCTTCTCGGACCTGCTCGGCGTGCCGCCGGACAGTACCTGGCTGGACGTCGAATCTCCATTCAGCGCAGATCAGCTCACCGTGCATGTTGCACGCCATGTCTCGACGCGCTATGCAGATAGGGAGGCATCCCTGCCTCTCATTGTCGACATCATGTCCAGGCAGTTCGACAGCATGCCGGGAAACTATCTGGCTTTTTTCAGCAGCTTTGCCTATCTGCAGCAGGCGTTGGACGCGTTTGTCGCCCGTTGCCCGAATGTGGATGTCTGGCGCCAGACGTCCGGCATGTCCGAGGTCGAGAGGCACGCCTTTCTCGAACGCTTCGTGCCGGCCGGTCGTGGCATAGGCTTTGCCGTGCTGGGCGGCGCCTTCGGCGAAGGCGTCGACCTGCCGGGCGACCGCCTGATCGGCGCCTTCATCGCCACGCTGGGAATCCCTCAGGTCAACCCCGTCAACCAGGAGTTCCGAGAGCGGCTGGGCGGTCTTTTTGGCCGCGGCTACGACTACACCTACCTGTATCCCGGCATGCAGAAGGTCGTGCAGGCAGCAGGGCGGGTCATCCGCGCCCGGGGCGACCGGGGCGTGATCCACCTGATGGACGATCGATTCGCGCAGGCGCGCGTCCGGGAGCTGTTGCCGGCGTGGTGGCCGGCACGCTGAGAATCGTCTGGCGGGCAGACAGCCGCCCACCCCTGCACGGCGCAGGGGACGCTGACTACAGCGGGATGCCCTCCCTGCGGATGCGTTCCAGAAGGGAAAGATCGGACACGGGCGTGGCGCCGGACCATTCCTCGTGCCAGATGGGAAGTGGCGAGATGGCAAGCGCCGAGTCGCCCAGCGCGGTTCTTGCGGCGGCCGACATGGCTTGCTTGGTTTCCAGGAACGGACGCTGTTCGCCCCGCAGGATGACCGCTACATCGATGTCGCTGTCCGGACGGTTGGTACCTCTTGCGCGACTGCCGAAGAGAACCAGCTGTTCGATGTCGTAATCGTCGCTGATGGCGCGTACGAATGCGTCGATGGCCTGCCTGACCTGCGGATCGACCGGGTGATTTTCCATGGCTGCCGTCCTGTGTGTGAGAAATCGGGTGAGCGCCTGGCCATCATAGCCAAAGCGCCGGGCTGTGTACGGGTCAGTCGAAGTCCAGCGATGCCAGCATCCGGGCAACGTCAGGCCTGCCGTCGTCCTGTACGGCGGCGCCGGTGCGCTTGAAAATGCCGTTGGCGCGCAGCACTGGCTTGTCCTCGACGCGGAAGATTCCCTGGGTGAACACCAGGTTTCGCGTGACGCGCACGACTTCGGTCTCGCCCCAGATCCAGT
>Ga0182742_1005490_pt1 | contig 10663 bp, 4 predicted proteins | sample eDN5th37CBELigMG_FD_128880 | JGI IMG/M metagenome (GOLD analysis project Ga0182742, IMG submission 128880) | Enriched Miracle-Growth compost microbial communities from Emeryville, California, USA - eDNA 5th pass 37_C BE-Lig MG (version 2)... ... | reverse complement strand
GCTTGCGCCAGCAGATGGGAGTTGCCGTCGTGGCGGGGGCTGGAGCTGATGACGAGAACCTTCATGAAACCTCCGTCGGGCTGAACGTTTGCGGTGTCGGTAGCAAGGACGGTGGTGGGGTGAGGGTTATTCCTTGCGTAGTGCTGTCGGCGCGGGCTGAGAACGCGGACGGGTGCCCAGTCCTGCGCTCACACACGTGTCGTCAGCGGTGGTGGCGGACAACGAGAGCTCGTTTACTGAGCGGGAGCTTGCAACCTCGTGGCGCGAGAGTGTCGGCGGCCGCAGACGATGCCGTCGCCTCGGGCTTGAATCGTTTGCTGTTTGCACTCGCGGACTACGTAAGTCTTGACGAGTACCTGCGCTTGGGGTGCTGGTAGCCGGTGGCTGCATCCGATTTTGACGTTTGCGACAACAGTCAGGTGGTCATTCCTCCGGTTCAAGGTTGCGAAGTGCGCTATATCGGGAACGCGGCGCGCACGCTACAAGGCAACTGACCTCGAAGAATTTCACGAAGATTCTTGATTACTAAGCATGCCGAAGGACTTCGCCGTAATCTTCCGGTCCGTACGTGAGGAGGGGTAGAGAGTGTTTTCGGACAGTCGGGGCGCGCCTGGATTCATCCGACTGCTTTTTTTGGACTGTACAAAGTGTCAGAGCGATCCGTTAAGGTGTGCGGCGAGGTTGGCGGTTGTTTGCCAACGGGGTGGTCACTTGACGGGGGAGTCCAAGTTATGGGCGAGTTTTACCGGCGGCGAGTTGGCATATCTGGCGCGAATAACCGGGACGTCGGGGGCTATCGCGATGCCGGCACTGCTGCTCGACGGGGCACGTCAATCTCGCGTGCCGTTGAAGCGCTGTCGGCGCCGTGTGGTGGGTCGCGCTTGGGTCGATCACAGACGGTCCCTGTGACGGCACTCGCTTATTACTGGGGCGAACAGTTGGCGGTGTAGCCATGGATCAGGGTAGTGACCGGCTCTCGCTCGCTGATTGGATGAGCGACGCGGAATATGAATGGAAGCAGCGGCTTCAGCCTGTCCGTCTGGTCATTGAGACGAACTTCGCTGCCGACGAGGTTCGGCGAGTGCAGCAGAAGTACGGGGAAGCCGCACGGCAAGCGACATTGCAGGGGGTGCCGTACAAGCGCTTTATCAAGCGGTACCCAGCCCTGACGCTTCTTGTTCTCGTCGGACATGCAGCGCTCGAATACGACCAGGGAAAGTACTGGGAGCTGTTCTGGGACGAGCTCGGGTTGAGCCGCGATGCGGACTTCGAGGACGAGATCCGAAAGAACCTGTTCGACCTGCTGGACAAGTTCGGGCTCGCTCGGTTCCCGCGGATTGAGGAGGCCTCGGCGTTCCGATACGTGATGACGGTGGCGCTCCATGCGGGTATCCCCGTCCACTGTCTCGGCGATCTGCTCGAGGTGATCAGCACACATATCAGCCAAGGACGGCCGGCGAACGGGGTAGCGGTCATCGAGTGGTTGGAGGAACCGGGAAAGGAGCATCGAACCGCCTCGCTCGACGTCCCCGTCAGGAACTTCCTCGTCTACGGCGCAGAGTTCGCGGTTGACATTCTGGACCGCATCATCGAATTCATCGAGGCAACAACTGCTGACCCCAGCTTGTTCGAACTCGACCTCGATGCATCGACAACGGGGTTGCCCGACATTCTGCTCAACAAGCTGATCAGACAACTCACTGACTCACCAGTAAAGATCGAACGAAAACAGGTAGCCGCCAGAGCTTTCCGTCAACCGGCGATCACCTACGACATCGACGACGACCAGATAGTCGTCGACCTGCAAGCGGTCGGAGCAGATGCAGACTGGCCGTGGCGAGTTTCCTTCGACGGTGACGTGCGCGAGGTCCGTGCATCTCGTAGGTGGGGCTCACGTGTCACATCGGCGCGGATCGCCGTCCCCGGTCCTGTGCGGGAGGTGATCGTTTCGCACCCGAGCGGAACGAATCTGGCACTGCCTCTTGTCGTGAAAGCCGACCCCCTGTTGATCTTCGACCAGACTGGTCGATGGGTGCCACAGCGTGACGGCCTGAAAGATGCGGCCTGGGCTATTTATCCCGACGAGTACCGATTGATCGACGGTCGTACACACGAGCCGGTGGAGCTCACCGAGACCGGGTCTCCCGCCGGGTGGTCAGGTTGGCGGAGCAGCTTCGTGGAGCTGGATGGCGTCACAGCTCTTCAGCTCAGTACCGCCGAAGGAACCCAGATCGTCGGCTCGCAGCGCACAGTGAGGAAGGACGCCCGCCCGACTTTCCACTTCGGCACCGTTGTTCAAGGCGCTTCCGCCTCCGATGGTCGCACGGTGTACAGCACGCGGCCATGGGTCATCCTGCCGGCTGCTGACACCAATCCAGGACCGGAGTGGACTGTGCGCGTCCGCCGATTCGGCGAGTCCGAGTGGCTCCGTACCGAGTCGTGGCTCAGTGAGGATATCGAAACATGCGTAGATCCCTTTGACGACGATGAGAGTTGTCAGCTAGGGCTTTTCGAAATCGATGTGACGGGACCCCTCGGCGCCGACGCACGTTGCGTTGTCTTCCTTGCAGAAGGCCTCGAAGTAGACTGCGATACGCCGCTACGGATACCCGAGCACGCTGGTCTCACGCCGTGCACAGCCACCCTCGTCTCGGAGACACTCGAAATTGATCCCGCAGAAGTAGCGTTCCACCCGAAGCAGCTGGACGCACAGGTCACGGTGCGGGCCGGCGATCTCGCAGAGACGATCATCCTCAGGCCGCCCCACGTGGAGATTCGTAGCGGCGAAGTCGGTAAGCCAGCGGGTTGGCGCATAACGCCGGATGTATGCGATCCGGAGGACTTCTCGCAGGACCGGTTTGCGGCCATCCGCGCGCCGGGTGCGGATTCGGTTCAGTTTGTCTACCTGTCGGCCCACGGCGACCTACTTCAGAGCGATCCAACGCCTCGCCGACGCCAGTCAGACGTCTTCGAGACGCGGACACAGCGCTTCGCGGACACGGTGCGGTACAACCCCGGCGGAAGACTTGTCGCCATGGTGTCGAACAGCACCGGTACCTTCGAGGTTGCCGTCTTGTCCGCCGAGCCCCGACTGCTCGCGTCCGGTGTTGAGCTCTGCGACGACGAACTCGTCTTCTCCGACGTCGCCCAGGTCGAGGATCTTGCGGCGTACGTGTGGAGTAGCACGGCACCGTGGGCAGCGCCCGAGGTACTGCAGGTAGTCGATGGCAGAGCGACACTACCGGAAGTGCTCTGCGACGCCGGGGAACTGCGTTGTCAACTCTTCATTGATGACCCGTGGGTGGCAATCGACGCGCCGCCAACCCCTCCTGCGACTGCGTTCCGAGTTGAGCAGATGGGTTGGCGTGAAGACGGTACTGACGAGCAAGTGAAGCTTGCACGCTACCTCGGTAGCAACCGTTCCGCTCCGGTCGGCATCGGTGCCATCCCTGAAGTGTGGTCTGCGATGGCTCGCCTGTACGCCGATGAGAAGGTGGAGCGATTTGAAGGGCTCACCGCCCTGCTGGCGGACAATCCCCGTTTCGCTCTGGAACAACTGGGGGACAGCACAATTCCTGCGGGCGACAAGATGGCAATGCTCATTCGGAGTGAGCTTGTAAATCGCAACTTCACCGCAGAGCAGACACTGAATGAACTCCACGCACACCCGTGGTTCGGCTGCATGGTCGAGCTAGCGGACTTGCCGTCCCTGTACGCGCGCCGAGAGGAGGTGCGTGACGAGCGCGCTCAGACTCTTGCGTATCTCAGAGATCGTGGTGGGGCTCCTCTTATGGATCTCCTCAGCTCAGGCAAGAACGACAAAGCCTACAAGGCCTGTTTCGACAAATACGTTTTCGGGTGGACGGAGGTTCCCGGAGCCACAATCGAAGAGAAACTTCGCGAGGTCCAGCGAATCCCACTCGCGCAACTGCATCCCGACAACCTGCGGGCTGGGGTGTATGAGGCTTTCTGCCGGCGTAGCGAGTGGCTCAGGTCGGGGTGGAACCTTAACTTCGCGCAGCAAACAGACCTTGTGATTTCCCCGGTAAGGCGTGCCTCGCGGCTAGCGTACGAGGCGATCAGAACCCGTACGGAATCCGTACTTGGAATCGATGCAAGTGAGCACCCGTGGACTCGAATGTCCGTGCAGTCTCTGACTCTAGCGCTTCTGGCGCGGCTGGAGGCGTACGGACGAATCGACGGTCGCTACCTTGACCGCGGACTTCTCTGGACATGGGCGCGTATGGCGCAGTTGTGCCCGACGATGATCGCGAACGACATCCTCATCGCGGAAGCCGTGGTTATCTTTGACCGGCGCGGAGACCTCACTGGAGAGTGATGAATTGATCGACCGTCTCGACCCTCTCAAGACCGCTGACGATATCGAACGCGCGTACAAGCGTTACCTGAAGACTTTGATTGCACCGCGAAATGCGGAGTTGGCTAATGCATTCGAAGCTGGAATCGATGAGAGCGCCCTACTTGTAAAGGGGCCGATCCTCGAGCTGACACCACCGTACGAGACGGGTGCGACGTGTCGGCAGTTGATCGACGAAGGTGTTCTACACAGAGATTTCGCGCGTCTTGACAGTGAGGCCTTCCGGATCGACCAGCCACTCTACGTCCATCAGGAAGCGGCAATCCGCAAGTTCGTCTCAGGGCGGAACCTTGTGGTCAGTACGGGTACCGGGTCTGGCAAGACCGAGAGCTTCTTGATTCCCATCATCAACTCCTTGCTCGAAGAGCGCGCAGCTGGTCGTCTGGGCCCCGGCGTCCGTGCTCTGCTCCTCTATCCGATGAACGCCCTGGCGAACGATCAGCTGAAACGGCTGCGGGGGCTTCTCGCTGCGATACCAGAGATCACGTTCGGCAGGTACACGGGTGAGACTCCCGAGGACGCCCGTAAGGCTGAAGACGAGTTCGCGCAGTACAACCCGGGCGTGCGGCGATTGCCAAATGAGCTTCTCAGTCGCGAAGAGATGCGTCATAGCCCACCACATCTGTTGTTGACCAACTACGCGATGCTTGAGTACCTGCTCCTGCGTCCTGCGGATATAGACCTGTTCGACGGGCCACAAGGGACCTGGCGGTTCATCGTGATGGACGAGGCCCACGTCTACGACGGTGCCCAGGGGACCGAAGTAGCTCTGCTGATGCGACGTCTGAAGCAGCGGGTGGCGCCGGATGCGGCACTCCAATGTATTGCAACGTCGGCATCGCTCACCGGGTCAGTCCGGAACAATCCGCGTGCTGAGGCAATGGAGTTCGCGAGCAATCTCTTTGATGCGCAGTTCGAGTACGTCGAGGATGACCCGTCGCGCCAGGATCTAATCGAACCGACGCGAAAGCAGCACCTACAGACACCGAATTGGAGATTGACGGACGAGCAGCTTCTGACGATCCGGGATCGTTCGACGACTCTTGAAGACATCTTCGGCGTTGGGGCGGACCCAGCGGAGGCGCTTTCGCGGGAAGAACTGACCATCGAGCTTAAGAACGCGTTGTCATCCGGACCTTGCGAGGTGCAGAATCTGCGCGAAAGGCTCTGGCCCGACGACAAGCAGTCAGTTGAAAAGCTCGATGCATTGGTTGAGCTGGGCAGCCGCACGATTGACCGAGCGGGGCACCCCGTGCTCTCTGCGCGATATCACTACTTCGTGCGGGCGACTGAGGGGGCGTTTGTCAGCTTCAACGAATCCGGGCCGAAGATTTTCCTCTCGAGACACGAGGTTGATCCCGACTCGGGACGGGCGGTCTTCGAGTTCGGAACGTGCAACCGGTGCGGTGCGGTGCACCTGGCGGGCGAACTCGAGCGTCGCGACGGCCATGAATTCTTTCGGCCATCAAAGAAGGCGGACTATTCCGTAAAATGGCTCGTCCTCGCAGATTCGGAGGACGAAGTGGTCCTCGATGAAGACGAGATGACCCTCACCGAGGAGAGGGGAAAAGCGAGTAGCTCGGACCCCACAACCCGACGGCTTTGTCCCGACTGCGGTGTGTTGTGTGACTTGAATGTCAATGCGTGCCCGAATTCAGAGTGCGTCGGTACGCAGCTGTTACTGGTGCGCGAACACCCCGGTGCGAAGAAGATCATGGAACGCTGCACAGAATGTGGGGCACAGTCGCGTCAGGCGATCCGACGACTCCGTACTGATGGGAACGCAGCGCCCGCGGTAGTCACCACTGCTCTGTATCAACGCCTGCCGGAAGCTGTTGGCGAGGCCGCTGACCGCGTTGGCGGAGGGCGCAAGCTACTGATGTTCTCCGACTCTCGCCAGGCCGCGGCGTTTGCGGCCCCGTATCTCGACCGGACCTATGCACGAATGCTCGAACGGCGCTATATCACCCAGGCGCTGAGCGATCCTGCAGCTCGCGGCGGGGAACTGACAGTCGGTGACCTCGCTATCTTGACCCATGAGAAGGCCGACGCAGCAGGGCATTTCTCGCGGGACATGGGGAAGATCGAGATCACTCAGGCGGTCAACCAGTGGATCTCAAGCGAACTAATGTCGCTCGAGACACGACAGTCCCTCGAGGGGCTTGGACTCATGCGGATTGCATTGCGGCCTGGGACACCGATTCCCATGCGGGGGTTCACAGCTCTAGGACTCACTGAGGATGAGGGATGGGCACTGCTGAACGAGCTGGTGAAGACAGTGAGGCTGCAAGGTGCCGTAACGCTGCTAGAGCGCGTAGACATCAGGGACGAGCGGTTCGCTCCACGCAACACGCGGGTGCGGATGCGATCGACCGGCTCCGATCGAGCGAGACAGATCATCAGCTGGAGTCCGAGTGGAACCGGAACGACCAACGCCCGAATCACCTTCATACGCAAGGTCCTCGCTGACCTATCTTCAGACAAGCCGGCCGATCAGATCCTCAAGGGTTGCTGGACGCTGCTTGAACAAGGAGGCTTCTTGTCCTCCGAAAGTGATCGAGTGCTGGGCGGCCAAGTGTTCCAACTGGACCACAACCGGCTGTCGATCACGAGCGGATCTGACTGCCAATGGTATCGGTGCGATACCTGTCGGCTGATAACAGCGTTTTCGGTCCGAGCAATCTGTCCAAGCAGCCGCTGCGCTGGGCGGCTCAAGCCATTCGAAGTGCCCGATCCCGACAACGACGCAAACCATTACCGAGTCATGTACCGGTCGATGAACACTGCGCCATTGACTGCTCGCGAGCACACCGCGCAGTGGGACGCCAAGGCCGCTGCTGAGATCCAGGCTGACTTCGTCCGTGGCAAGGTTAATGTGCTGTCGTGTTCGACCACGTTCGAACTTGGCGTTGATGTGGGCGACCTGCAGTCCGTGATGCTGCGGAACATGCCGCCGAAAACTGCCAACTATGTTCAGCGCGCGGGACGGGCCGGCCGACGAGCCGCATCAGCTGCGTTGGTAGTCACCTACGCCAAGAGATCGGCGCACGATCTTGCCCAGTACCAGGATCCGACATCGATGATCGCAGGAAAGATGCGGATTCCGTGGATTCCCGTCGACAATGCGCGCATCGCCCGCCGCCACGCGCATTCCATCGCTTTGGCTGCCTACTTCCGCCACTGCGCAGAACGGGAGAACAAATGGTGGAAGGCGGCCGGTCCATTTTTCTCACCCGAGGAGGCGGGATCCTCTCCGGCGAGCAGGGTGCGCGACTTCCTCACACCAGTTCCGGAATCCGTGGCGGAAGCACTGCGCGTTGCGCTCCCAGCGAGCGTCCACAGCGAGATCGGGGTAACCGATGGAAGTTGGGTGCAGCCGCTGGTCGAACTGCTGCAAGCGGTCGAAGAAGAGTTGACGAAGGATGTCGCTGACATCGAAGAGCGCATCCAGGAGTCGATCAAGGATCGCAAGTTCTCGTTGAGTAAACGGTTGGAAGAGACCAAGCGAACGATCGTCAGTAGAGATCTGCTCGGCTTCCTGGCGAACCGGAACATCCTGCCGAAGTACGGTTTCCCGGTCGACACCGTCGAACTGAGCACAGTGAACGCGGCGGATCCGATTGGGCGGAAACTGGAGCTGGGCCGCGACTTGAGTTTGGCGATTTACGATTACGCCCCTGGTAACCAGGTCGTGGCTGGCGGCCGGCTGTGGACCTCGGCCGGGTTGAAGAAGCGGCCGGGCAAGGAGCTTGTCCGGCACAAATTCCGGACTTGCCAGACGTGTGGACGCTTTGAACGGGGTAACGACCTTGATCCTGCTGTGCCATGCCCGAGTTGCGGGGACAACTTCGGGGTTATACGCACCTTGGTAATCCCCGAGTTCGGTTTCGTTGCCGCGAGCGAGACCAAAGATGTCGGAAGCGCTCCGCCGGAAAGCAGGTGGCACGGAGGCAGTTACGTTGAGACCCTCGGTGAGGACGCTGGCGTGTATCACTGGTCGAGCTCCGCTGGCCTACGGGTGACGGCGCGAGCGGGAGTGCGCGCTTGGCTCGCCGTCGTGTCGGATGGCGTCGGGGACGGGTTCCAGCTGTGCCAATGGTGCGGGTGGGCGAGCCTTAGCGAGCGGGGGAGCCGGCGGAAGAAGCATCGGCGGCCCGACAACGACAAGGACTGCGACGGACCCCTGGAGAAGATCGCGCTCGGGCACAGATATCAGTCCGACATCGCAGAGATCAGCTTTGAAGGCGTTCCGTACAACCGTGACCTCGAGGCGAATTGGCTGTCAGCCCTCTACTCATTGCTGGAGGGCGCCTCTTACGCGTTGGAGATCAGCCGCGACGATATCGATGGGGCGCTAGCGTGGAACGCTGATCACCGCCGCAGCATCGTGCTGTACGACACGGTTCCGGGCGGGGCAGGCGCGGCGAGGAAGATCGCCGAGAACATCGGCCTGGTCATGGAGTCGGCGATTAAGCGGATCCGGGAGTGTGACTGCGGCGAGGAGACGTCATGCTACGGATGCTTGCGGACGTATAGAAACGCCCGCGTTCATGAAAGTCTCTCGCGTGCAGCGGCGTTGGCGATGCTTGATCGGAAACAGGTACATAGCTCCATTTGTGATGTACAACCGCGATGACGTCATCCGAACCCGCTAGTCTTGGGACGTGGAAGAAGGGCTAGGTGTTGTGGCCTGAGAGGTTGTTGACGGCGAGGCGGCGTTGGCTGATCGGTCCTCGCGTCCCCATCGGATGCCGCGGCGTACCCCTGCCCATCTCGAGCGCAGAGTGCTTGCTGCCCGGCGCCGGTTGAAGCGGGGCGCGGTGGTGCTGGCCGCCGAACTGGGCATGAATCCCTCCACGGTCGGGCGGATCCTGGCCCGCCATCAGGTGCCGCATCTGTCGGCGATCGACCCGATCACCGGCCAGCCGGTGCGTTCTGCTCGTCGCAGCAGCGTGCGCTACGAACACCGCACACCGGGCTCGCTGGTCCATGTGGATGTCAAAAAACTCGGCCGCATCCCCAAAGGTGGTGGATGGCGGCTGCATGGTCGCGACGCGGCAGTGTCAGTTGCCAACCGGCACAAGAAGACCCGTATCGGCTACGACTACATCCACACCGCCATCGACGACCACACTCGGCTGGCCTACAGCGAAGTACTGCCCGATGAGAAGGACCTGACCTGTGCGCAGTTCCTGCACCGGGCGCTGGCCTGGTTCGCCGACCATGGTGTGCGTGTGCGCCGGGTGCTCACCGACAACGCCATGGTCTACCGCCACGGCACCAACTGGGGCTGGGTGTGCTCAGCGTGGCAGCTCAAACGCCGATTCATCCGGCCGGGTTGTCCGTGGACCAACGGCAAAGCAGAACGCTTCAACCGCACGCTACTGACCGAATGGGCCTACAACCGCCCCTGGAAAAGCAACTACCAGCGCAAACACGGTCTTGACCGATTCCTGCGCCGCTACAACACTCAACGAGGCCACTCCGCCCTCGGAGGAAGACCACCCATCAGCCGGCTCGCCGCCTGACAACAACCTCTCAGGTCACGACAACTAGACGTCGGGCTATTCGAATCCCGTCATCACTCAACGCCTGCAGCGCCGGCTGGCGACACTTAGTGAGCGGAGTACTCAGACAACGCGGTGGACGAGGCCGAGGGAGGCACTGACCCGAACGCAGCAGCGTTGGCGGCAGGTCCTGCATACGGGCCACCAGCGTCGCATGCAGTGACTCGGAGTCTGCGCGGGGCAGATGCACCAACCGCAGCACCCGGGTCTGGCGTACGACCAGCGTGCCGATCGCTGAGAGGTGGTCGTAGCCGATGATGAGGTCTTTCTCCTAATGGCCCGCTTCTGATCGATCCGACGGCGGGAACGGGCGGTCATGGATGGTCAGCATCGGCTGTTGGAACCGCGGCCGGCGTCTGTGCTACTGCTGTGCGCGGCGATGATCTCGGCCGGTGCGCAGCAGTGAACGTCGATGAGGCGTCAGTCGCGAGGGCCGCAGAAACCGTGAATTCGGCTGATAGAACGCCTGATAGATGCTCTCGTGGCACAACCACATGGATCGATCGTCAGGGAAACGCAGCTTCAGGTGACGGCTGATCTGCTGCGGGCTCCACCGTTGACCCAACCATTCGGTGACCACCACACCCAGGTGCTCGTTGACTGTTGACCGTCTCTCGGGATGACGACCACGAGGTACTCGTCCGTCATTGAGCTTGCCGATGTGACCGTTGGCGTGGTCGCCAGGTTGATCTTGGTCGTGTGCACCATCAGTGTGACG
>Ga0182742_1005489_pt1 | contig 10663 bp, 10 predicted proteins | sample eDN5th37CBELigMG_FD_128880 | JGI IMG/M metagenome (GOLD analysis project Ga0182742, IMG submission 128880) | Enriched Miracle-Growth compost microbial communities from Emeryville, California, USA - eDNA 5th pass 37_C BE-Lig MG (version 2)... ... | reverse complement strand
GGAGTGACCGCCGTGGCGACGCTGGGTTTCACGGTCTACGCCGTGAACCTGCCGATCATGCTCTACCTGCAGGTCGGTCAAGGGCTGTCCGCGCAGGTCGCGGGTCTGATGCTGGTGCCGATGGGTGTGATCTCGGTGATCATGGCGCCGGTGATCGGACGCGTCACCGATCGGGTCGCGCCGGGTCGGATCTCCCGGATCGGTTTCTCCGCGATGATCGCGGCGATGCTGTCGTTCGGTGTGGCGATGCACCTCGGGGTGTCCGTCGGCTGGCTCCTGATCCCGATCGTGCTGCTCGGTTTCGCCAACTCGTTGTGCTGGGCCCCGAACTCGACGATCTCGCTGCGCGACCTGCCCGGTGACCTCGTCGGTGCCGGTTCGGGCGTCTACAACACCGCCCGGCAGGTCGGCGCGGTGCTCGGTGCGGCCGCCCTCGGCGCGGTGATGCAGATGGGCGAGGGGACGCTTGCGTTCGGTGCCGCGATGGGCAATGCGGTGCTGCTCCCGGTGATCTTCCTCGTGGTGGGGCTGGTGGCGGTCTCCCGTTTCCGCGAGGCCGAGATCCGGCCCGCCACCGATCGCCAACGTCGGTGAGAATAACGATCTGTGAACCGGCATCGACGATCCCGATTCGCTGACCCCCGGTGCGGTCCGGGCACTGCCCGACGCGCTCCGGCACCCGGTTCTCGAGGCGTACAACGATGCGCTCGTGCCGATCTACCTGTACATCGCGCCGCTCGTGGTGGCCGCGGGGGTCCTGCTGTGTCTCGTCGTCGAGAAACCCCTCGCGACCACCATCGTGCGGAAGAACGATCCGGTGCCTAGCGACCCGGCAACCACTGCATCGACTTGACGAAGGGGGCGAGCATCTTCGCCCACACCCGCCGCGGTAGTCCGCGCGGGCCGTCGAGATTGAGCAGTCGCGTCGTTGCGATGGTCTGCGCCTCGGTGTACTTGTACAGGCCCTCCGCGCCGTGGCGACGGCCCATGCCGGAGATGCCCATCCCGCCCATCGGCGCGTCGGTGCTGCCCCATGCCGGGGCGTATCCCTCGTCGACGTTCACCGTGCCGGCACGCACCCGCGCCGCGATGGCCTCGCCCTGCGCCTTCGTCGCCGCCCACACCGACGCGTTGAGTCCGTACTCGGTGTCGTTGGCCTCGCGGATCGCCTCCTCGACGTCGTCCACCGGGTAGATCGACACCACCGGGCCGAACGTCTCTCCCCGGTAGCACTCGGCGTCCTCGGGCACGTCCGTGAGCACCGTGGGTTCGAAGAACAGCGGGCCGAGGTCGGGCCGCGCCTTTCCGCCGGCGACGACGGTCGCGCCCTTGGCGACGGCGTCCTCGACGTGCCGGGTCACCGTCTTGACCTGGCTCTCGCTGATGAGGCAGCCCATCTCGGTGCCGAAGTCGTAGTCGGGACCGAGCGACATCTCGCGCACCCGCGCCCCGAACATCCGGATGAACTCGGGGGCGATCGACTTCTCGACGTAGATCCGTTCGATCGAGATGCACAGCTGCCCCGAGTTCGAGAAGCATGCCCGCACCGCGGCGTTCGTGACCTCGCGCAGGTTCACCCCGGCGGTGACGATCATGGGGTTCTTGCCGCCGAGTTCGGCGGAGAACCCGATGAGGCGCCGGCCGGCCTGCTCGGCGAGCAGACGTCCCGTCTCCGACGAACCCGTGAACATCAGGTAGTCGGTGTTCTCGACGATCGCGGTGCCCACCACGGTGCCGGGACCGGTGACCACGGCGAAGACGTCGCGGGGAACCCCGGCCTCGTAGAGGAGTTCGACGACGGCGAGCGCGCAGTAGGGCGTCTGGCTGTCGGGCTTGAGCACCACGCTGTTGCCGGCGAGCAGGGCGGGGATCGCGTCGGAGACGGCCAGCGTCATCGGGTAGTTCCACGGCGCGATCACGCCGACGACACCCTTGGGATGGTGCAGGACGGTGGTCTTCGTCAGGACCGGCAGCATGCCCGTGGCCTTGCGGGGGCGCAGGAGCTTCGGTGCGACGCGCGCGTAGAACCGCGCGGTCATCGAGATGTCGAGCACCTCTTCCTGCGCGGAGACGCGGGACTTGCCTGTCTCGGCCTGCGCCATGTCCATGAGCTGCTCGCGTCGGGAGAGCACGAGCTCGCGGTAGCGGTGCATGATCGCGGCACGCTTCTCGACGGGGAGCTTCGCCCACGCGACCTGCGCGGTACGGGCCCGGTCGATCGCGGCCTTCGCGTCCTCGGCCGTGCCGACCGGCACGGTGGCCAGCTCCCGTCCGGTGAACGCCTCGACGACGGGGCGGGTGGTCCGCTCTGCGGCGTCGGGGATCGCGATGAGGTCGGCAAGACGCTGGAAGGTCGCAGCGCTCGGAGCTGGCATGATGCACCCCTACCGGTGAGTAGTACTTGCGGTTTCACCAAACCTACCCGGGCGGGGTGTGTGCTGTCACACAGACGTGGGGGTCGGCCTCCGCCTCGTGCTTGTGCTCGTCGCCCTTGCGCTCGGGACCGGCCTCGACGATCCGCCGGGCGATCTCGGCGAGGGGGACGTTGCTGTCCTGCGAGAGCTTGCGTAACAGTTCGAAGGCCGCGACGGCGTCGATACCGAAACGTTCCATGATCATGCCCTTCGCCTGCCCGATGATGTCGCGGGTCGCCAGGGCGGACGCGAACTGCCCCTGACTGCGCGCCGCGCTCATCGCCATCGCCGCGTGGGCGGCCAGGACCTCGGCGGTCGCCTCCGCGAGAGGACCGAATGCGTCGGCCTCGAAGGAGAACATGTTCAGCGCGCCCATGCTCTCCTGATCGAGATACAGCTGGAACGACAAGGCGCCGAGCACACCCGCATCCACGGCGGCCTTCGCAAAACGTGGCCAGCGTGTTTCCGTCCGAAGGTCGTCGGCGCGCACCACGAGGTACTTGAAGCTCGCATCGAGGCACGGACCCTCGCCGAACTGTTCCTGGACGTCGTCGAGGTGCTCGGCGATCTCCGAGGTCGCGGCGAGGGAACGGAAGTGCTTGCGTCCGGTCACGATGAGGATGTCGGCACAGGCGGCCCCCTTCACCAGTTCGACGGCCGCCGCCGTCACACCGCGCAGAGTCTCGTCGAGATCGGTCGGACGGTAGAAGCCACGCGCCAGCTGCGCGATACGACGACCGAGATCTCCGTCTTCCGACGAACGTGTCATGAGAACATCCCTCTCCGGCGGACAAGCTCATTACCCGACGAACCGGGCGATCAAGTGTAAATCGTTCGATTCCACGAGTCCTGCACGGCAGCCCTACCTCCGGAACACGACCTCTTCCGTTCTACCTCGCTAGGCTGTACGAGTGGATCCGCCGGTCACCCGGTACCTGCCCCGCGACGGTCACAATCTGGCCTACGGGGTGGTCGGAACGGGCCCGACCGACGTCGTGTGGTTCTTCGAGGTCCAGATGCATCTGGACCTGTTGTGGACCGATCCGTACATGCACTCGCTCTTCGAACGCCTCGCCGCCTATTCGCGCGCCGTCTACTTCCAGCGTCGCGGTTTCGGGCTCTCCGATCCCGTCGATCACGTGCCCACGATCGAACAACAGGCCGAGGACGTCGTCGCCCTCATGGACGCCGAGCAGATCCGGCACGCCACCCTCGTCGGGATCCACAGCACATGTGGCCCACAGGTGCTGGTCGCGGCGACCGCACCCGAACGTGTCAACGCACTGATGTTGATCTCGCCGTACTGCGAACCGTTGCTCGATTACGACCGGCCCCCGCACGGGTGGACCGAATCCGAGGTCGACGAGTTCGTCGCGCTGTGGCGCGACGCCGTGCGGCACTGGGGCGAGGGACGCACGATGGCGCTGACCGACCTCCACGTCGACAGCCCTTACAACCGTCGGCTGATGGCCATGCTCGAACGGTGCTCCGCGTCGCCGAGCACGATGAGCGCCCACCTCGAGGCGAGTCTGCGGATCGACTATTCGCATGCCCTCGCCTCCGTGCAGTGCCCGACGAAGGTGGTGCTGCTCGCCGGAGGCTCGATGCCGATGGCCGCGGCGAGACATGTGGCCGATCTGGTGCCGCACGGAGAATTCGTGATCACGCGGCCGTCACCGCGCGGCGCCGCTCTCGGCGAAGCGTGGTCGCAGGTCCAGACGATCGTCGAGGAACTCGTCCGCGGGTCCGTCCCGCCCGTCGACGCCGGCCGGCGGTTCGCGGCCACCCTGTTCACCGACATCGTGGGATCGACCAGGCTCCTCGCACGCATCGGCGACACGTCCTACCGGGCTCTGCTCGCGCGTCACGAACGCGACGTGCGGTTCGCCGTGACCGAAGCGGGTGGAGAGCTGATGAGCATCGTCGGGGACGGCACCTTCAGTCTGTTCGACGGGCCCGTGGCCGCCGTGCAGTGCGCGGCGCGGATCGTCGCGGAGGCCCGCCGCCTCGGGTTCGAGGTGCGCGCCGGGGTGCACGCCGGCACCGTCGAGCCCACCGGGACGGACGTCACCGGTCTGACCGTGCACGTGGGGGCACGCATCGGCGCAGCGGCGGGCCCCGGCGAGGTGCTCGTCTCGAGCCATGTGCGCGAGCTGGCCGGTGGATCGGGACTGCAGTTCGCCGACAGGGGCTCGCATCGGCTCGCCGGCGTGCCGGGCAAGGTCCACCTGTTCGCCCTGACCGGCGGACAGCCGTCCCTGCAGGCGCCGCGGAAACGAGTCTCGCTCAACACCTTCGACCGCGTCGTTCTCCGGGCGGCGCGACGCACGCCGCAGGTACTGCGTTCGGCTGCCGCACACGCGAACGCCCGGCAGCGGCGACGCTCGGACGGTTGAACACGAGCGGCGGGGCACCGACATCGGGCGGATCGTGTGGTCCGGCCGCGCTCACCGGATCACGACCGCGCTCACCGGATCGACGCCCCCTCATCCCGGAAATATGGTCTGCGTCACATCGGATCACGGAACGGTTCGCGGCGACTCGACCGGAGGGGAGCGTGTACATGTGTGATGTTCTGGGACGGCTGTACTCGGCCGGAGTGTCCCGACGAAAGTTGTTGGCCAGTTTCGCCGTCGGCGCCACGGCTGTGGCGGCCACCGCATGCAGTCCCGGTACCGACACGGCTGTTGCGGCTCCATCGCCCGATCGCCGGTTCGCGCCGGAGCCGTATCGGGGGCAGCGTACGCGCCTGGTTCTGCTCGGCACCTCGGGCGGTCCTCCCTACTGGCCGGGGAGCGAACGCGAAGGCATCTCCTCCGCCGTCGTGGTCGGAGACCGGTACTACCTCGTCGACGCCGGTCACGGTGTCATGCGGCGCCTACGAGGGGCGGAACTCGGACCCAACTTCGACACCGATATCGACGGCCCCCTCGATGCCCTGGGCGGCATCTTCCTGACCCATCTCCATTCCGATCATGTCGTCGACCTCAACAACATCCTCACCGAGGGGATCTACAACGGACTGCAGCACGTGGAGAAGATCCCCGTCTACGGCCCGGGCAATCGTGGAGTACTCCCACCCCTGTTCGGGCAGGGCCCCGCACCGGAACCCGTGGCACCCGGCAATCCGACACCGGGTACCCGGGAGATGACGGACCTGATCGTCCAGGCGTTCGCCACCGATTTCAACGATCGTCTGTTCGACAACCGCAAGCCCGCCCCCGACGCCCTGTGGGAGGCCTTCGACGTTCCGGTACCGGCGCAGTATCTGGCCGATCCGAACGGCAACCCCTGCCCCGACATGGAACCGTTCACCTTCTTCGAGGACGACCGCGTCCGGGTGTCCGCGACCATGGTCGACCACGCTCCCGTCTTTCCCGCTCTCGCCTACCGTTTCGACAGCGACGACGGTTCGATCGTCTTCTCCGGAGACACCGGCCCCACACCCAATCTTGTGAAACTCGCACGGGGAGCGGACGTTCTGGTACACGAGGTAATCGACCCGGCCTGGCCGGAGTCGTTGTTCCCCGAGCCCCGCACGGATGCCCAGGAAGGGCTATACCAGCACCTCGTCCAATCACACACCCTCATCCAGGATCTCGGTCCGATCGCCCGGGAAGCGGGCGTGGGAACGCTGGTACTCTCACACATGGTCCCGGGCAATCGACCCGATTCCACCTGGGAAGGATGCGGCGCCGGATTCGACGGGCGCCTGGTGATCGGCCACGATCTCGACGTGGTCGGCGTCGGCGCCCCTGCCTGATCCGGCTCTCTATCCGCCCGTGTAGAACGCACTCGTCCGTTCGGCGGCGGCGCGCGCCTGTTCGGGGTCCTCGCCCGCGGCGATGTCGGCCTCGCACCAGGCCGCGCTGCTGTCGCGGACGAACTGCAGGCCTTCCTCGGACATCGACCAGGATTCGAATTCCTTCGGATCCACCGCCTCTCCCGATTCGATGTGCAGGCCGAGTCCGAGAAGTGCCTGGTCCCAACCGATACCGACCGCGCCCGGGCCGTACTGCTCCCAGTGCTCGTCGGGGCGGGCGATGTGCGAGAGTTCGAGGCGCGCACGGTCTCCCGGTTCGGGCAGGACCGACACCTCGATCCAGCTCACCTGGCCCGCGAATTCCCAGGTGGCCGTGAACGTCCTGGGCGGATCGCAGGTAAGGATCTCGCCACCGGCGTTGCCCTGGAGCTGGTACCGGCCACCGACCTCGAGGTCTCCCTCGACGGGCAGGAACCAGCGCGGGATGCGTCGCGGGTCGGTGCATGCCTCCCACAGGTCCTCGGCGCTCGTGCGGTAGCTGCGCGAGATCGTGACGACCTTGGCTTCGTGGCCCTCGACGGTGCGACGACCGACCGTGCGGCGACTCGTCTCGTTGCCCGTGATCACATTCTTCATGAGGATTTCCTTCTCTCGTCGGAAGCAGGGAGCGCGGGCGGGACGGCGTCGCGGTTCCGCCGCTCACGCTTGCCGCGCGCGATCTCGGTCTCCAGCGCGTCGAGCGCCGCGAAGACCGGGGGATGCAGGCCCGCGAGCCAGTCCTCGAGTTCCACGAGGACTGCGGGATCGAGTTCGTAGTAGCGGCGGGTGCCGTCCTTGTGGACGACGGTGAACCGCTGGTCGCGCAGGATCTTGAGATGTTGTGAGACCGCCGGCTGGGATATGGAGAACTCCCGGCCGATCGCCGCGACGATCTCCCCGGCCGCCTGCGGACCGCCCGCGAGCAGTTCCAGAATGCGGCGGCGAACCGGATCTGCGAGGACCTCGAACCCGTGCATGGCCCCACTATATAAGTTCCAACTTATATTCACCAGAAGGACGGTTCCGCTACCTAGACTTCGATATATGACGACAACGACGCGCGTCTCCGAGGAAAAGGTCGACCGAGCGGTCATCGACAACCGGGCTCCCTCGGTCGCCCGCCTGTTGATCGATCGAGTGGCCGCCACACCCGACGCCGAGGCCTTCCGCTTCCCCGACGGGAAGGACGGCTGGACGTCGGTCACGTGGGAACAGACCGGTGATCGGGTACGCCTGCTCGCGGCCGGCCTGATCGCTCTGGGTATCGAGCCCGAGGACCGCGTGGCCCTCGCGTCGTCCACCCGCTACGAATGGGTGCTCGGCGACCTCGCCGTCATGTGCGCGGGCGCCGCGACCACCACCGTCTACCCCACCACCCACGCCGACGACGTCGCGTTCATCGTCGCCGACTCCGGCAGCCGGATCGTCATCGCCGAGGACGCCGGGCAGGTCGAGAAACTCGTGGGCCACCGCGGCGATCTACCCGACGTGGCGAAGGTCGTGGTCCTCGACGGCACCGGCGACGGCGACTGGGTCATCACCTTCGACGAACTCGCCGAACTGGGCCGCGGCCTGCTCGCCGAGGACTCCGGCGCGGTGCTGAACCGGATCCACAGCATCAGGGCCGAGCACCTGGCCACCCTCATCTACACCTCGGGCACCACCGGTAAGCCCAAGGGCGTGCGCCTGCCGCACTCGGCGTGGACCTACGAGGCCGCCGCCATCGACTCGCTGCACATGCTCACCTCCGACGACCTGCAGTACCTGTGGCTGCCGCTGTCCCACGTCTTCGGCAAGGTGCTGCTCACCCTCCCCCTGCAGATCGGCTTCCCCACCGCTGTGGACGGACGCGTCGACAAGATCGTCGAGAACCTCGCCGTCGTCCGCCCGACCTTCATGGGTGCGGCCCCGCGCATCTTCGAGAAGGCCCACGCACGCGTCGAGGGAATGATGGAGGAGGAAGGCGGCGCCAAGAAGAAGATCTTCGACTGGGCCGTGGGCGTGGGCCGGAACGTGTCGAGGGCCAAGCAGGCCGGCAGGTCGCCCGGACTGCTCGACAACCTGCAGCACGGCCTCGCCGACAAGCTGGTCTTCTCCACCATCCGCGAACGCTTCGGCGGCCGCCTGCGGTTCTTCATCTCCGGGTCGGCGGCGCTCAACCCCGACGTCGGCGAGTGGTTCGACGCCGTCGGCATCCCCGTCCTCGAGGGTTACGGCCTCACGGAGACCTCGGCCGCGACGTTCGTCAACCGTCCCTACGCCAACCGCATCGGCACGGTGGGCTGGCCCGTCCCGGGCACGGAGGTCCGCATCGCGGAGGACGGCGAGGTGCTCGTCCGGGGCCCGGGTGTGATGACCGGCTATCACAACCGGCCCGACGCGACCGCCGAGTCGCTCTCCGACGACGGATGGTTCCACACGGGCGACATCGGCAGCCTCGACGACGAGGGTTACCTGCGCATCACCGACCGCAAGAAGGACATGTTCAAGACGTCGCAGGGCAAGTACGTCGCCCCGTCGTCGCTGGCAGCGACCTTCAGGGGCATGTGCCCGTATGCGTCGGAGATCGTCGTCTACGGCGAGGGCAAGCCCTACTGCGTGGCGCTGGTGGCGCTCGACCCCGAGTCCGTCGGCGAATGGGCGAACAAGAACGGGTTGAGCGGATCGTTCGAGGACATCGCGCGGCACGAGAAGACCCACGAACTGATCTCCGGATACATCGACGAGCTGAACCTGCAGCTCAACCGGTGGGAGCAGATCAAGAAGTTCACGATCATCGAACGCGAACTGTCGGTCGAGTCGGGCGACCTGACACCGAGCATGAAGCTGCGCAGGAAGGTCGTCGTCGACAACTTCGCCGACAGGCTGGCAGGCCTCTACGACAAGTGACGGCCTATCCTGGATCTCATGATGAGTAGTGCACGACCGAATTTCCTGCAGCGGATCGGCTACATGTTCGGTCGCGCGCTACCGCCCGAGATGCGGGAGTGGGTACGCGAGGACGTCCTCGGCCCCGGCGGAGCACGCCGCTACCTGCTGCGATGGAACCTGCCGATCATCCCGCTGCTCCTGCTGTTCCTGTTCATCCCTGGGCCGGTGTGGATCCCGATCGCGATGATGCTGTTGCTGCTGCTGCCGTGGATCTACTTCTCGGTGGCGCTGATGCCCATCTGGCAACGGCACCGCCTCCAGCAGCACGGGCTCGATCCGGAACTGCTCAGCGCGAAGGCACGCGCCCGCGCCGCGCGCGAACGCGAGGACTACGAGCGCCGTTTCGGCCGCGCGTCCTGACCGGACCTCCCCACCGTGCGGGGAACTGCGCCCGCTTATCCTCGCACCATGAGTGACGCCCCTGCCTTCACAGCCACTGCAGACCTCGCCGACGAGATCGGCCCGGACATCCGCAGCTGCGACACGCAGTTCATCCAGTTCGGTGGCCGCGCCGAGTTCGTCGGTCCCATCACCACCATCCGCTGCTTCCAGGACAACCTGCTCGTCAAGCAGACCCTCTCCGAGCCGGGCAACGGCGGCGTGCTCGTCGTCGACGGCGGCGGCAGCATCCACACCGCACTCGTCGGCGACATCATCGCCGGTCGCGGTGTCGACAACGGCTGGGCCGGGGTCATCGTCAACGGCGCTGTCCGCGACTCCGCGATCCTGCGCACGCTCGACATCGGCATCAAGGCCCTCGGCACCAACCCGCGCAAGAGCACCCAGACCGGCTCCGGCGAGAAGAACGTGCCCGTCGAGATCGGGGGCGTGACGTTCAACCCGGGCGAGATCGTCTACAGCGACTCCGACGGCGTCGTCGTCCGCGCCGAGAACTGATCACCCGAGCGCGCGGGTCGACCCGCTATTCGTGCGCGACCCGCGCGCTCGCCCCGGCGATCTCCACCACATCACCCACCTTCAGCTGACGGCCGCGACGCACCTCCACCTCACCGTTGACCGACACCAGCCCGTCGGCGATCACTTCCTTGGCCTCCGCACCCGATTCGATGAGGCTTGCGAGCTTGAGGAACTGACCGAGCCGGATCGACTCGTCGCGGATCGGTACATCGAATGCGTCGGACATGGCACCCATTGTCCCCGACACTGGATCCATGGCCCGCCCCAGCATCATCTGGTTCCGTCGTGATCTCCGACTGAACGATCTGCCCACCCTGCTCTCCGCCACCGAGGCCGCCGACGAGGTCCTCGCCCTGTTCGTCCTCGACGACGCGCTGCTCCGTCCGTCCGGGGCCCGCCGGCGCGACTTCCTCATGGGATGCCTGCGAGCCCTCGACCGGGATCTCGGCGGACGACTGCTCGTCGTCGAGGGAGACCCGGTGACGCTGGTGCCGCAGGTCGCCGCCGAGTTCGATGCGACCGCGGTTCACATCAGCTCCGACCACGGCCCCTACGGCACGCGACGCGACCGGGCGGTCGCCGAGGCGCTCGGCGACGT
>Ga0182742_1005488_pt1 | contig 10664 bp, 8 predicted proteins | sample eDN5th37CBELigMG_FD_128880 | JGI IMG/M metagenome (GOLD analysis project Ga0182742, IMG submission 128880) | Enriched Miracle-Growth compost microbial communities from Emeryville, California, USA - eDNA 5th pass 37_C BE-Lig MG (version 2)... ... | reverse complement strand
TTTATTTGATGAAACGATCTATAACAAATTATCAAATGCTGGATTTATAAATGTTGGCCGTGGTGCTTCTGTGAAAGAGGAAGCGTTGCTTGATGCACTCAAGCAGCAGACTGTTAGCTTTGCGGTCCTCGATGTTTTTGCTGAGGAACCTCTTCCAACCGGCAATGCACTTTGGAGTCACCCAAATGTTAGGATTACTCCGCATATATCCGCTGTTACAACAGCTAGGGAAGGCGTCGACTGTTTTGTAGAAACCTTACGAAATCTTGAGGAAAATGCCTCGCTTGATAATATCGTAGATGTTAACCGAGGGTATTAAAAAATGTTTCGCTAAAACGAAAGCAATATGAAACCTATTCCTAAACAACTCGTATAATTAATCAATGGAGGCGATAGGAATGAGTTCATTGATGGCAATCTTGATCCTTATCATGGCTGTTCTCGTCGATTATTTTTATTTAGATATGGATAAACGAAGATGGGGCTGGTTAAAAAAACGATCTAAACGTTCGAAAGCTTTGATTTTAACAGGAATTCTACTTGTTTCATTTTTCGTTTATCTAGGACTAAGTAGCGATTATTTCATGTAATTTTTATATATAATAAGGGAATAACAAATATATGTAGACAGAATTACTGCTTTTACATTTATTGCTAAAAACGGAAGGAGACTTTTTTGAATGAACGATATTACCGTCTATTCAACGAATACTTGACCATACTGCACAATGATGAAAGAATTCCTTGAGGCTCAAGGATTAGATTATAAGGAAGTAAATGTGCAAACAGATCCAGTCGCAGCCCAAAAACTAGTCGAGGAAACCGGCCAAATGGGCGTACCGCAAACAAAGATTAACGGGCACTGGATTCTCGGATTCGATCCCGAACAGGTAATGGAGCATGTAAAAAAATAGATTATTCTTTAAAAAAAGCTTGTGGACAAAGTCTAATGGTTATAGACTTGTCCACAAGCTTTTTGTTTTATTAATAGGAATTTATATGAAAAATCGATTCTTTTAGCCATTGAAATCAATTGTCATACCACTCATTTGTAAATCATAAGGTAATTATGGCCGTAATGCTTTTGAGGTCAAAAAATCCAACCAGGATGTTTAACAAATGAGGTGCAAAAATGGCGAATGCGAAACACTTAATCGAACTGCCAGTTCCAATTGAAAAAATCTGGGCTTTCATAAGTGAGATTGATAACTGGGCAACTACTGTACCAGGATATGTGAGTCATGAAATTCTAAACGATAAACAATCAATATGGGCCATAAAAGGGGATATGGGGATCATTAAGAAAACCGCCAAAATAAAGGTTGAAATCACGGAATGGGTGGAACCAAAAAAAGTTAGCTTTACTTTTAAAAGCATTTCAGGGGATTTTACCGGAAAAGGGCATTATAAAGCGGAAGCGATCGATGAAAATCGCACTCAAGTAATAGGTTATCTATTAATTGAGCCTGAAAACACAAAAGGTCCATTAGCAACAGCGCAAAAAACCGTTTTAAAAAAATTTGTTCCGAAAACAACTAAGGAAATGACCACTGCTGTAGCACAACAAATTCATACTTTAACCTAGACTTAATTACTAAAGCGAACAGGATCACTGTTCGCTTTAAATTTTTCATTCCTGGTTAAGTTACTGTGCCCCAAGTATATTTTGATTTCCTTTCAACACACTAATGATTGAAAAGACATCATTTCATTTGATCAAAGAAGTGAAAGGACATCAAAAATGAAAAAAAAGTTTTTACTAATCTTCAGCATCCTATCTATTCTCATCTTTCATATTCATCCGGCTTTTGCATTTGCCGAGCGAAAAATACCAACCAATATATATGTAGTACAAAATGGTGATACTTTACCAAGGATTGCACAAAAATATAAAACCTCTGTTCAGGATCTTAAATTATCCAACGGTTTACAATCCGAATCATTAATCGCAGGTCAAAAATTATGGGTTCCAGTCATGTACGAAGTCTCTGCCGGAGATTCGCTAAAGGAAATTGCCACGAGACATCATACATCTGTTGAAATCATTAAAACAACCAATAAACTAGGGTCTGATCAATTATCCCCTGGACAAGTCATCAAAATAATTCCGAAAAAGTTGCCGATGCAAGGGCAACATATTTTAATGACAAAAGAGGAATTTAGGGATTGGCTATTCAATAGTCGATTTAATAGAAAGATTAATTTAATCCAGCAACATCATACATGGGCACCTTCCTATAAAACCTTTCAAGGTACGAGCCATTTCCAACTGTTAAAAGGCATGGAGAACCATCATAAAAAAACGATGAAATGGTCTAATATCGCTCAAAACCTAACCACATTCCCTGATGGAAGAGTCGCCGTGTCCCGGCCATTTAATAGTGCTCCAGAAGGTTCGATTGGGCCAAAGGCCAACGCTCAAGGAATTGCAATTGAGAATATTGGGAATTTCGATCATGGTTATGATGTGATGACAAGGGAGCAAAAAGACACGATTGTCTACATAACGGCCTTACTTTGCCTTAAGTTCGGCCTTACTCCATCCATCGACAGCATCACCTATCATCATTGGTGGCATTATAAAACAAAAGAACGAGTATTGGATGACTCAAGAGACTTTGACGTAAAATCTTGTCCAGGTACAAATTTTTTCGGAGGGAATACAACAACAAGCGCAAAAAACAACTTTTACCCGCTGGTTGTAAAAAAGATGGAAGAAATAAAAGCTGAAATAGAGTAAGTCTCCATATTTTAAAGAACAAATCATTTTAGTGATTTGTTCTTTTTATTTGTAACTCCTTTTAAAAAATGCTAATAAGTAATCTCGCAAAATCGACTGAAAACGATGAATTTTAAATGAAAACGTTTAAATAATAGAAAACTAGAATAAATATTCAAAAAATACTTGTCAAAATTTGTCCCTTTCACTATAATCTATTTATCAGATGTAATAAAACATAACATTAATGCGAGGGGTAATATAACATGACTGAAACATTAGTTTTAAATGAAACTTCCGCTCTAGAACAAATCAAAGAAACAATTAAAACGAAAAGCGTAGAATTACTACATTTGCAATTTGTTGATATTGAAGGAATTCTTAAGCATGTTACAGTAACAACTGAGCAATTAGAAGATGTTGTCGAAGGAAAAATTATGTTTGATGGTTCTTCCATTAAAGGTTTTTCACCTATTAACCAATCAGATCTATACTTACAACCAGACTTAAATACATTTGCAGTTCTTCCTTGGTCAGTAGAAGAAGGCTATTCTGAAGCTCGTTTCCTTTGTTCAGTAAAGAACCCAGATGGTACTCTATTTAATGGAGATACGCGTAATGTTCTGAAGAAAACAATGGATCGTGCAGCAGAAAAAGGCTTTACGATTTCTGTAGGACCTGAGCTTGAATTCTTCTTATTCAAAACAGACGAAAATGGATATGCAACAGAAGAAATCAGTGATAGAGGCGGCTATTTCGAGCCATCTCCACACGATCTTGGAGAGCGCGTTCGCCTAGAAATCTATCGTGCACTAAAAGCAATGGGCTTCACCATTGAAGCATCTCACCACGAAGTAGCTGAAGGTCAGCATGAAATCAACTTCAAATATGCAGATGCTCTTACGGCAGCAGACTTAGCAACTACATACAAATGGGTTGTTAAAACCGTTGCAAAGTCATTCGGATTGCACGCAACATTTATGCCAAAGCCAGCATTCGGAATCAACGGTTCTGGGATGCATGTGAATATGTCTTTCTTTGAAGGCAACGAAAATGCATTCTATGATACAAATGATAAACTTGAACTATCTGAAAAAGCTTACCAGTTCATTGCAGGGGTTCTAGAAAACGTGAAGAGCTTTGCGGCGATCACAAATCCGCTAGTAAACTCTTATAAGCGTCTAGTTCCTGGTTTCGAAGCACCTTGTTACCTTGCATGGTCTGCATCAAACCGTTCAGCACTTATTCGTATTCCAGCTAAGCGTGGACTAGCGACTCGTGTTGAATTACGTTGCCCAGATCCATCTTCAAACCCATATTTAACATTTGCTGTCATCGCATCAGCAGGTTTAGATGGAATCGAGAAAGAGCTAGAAGCTCTAGCACCAATCAACGAGGACATCTTCCATATGACTGATGAAAGAAGAGCAGAACTAGGAATCGAAAACCTTCCTGGAAGCTTAAAAGAAGCCATTGTTGAATTAGAAGCAAGTGCATTTGGTCAAAAAGCATTAGGAGATCATGTATACGGCGAATATGTATCTGCGAAAAAAGCCGAGTGGGACAGCTACAGAACAGCCGTTCATGCTTGGGAAATCGAAAACTATCAAACTAAATTTTAATCATTCAAGAGTCCCAGAAAGCCAAAATGGCTTTCTGGGACTCTTTTTATTTTGGCTATGAAAAAAGCGTATAGGCTTTTCTACTATCATAAACAAGAAATTGAATTCATATATTCTACTAAAGTCAAAAGAGGTGGGGTTATGCTACGGAATATGAAAAAGAAATTCATCTGGTTATTAATTGGGAGTACGCTTGTTTCGACACTGTTTAGTGTACTTATGGTCAAAACGACGCTAGGATCGTATCAGGATATAGCAAAAACCCAAAAGGCATTATCCATCAAGAGGACAAAAAAAAGAGTTGGCAAAATCCGCTTTTCTTAAATGAGCATATTGTAATAGCAATTCATTGTATCAAGCCTAAAAACAGCCGCCATCATGAACCGGATTCATGATGACGGCTGTTTTAATTTAATAATAATGACTGTATGAAAAAGGAGGATAGTTCCTTTAAGAATAAAGCAGCTCACAAAATTCTATAATTATATAAGAAGAACCAATTCCAAAACGAGAAACCATTAAAACGTTCCAAACTGGTGAAAGAATGGAGTGGTTAGATGATTTTTTACAAAGAGATTAACCGTTTGAGGATGGATAAAAGGGAAATCCATAAGCCACCATTGGAGGTTGAATGATGGGAAAACAAGTAAAATCAATTTGTTTCTTTCTATTATTCCTCATGTGTATTTGTTTTATAGCGGGATGTACCTCTTCTCAACAAGAAAAAGACTCCGAAACGGATCAAAAACAAGAACAAACCGAAACAACCACGGAAGAAGATGGAAATCAATCTGAAAATCCTGATGAAACTGAGGAGGGGCCTGTGGAATCTGCTTTTTTACCTCATGATCAAAAAATCGAAAGACGAGTCGAAGAAACACTTTCAAAGATGACCCTAGAAGAAAAAATCGGCCAACTAATTGTCGTTGGTTTTTCAAGTACTAAGATTGATTCTCATATTAAAACGATGATTCAAGATTATAACGTCGGTGGGGTGATCTTGTATGATCGGAATATGGAATCGCCCGCTCAGGTTGCGCAATTATCGAAAGACCTTCAAGGGTTAGCGGCAGAAAATAATGTTCCGATTCCATTAATGATGTCGATAGATCAAGAGGGTGGAGAGATCGTCCGAATGAGAGACAAAGTCGCTGATAAGCCCTCCCAACAAGAGCTTGGGGAAAATGCTGATTCGGATGCGATCTATGAAACAAACCTCCAAACTGGGAAAGAGTTACAAAAAATGGGCATTCAGGTCAATCATGCACCGGTTTTAGATTTATCGGCGACAGACTCCCGTTCATTTGGAGAGAATCCGAATCAGGCAGCAGAATTTGGGATGGAAGCTATCAAGGGACTAAATGATTCGGGGATTACAGCAACTTTAAAACATTTTCCAGGCAATGGACGTAGTGTTGTAGATCCCCACTATGATTCATCCGAAGTCGATGCTGACCAAATGGACTTAGAAAATAATGATATTTTTCCATTTAAAAAAGTCATCGACAAAGTGGATCATAACCAGTTTTTCGTCATGGTTACCCATCTTAAGTACCCCGCCTATGATGAGGAAAATCCAGCCAGTCTCTCACCCGTCATCATTCAAGAACTACTTCGCGAAAAACTAGGATATCAGGGCATTGTTGTTACAGATGATCTAGAAATGGGTGCGGTGAATCAATATTATACTTATCAGGATTTAGGCTACAACACAATCAATGCCGGCGCGGATCTCTTACTCGTTTGCCACAAGCTTGAAAGCCAAAGCCAGGTTATTAAGGGTATTCGTGATGCAGTTGAGACCGACCAACTAACCGAAGAACGAATCGACGAATCAGTGAAGCGGATTCTCACCTATAAATTTGCAATGGGGCTTTAATCAATGAAACAGATCCAGTAGGAAATCCTACTGGGTCTGTTTATCCTAAGAATTAGCACGTTTACTAAATCCACAAGAAACCCAGAATTGTATGAAAATTGAACAATAGATTTGATATAATAAAACTGTTAGGAATTTTTGTGAAATAATAGTGTCCTGAATCAAAACAGAATCAACAAGGGGTATTAGAGAATCAAGATTTCATCCGTTATTAAGCTTCTGAAAATTCAATTTGTTCAAAACTACTGTTATAAGATAAGGTTTCGATAGTTTCATAAGTCCATTGGGGAGGGGAAGTTTCATGAACATTTTAGGCTATGAGCAGGAAAAAGCACAGCAACGAACGGAGCTTCTTCAGGTGAAATATTGGATGATTCCTAGTCCATATTGCCTTTGGGAGGAAGACACCGTTGAAAAAGCGGCTCAGAAAATGGACGAGCTTCGTGTAGAGGGACTGCCAGTTGTCAATGAAAACCAGCAATTTTTAGGAATGGTCACCTTAAGAAGCTTAATAAAAATCTTGGTAAAATCAAAACAACCAGAAGCCACAGTGCGCCGGGCATTAAAGGCAAGTCCTGCCTATATCCATCCAGATGATTCAATCTTGGATATTGTTTCTCATACAGAAAACGCAATGCCTGTTTTGGATGAGCAGAAGAGGCTTGTCGGCTTGATAACGATTCGCGACGTTCTCGATGGATTTTTCAAATATACATATAAATTGGAGCAAAGGCAAAATACGGCTGATGCCCTTCAGGCAATTTTAGAGAGCGCTTACGAAGGAATCGCTGTTGTTGATGAAAATGGCGTTTTGCTTGAATTTAATGATGCCTATAGTCGGTTTACTGGAGTAAAGCGTGAGGATGCGATTGGCAGGCATGTCACAGAGGTCATTGATAATACCAACCTCCATGTCACCGTTAAAACAGGAATTCCTGAACGGGGTGTTCTGCAAACAATTCAGGGCCAGGAAATGGTCGTGCACCGCATTCCAATTTGGCGGAATGGTCGTGTCACTGGTGCGATTGGCATGTTGATCTTTGAAGGGGTAACCGAGGTGTATCGAATTTATGAACGGCTTCAAGAGGATCATCGAAAGAAGGAACCGAAGAAAGAATTATTAACCTTGAAGAAAGAAAAGGACAGTCGCATCACGATTGATGAAATCATTGGCGAAAGCGAAGGTATTCTAAAAGTAAAACGGGACGCAAGGAGATCTGCTCGGACACTCGCAACCGTCCTCATCACCGGGGAAAGCGGAACAGGGAAGGAAATGTTCGCAAAAAGCATTCATCATTTAAGCCCATTTTCGACAGGTCCGTTTATTAGTGTCAATTGTGGCGCGATTCCTGAGAATTTATTTGAGTCTGAACTATTTGGATATGAGGAAGGGGCTTTTACAGGAGCACGAAAAGGCGGAAAGCCAGGAAAATTTGAGCTGGCCCAAAATGGGACGATCTTTCTTGATGAAATTGGCGAAATGCCACTGGTGATGCAAACGAAGCTATTGCGGGTTCTCCAGGAAAGAGAGGTTGAAAGGGTTGGCGGAATCAATAAATATCGAATTAATGTCCGAATCGTATGTGCAACAAATCGAGATTTAAAAGAAATGGTCAATAAAGGGGTATTTCGTGAAGACCTGTTTTATCGCTTAAATATCATACAGCTCCATATCCCACCGCTTCGCGAACGAAAGACTGATATTCCGATTCTCTTGGCGTATTACCTTAAAGAGGTTTGTGAAAAGTATCAAGTTCCCGTGAAAACCTTCACCGCCGAGGCTGTAGCGGTCTTCCGCAACTATTCATGGCGTGGAAATATTCGTGAGATGGTCAATTCTGTTGAAAGATTGGTCACAATGGTCGACGGAAACGTGATTGATGTCCATCATTTGCCATCAACAATGAGAGTAAACTATGTCCCAGTTGAAAAAGAACGAAACGTACCTTCGTTAATAGAAGTGGCTCGAGACGATGGCAATAAGCGAGAAAAAGAAGTGATTGTCCAGGCTTTAAAAAATGCAGAAGGTAATAAATCAAGGGCTGCAGAAATTCTCGGGATTCACCGCACAACCCTATATCAGAAGCTAAAAAAACATGGAATCAATTAAACTATATTTTTTTACTATCAATGTAGTGAAAACACTACAATATCCCTACAACTGTAGTGTAGTTTCTACACTTTCAAACAGTATAAATGTTTATTTCACTGCTTTTTCAAGTTGGTACACTTCTTGCAACTATTAAAAGTGATAAATAAACAAGGGGTGAAAACACAGATGGAGAACTTTGCAATTTTACGAACACCGAAAACAACCTACTATGGTCGCAACGCCTTTCAAAATGTTGGGACTGAAGCCGCCCTTAAGGGAAACAAAGCACTTATTATCAGTGACAAAATTATGGAAAGCCTTGGCTATGTCAAAGACTGCAGAGATCAACTTCAAAAGCAAGGGGTAGAAAGTGAAGTTTATCTTGGCGTCAATTCCGAACCAACGGATCAATATGTAGCGGAAGCTTTAAATATTTTGAAACGTGAGCAATGTGATGTTGTCATCTCTCTTGGCGGAGGAAGCTGTATCGATACAGCGAAAGCAATCGCAGTCCTAGCGACAAATGATGGCTATATCGGCGACTATATGGGTGGGAAGAAAATCGCTGAAAACAATCCAATCGCCCATCTGGCCATTCCAACTACAGCCGGAACAGGTTCAGAGGCTACAGATGTAACCGTTATCACGAATACGTCTAATGATGTGAAAATGATGATTAAGCAGCCTGCTTTTATGCCTGATGTAGCGATCGTTGATCCATTATTAACGCTATCATCACCAAAGAATGTAACGTCGGCAACAGGGGTGGATGCACTAAGTCACGCGATTGAAGCATACCTGTCGAAAAAGGCACACCCAATGACAGACACACTTGCATTATCAGCAATGAAGCTAATTGTTGACAATCTGTTAACCGCTTACAATGATGGCGAGAACGTCGATGCACGCGAAGCGATGTCATTAGGTTCGTATCAAGCTGGAATGGCATTTACCAATGCATCCGTTTGTCTCGTTCATGGAATGTCTAGACCAATTGGAGCACTATTCCATGTTCCACACGGCATTTCCAATGCGATGCTTTTACCAGCTGTCCTAGAGTTTAGCAAGGAAGCATGTATTGATCGTTTAGCCGATATTGGAAGAGTATTTAACCCTGAAAATGAAACCCTTTCCAATGAAGAAGCAGCAGAGGCAGCGGTTAAAGCCGTTAAGAACCTTTGCCTGCAATTAAATATCCCTAATCTTAAGGGATGGGGAATTGACCAAAATGCATTTGAGAAGGTTGTCGAGAAAATGGCCTTTGATGCGATTGATAGTGGAAGCCCAGGAAATAATCCACGAGTACCAACATTCAATGAATTGGTTCAACTTTATCACTTTTGCTATGATTATCAGTTTCACACTGAAGAGAAAGTGCTGTAAGTTCAACTAGGGGACGGGGGAAATCAATATGTTAGGTATGCTGGGTCTGATCGCTTCACTTGCACTACTGATGTATTTAACAATGAAGGGCATCAACATTATTGTTGCCGCGATTATTAGTGCAGTCCTTGTCGCAGTGACAGGTGGTTTAAATCTTGAAACAGCGCTAACGGAACATTATATGACTGGATTTACAGGCTATTTCAAATCCTGGTTTTTAATTTTCTTATTAGGTGCCATTTTCGGGAAAATCATGCAGGAAACAAAGGCTGCGGACAGCATCGCGAATTGGGTAAAAAATACCCTTGGACCATCTCGCGCTGTGTTCGCCGTCGTGGCAGCCGCAGCGGTTATGACGTATGGGGGAGTAAGCCTGTTCGTTGTAGGATTCGCCGTCTATCCAATAGCGGTTTCCTTATTTCGAGTAGCCAATTTGCCACACCGTTTTATACCGGCAGCATTGGTATTTGGGTCGATTTCGTTTACGATGACAGCACCAGGTTCACCTGAAATTCAGAACCTGATTCCAACCGAATACTTTGGAACAAAACCTTCTGCAGGAGGCATTATAGGGGTAATAATGGCTCTAATTATCATGGTGGTTGGTGGAATATTATTAGGCCGCATGGTTAAAAAGGCTGTACAAAACGGGGAGACCTTCTCCTTGCCAAATCAGTCTGCAGCAAAAGAAACCGCAGCAGCCTTGGCTGAAGAGGAGCTTGAAGCGCAAAAGCCAAATAATAATTTGGACGGAAAAGAACTTCCGAATATCATATTTGCGATTCTGCCGCTCGTTGCCGTCATTGTTTTATTAAATACAGTTTCAAACTTCACCTCTTCAACAGGTGCCGCACTTATTTCTTTAGCAAGTGGAATTTTGTTGGCTTGTGTGTTGATGTTTAAATTCTTGAAGGAATTCTGGTCGGCTTTGGCGAAAGGGTCACAGGATGCATTAGTCGCTGCTGCGAA
>Ga0182742_1005487_pt1 | contig 10664 bp, 10 predicted proteins | sample eDN5th37CBELigMG_FD_128880 | JGI IMG/M metagenome (GOLD analysis project Ga0182742, IMG submission 128880) | Enriched Miracle-Growth compost microbial communities from Emeryville, California, USA - eDNA 5th pass 37_C BE-Lig MG (version 2)... ... | reverse complement strand
TTCCTCGTCGCGCTGTCCGCGCCGCTGGTCTCCTACGTGATCTACGAGTGGACCCAGCGGATGGAGATCGACGAGCACAAGCTCATCAACCTCCTGCTGGGCGTCGGCTCCTACGGCCTGCTCATGGTGGGCCTCATCGAGTGGGGCACGCGCCAGAGCGGCTACTTCGGCGTCGAGGAGGGCGACTACGCCTTCCAGCACGCGACGGTCAACATCGGCACGCAGGCGCTGGGCGTCGTCGTCTGCATCGCCGTGGGCGCCGTGGTCGCGTGGGTGCTGGGGACCATCCTCCAGCGCACGATCGGCCTCCGCGAGGACGAGGAGATCATCGTGGAGGGCTACGACCTCCACGAGTGGGAGATCATCCACGACGCCGTGCCCCAGTACGCGACGGTCGCGCCGGGCGCGGCGGCGGACCCCGCGGGCACCATCACCGAGCGCGGCGACGGCGTCGCCGCGGCCTCCGACGCCATCGGCGGCTCCGCGACGGGGCTCGCCGAGCGTCGCGACAGCTGACCTCCTCGCCTCGGATCGCGCCCGCGCCCGCGGGCGCGATCCCGGGGCGGCGGGTCAGCGCCTGCGCGTCCGGCGCCCGTTGCGCCGCGCCGGCGCGGCGTTCCCGTCGCGCGTGCCGGCCACCTGCAGGGGGCGGCGCGCCTCCATCCAGCGCGTCACGCGCAGGTCGATGCCGTCGGGGAGGAACAGGTCGCGCGAGTGGTGGGTGACCTGCTCGCCCGTCACGAAGTACAGCTCGTCGAGCGACAGCAGCGCGGTCGGCTCCTGGAGCCCCAGCGCGCGCCCGCGCGGGTCGTCGGCGTCGATGATGCACGCGCGGATGCGCGTGTCGGCCCACGCGATCGGCGAGCCGTGGTCGACGAGCACGTCGAGGACCATGAGGCCGTCCTCCACCGCCTTGACCGCGTCCGGGTCGGGCGCCGGCGTCGCGGGGTGCAGCGAGTCGACCATGAGCGCGGTCGGGCGCCCGTCGGTGACGAGCACGCGCGAGATCTGCAGCACCTCCGTGCCCGGGTCGACGCCCAGGGAGGCCGCGACGTCCTCTGCGGCGGGCACCTCGGCCACCTCGACGTCGCGCGCGGAGAGCTGCACGCCCCTGCGCTCCGCGAGCGAGCTGTAGGACTCAAGGCGCTCCAGGCCCTCGCTCAGCGTCCCGGGGGTGGCGATGCGCCCGACGAACGTGCCCGAGCCCTGACGGCGCACGATCTCGCCCGTCTCGGCGAGGCGGCGAAGCGCGGTGCGCAGCGTGCCCCGCGAGACCCCGAGCATGGACGCCAGCTCCTGCTCGGGCGGGAGCCGATCGCCCTCCCGGTGGCGCCCCGGCGCCAGCCAACTGCGCAGCGCCTGCTCCGCCCCGTCGACCAGCGAAGGACGACGCGGTGGCACCGCAGGCGTGCTCATGCCATGCATTCTCGCATGTATTGACGCTTGGGTCGGAGCATCTGTACCAATTTGTGCATGTCCAATTCTGGGGAGGGAGGGGGCACGCCGAAGAGCGCCGCCGAGGCGTTCGGCCTGTCCCGTTCGCTGTCGTGGTTCGACGGCTTCTCGATCGCGCTGGGGGTCCCAGCGCTGCTGTTGTTCTCGGTCGGCTCCGTAGCGGTGCTGACCGGCACCTTGTCGCCGTTCATCTGGATCCTGTCGGTGACCATAGGTCTCGTACAGGCCTTCGTGTTCGCTCAGATGGCCGGCACGTTCCCGCGCAAGTCCGGCGGGCACTCCTTGTACGGCGCCGAGACGTGGCGGCGGCGCAACCGGTTCCTCGCGCCGCTCACGGTGTGGGGCAACTGGTTCGCCTGGTCGCCGGTGCTGGCGATCGGCGGCCTGCTCATCGGCGGCTACGTGCAGGCGCAGTGGCTGCCGAGCCAGGACTGGGAGCTGTCCTTCGGGCCGTTCTCGATCACGATCGCGACCGTCATCGGCGCGGGCGTCCTGCTGGCGATCTTCTGGATCAACCACTTCTCGATCAAGGACTCCGCGCGGGTCCAGCAGGTCCTGGGCCTGATCAGCCTGCTGCCGATCGCGCTGCTGATCATCGTCCCGATCTTCGCCGGGCACGTGGACGTCGACAACCTCGGGCCCATCGCGCCGCCCTCGGGCGAATGGCTCGAGTGGGGCACGCTGGAGACGATCGCGGCGGGCCTGTTCGTGGCGGCCTGGAGCGCGTACGCGTTCGAGACGACCATCTGTTACACGGCCGAGTTCAAGAACCCCGGGCGTGACGCCCCGCGCGCCATCCTCGGCGCGGGCGTCCTGAACCTCGTGTTCTACGGGCTCGGCCCGGTCGTCCTGCTCGGCGCCGTCGGGCCGCAGCGCATCGCGGAGGACCCGGCCGTGGCGTTCGCGCCCTTGGCCGCGGACACCTTCGGCGCGGGCGCCGACATCGTGATCGCGCTGCTCATCATCGCGTTCATCCTCATCATCAACACCGCGATCCTGGGCTCGGCCCGGACGCTCTTCCAGGCGTCGGTGGACGGCTACACCATCAAGGGCCTGGACAAGCTGTCCAAGCGCCGCGTGCCCGCGCGGGCGATGGGCTTCGACGTCGGCGTGAACCTCCTGCTCATGCTGCTGGGCACGCCGATCTCGATCCTGGCCGCGTCGACCGTCGGCTACATGATCACGAACATCCTCGACCTGTCCGGCGGCTGGCTGCTGGACCGCGACACGCGGAGGATGGAGGTGCCCTACCGGGCGCCGCGGGCGATCATCCGCATCGCGCCCGTGCTCGCCGCCTTCAACTTCGTGCTGCTCTTCGCGGGCGGCCCGAGCTGGGGCTGGGGCGCGGTCGCGCTCGGCTGGTGCATCGTCCTCCTGGCGATCCCGCTGTACCTGTACCGCAGATGGGCGGATGCGCGTGACGCGCAGCCCGCCGTCGCCGTCGAGGGGGTGAGCGCATGACGCTGCAGCACGACGACCTGGCCGCCGTCGACCGCTTCGCGGAGTCGGTGGACGTCGCGCTGGAGGAGGGCGCGGCCGGCACGCAGGAGAGCGCGCTGCGGCTCATCGCGACCTGGGTGGCCGCGGGCATCGCGCTCACGATCGCCGTCCGCGGCTCCGGCGCCGTGAGCACCGTGTTCTACGTGGTGGGGCTCGCCCTGCTCGTCTTCGCGGTCGCGCGGCTGCTCCCGCAGCTCGCGCCGAACGGGCGCGCCGGGCGCTAGCGCGCTCGACCGCAACGAAGAAGGGCCGCCCCGTCGCCGGGGCGGCCCTGCTCGTATGCGGCTCAGCTCCAGGGGTACGGGCTGTGCGAGACCGGGTGCAGGTCCCCGGTCGCGAAGCGCTCGTACCGGAACGGGTGCAGCAGGGAGGACGTGCCGCCCTGCAGCACCCGCGCGATCTCGCGGCCCACGGCGATCATCTTGTAGCCGTGGTTGGAGTCGGCGGCCACGTAGACGTTGGGCCGCATGTAGTCGAACACCGGGAAGTTGTCCACGGTGAAGGCCCCCACGCCGCCCGAGCGCGCCTGGCGGTACTTCGACCGCACGCCCTCGAAGCGCCCGAGGCAGTGCGACAGCGCCGCCGTCCACATGTCCGGGAACCCGGGCTCGACCGTGCCGGTCGGGTACGGATCGACCTCGAACTCGTGGCCGACGCGGATCGGGGCCGCGCCGCCCTGCACCGTCTCGCGGTCGGGCTTGACGTAGATCCCCCACGGCTCCTCGGTGATGAGCTTGCCGTCGTCGGAGCGCAGCGGCTGGTCGGAGTCGACGTGCAGGACGGGCGACTGGCGCCCGTCGTTGGTCACGAACGTCGACGGGTCGACCTCGACCTCGCCCTCCTGCAGGTACCAGTACGTCCACATCGGCAGGTCCTCGGCGACCGACCCGTCCGGCTGGCGCACGTCCAGCCGGTCGGGCAGCCCGAGCATCTCCCACAGGGTCGCGATCCACGGGCCGACCGCGACGACGACCTGCTCGACCGCGATCGTCCCCGACGTCGTCTGCACGTGCGTGACGGCGTTGGAGTTGTCGAACTCGAACCCGGTCACCTCGACGCCCTCGATGATCCGGGCGCCCGCCTCCCGCGCCTTGTCGGCGAGGCCGTGCATGGACTCCTTGTTGAACGCGAAGCCGCCGGCGTGCTCGTGCAGGCAGACGGTGAGGCCCGTCGCGCGCCAGTCGGAGTACAGGCTCCGCATGTGGCGCTCGACGGCCTCCGCGCCGAGGTGCAGCTCGCTCGGGTAGCCGATGCGCTCCTGGCGCTCGTACACCTCCGTGAGGTCGCTCTGCTGCGCGGGCGGGCCGAGCGCGATGTAGCCCGTGGGGTGGTAGTGGAACGCCTCGGGGTCGGACTCCCAGACCTCGACGCAGGCGGCCATGAGCTCCGCCATCGCCGGCTGGAAGTAGTTGTTGCGCACGACGCCGCAGGCGATGCCCGAGGCGCCGGCGCCGACGGCCGTCTTGTCGACGACGAGGACGTCCTCGCCGTCGGCGGCGAGATGCCACGCCGTCGACAGCCCGTGGACGCCCGCGCCGATGACGAGGACGGAGACGGACTCCGGGACAGGAGGTCGCTCGGCCATGATCAGTGCAGCGGAGGCTCCCAGCCCTCCAGCACCGGCCGGGTGTAGTTCTCGCCCACGCGCTTGGAGTTCTCCACCCACGGGCCGAGCATCGGCTGCGGGAACTTCGCGTGGACCTCCTTGAGGCGGATGCCGTAGGAGTTGCCCTCCTGCAGGTGCTTGATGAGCACCTTGCGCGCCATCTCGTCCTCCCGGCCCTCGGGGATCGGGAAGTAGATCTTGATGAACGCGTTGGAGTAGCGGTCGAACACCGCCGGCACCCCGTCCTCCTCCAGGAGCTGGACGTCCTCGAGCCAGTTGATGTCATCGCCCGGCGTGGACGCCTCGAGGTCGATGTCCTCGACCAGCGACATGTCCTCCTGGTAGGGGTAGCGCCGGCCCGCGAGGACCTCCGCGTCGATGCCGACGGCGCCCGTCAGGCCCTTGGGGTCGCTCACGTCGCCACCTCCGGTGCGATCGGCAGCTCGTCGACGGGATTCTCGAGGTGACGCTCGAGCATGCGCTCGATGCGCTGCAGCGCGCGCTCCTCGGTGACGCCCGGGATGTAGTCCGTGCCCGCCAGCGGCACGCGCGCCATCGCGGCGGCCTCCGTGGTCAGGGCGCAGAGGTCCTCGGGCTCGAGCGAGTGCACGTCCGTCTTGCCGCACGCGCGGGCCAGGAGCTGCAGCTCCAGGGTCAGCGTGTGCAGGAAGTTGTAGACGCGGTGCGCGGCCTCGTCGACGTCGAGCCGCTTGCGCAGCTCGGGGTCCTGCGTCGTGATGCCGACGGGGCAGCGGCCGGTGTGGCAGTGGTAGCACTTGCCCGCCGGCACGCCCACGGTGCCCTCGTAGTCCGTGACGCCCGGGATCTCCTTGTTGCAGTTGAGCGCCATGAGCGCCGAGTGGCCGATCGCGACGGCCTTCGCGCCGAGCGCCAGGCACTTGGCCACGTCGCCGCCGTTGCGGATGCCGCCCGCGACGACGAGGTCGATCTCGTCGGCCAGGCCGACGTCCTCCAGGGCGCGCCGCGCCTCGGGGATCGCCGCCATGAGCGGGATGCCGGTCTCCTCCGTGGCGGTGTGCGGCCCCGCGCCGGTGCTGCCCTCCGCGCCGTCGAGGTAGATGATGTCCGGGCCGCACTTGGCCGCCATGCGGACGTCGTCGTACACGCGCGCGGCGCCCAGCTTGAGCTGGATCGGGATCTCGTAGTTGGTGGCCTCGCGCGTCTCCTGGATCTTCAGCGAGAGGTCGTCGGGGCCCAGCCAGTCGGGATGGCGGGCGGGCGAGCGCTGGTCGATGCCCGGCGGCAGCGAGCGCATCTCCGCCACCTGCTCGGTGACCTTCTGGCCCATGAGGTGCCCGCCGAGGCCCACCTTGCAGCCCTGGCCGATGAAGAACTCCACCGCATCCGCGAGCATGAGGTGGTGCGGGTTGAACCCGTACCGGCTCTGGATGATCTGGTAGTACCACTTCGTGGAGAGCTCGCGCTCCGGCGGGATCATCCCGCCCTCGCCCGAGCACGTCGCGGTGCCGGCCATCGACGCGCCCTTGGCGAGCGCCATCTTGGCCTCGATGGAGAGCGCGCCGAAGCTCATCCCCGTGATGTAGACGGGGATGTCGAGCTCCAGGGGCCGCTTGGCGAACCTCGCGCCGAGCACCGTCTTCGTCTCGCACTTCTCGCGGTAGCCCTCGATGACGAAGCGCGTGAGCGTCCCCGGCAGGAACATGAGCTCGTCCCAGTGCGGGATCTTCTTGAACATCGAGAACCCGCGCATGCGGTAGCGACCGAGCTCGGACTTCACGTGGATGTCGTCGATGACCTCCGGCGTGAAGATGCGGCTCTGGCCGAGCGGGTGGGCGAGCTGCGACTGATCGTCGACCATGTGTGCCTCCTAGAGGACGATGCGACGCTCGCTCGGCTCGAGCGTGTCGTAGTTGTAGAGCTTCTTGCCGCAGACGAACTTCTGCAGCTCCGGCGGCGTGCCAAGGCCGTAGATGCGGAACTTGCGCTCGATGAGCTCGGTGTCCGCGTCGGTCCACTCGCCGGGCACGCAGTCGATGCCCAGGGACTTCACGGTGCCGCCGACGTAGATCGTCCCGTCGTACATGGAGTCGCCGAGGCCCGGCCCGGCGTTCCCGAGGATGATCTGCCGGCCGCGCTGCATCATGAAGCCGGTGTTCGCGCCCGCGTCGCCGCAGACGATGATCGTGCCGCCCTTCTGGTCGATCCCGGTGCGCGCGCCGACGCGGCCCTTGACGACCAGGTCGCCGCCGCGGATCGCCGCGCCGGTGAGCGAGCCGGCGTTGCCGTCGATGACGACGACGCCGGACATCATGTTCTCGCACGCCGACCAGCCGACGCGCCCGGTGATGTGGACCTCCGGGCCGTCGATGAGGCCGCACGCGAAGTACCCGATCGAGCCCTCGAAGCGGATGCGGCAGCGAGCGAGGATGCCCACCCCCAGCGAGTGCCGCGCGCGCGGGTTGAGCACCGTGATGTCACGGATGCCCTGGTCGTAGATCAGCGAGCGCAGCTCCAGGTTGACCTGGCGGGTCGTCAGGTCGTGCGCGTCGAACGTCGCGCGCCCGTCGACGATCTCGGAGACGTGTGGGACCGTGTCGTTGAGCTCGACGAGCCCGCGCGCGTCCATGCGAGTGGCGCGGCCGTCCGCGTCTACCGTTGCCACACCATCACCTCGCTCTCATAGGGGTCGTAGGTCTCGATCTCGCGGTCGACGACCGCGCGGATCGCGATCTCCTCGGAGGCGAGGGCGACGACGTCCTCGCCCTCGTAGAGGACGAGCGGCTTGGCCGCCAGCTCGTCCTTGGCCATGCCCAGCGCGTCGCTCGTGACCGCCAGGTATGTGAACACGCCGTCGAGGTCCTCGAGGCTGCGGTGCATCGCGTCCTCGAGGGAGTCGCCGGCGTCCATGCGCTCGGCGAGGTACACGGCGATGATCTCCGAGTCGCACTCCGACTGGAACCGGTGGCCGCTGCGCTCCAGGCGCCGGCGCCACTGGTGGTAGTTCGTGAGCTGCCCGTTGTGCACGACGGCGACGTCGGAGAACGGGTACGCCCAGTACGGGTGCGCGCCCGAGATGTCGACGTCGGACTCCGTCGCCATGCGCACGTGGCCGATGCCGTGGGTGCCGGTGAAGCCCTGCAGCCCGTACTCGCTGGCGACCGTCTGCGCGTCGCCGATGTCCTTGACGATCTCGAGCTGGTGCCCGAGCGACAGGACCTCCACGCCGTGGATGTCCTCGATGCGGTCGGCGAGCAGCTTGAGGTCGTCGCCGTCGTAGGAGAAGCGCACGGTCATGGCGTGCGGCGTCGTGTCCTGCACCTCGAGGACCTCCGCCCCGGCGCGCTCGAGCCGACGGCGCACCTCACCGCGGTTGCGTGCGATGCGCTGATCGAACTCGAAGTCGCGCTCGGCGTTGACGTCGGCGAGCTTGACGTGCATGACCCAGTCCTCCGCGGGCGGGCGGTACAGGGCGTAGCCCGTCGAGTCCGGCCCGCGGTGCTTGAGCGACTGGAGCATCCGGGTCATGTCCTCCCCGATCGCCGTCGCGCCGTTCTTGTAGATGAGGCCTGCGATCCCGCACATGTGTCAGCTCACCCTCCGAGTCGTCGCGGGCAGGACGAAGCCCTGCCGACCGTGAGGGCAGGCGCAGCCGAGCCTCACGGCAGGACCTCGAGGTACTCGTCGCGCTCCCAGTCGGTGACCGCGGCCAGGTAGCGCTCCCACTCGTCGCGCTTGTAGTGCCGGAAGACCTCGTACAGGCGGCCCGGCAGCGCGCTCTTGACGACCTCGTCGGCCTCCAGCGCGTCGAGCGCGGCGCCGAGCGAGTCGGGCACCTTCTCGATGTCCTCGCCCGCCTCCAGGAGGTCGTAGGTGTTGCCCGACTGCGGCGGCCCGGGGTCGCTCTGGTTGCGGATGCCGTCCAGGCCGGCGCGCAGGAGCGCGGCGACCGTGAGGTACGGGTTGCAGGCCGAGTCGACGCCGCGGTACTCGAAGCGCCCGCCGGAGGCGACGCGCACCGTGGTGGTCCGGTTCTGCCAGCCCCAGTTCTTGTAGATGGGGGCCCAGAACCCGGTGTCCCACATGCGGCAGTAGGAGTTCACCGTCGAGTTGCCGACGCACATGAGCGCGCCGAAGTGGTCGAGCAGGCCACCGAGGAAGTACCGCGCCGTGTCCGACAGCTGCGCGGGGCCGTCCGGGTCGTGGAAGACGTTGTTGCCGTCGTCGTCGACGAGCGTGAAGTGGTGGTGGTGGCCGTTGGCCGACACGCCCGTGAACGGCTTGGGCATGAAGGTCGGCAGCAGGTCGTGCTTACGGCCCACCGCCGCGCAGATCTGCCGGTAGGTCGTGATGTTGTCCGCCGTGCGGACGGGCCGGTCGAAGCGGAAGTTCAGCTCGAGCTGGCCGGGGGCGTCCTCGTGGTCGCCGTAGCTCATGTCCAGGCCGAGCGCCTGGCCGTACTCGACGACGTCGAGCAGGACGGGGCGAAGCTCCTCGAACTGGTGGATGTGGTAGCAGTAGGGCTTGGTGACGCCCTGCGGTGTCTCACCCTCGCGAGGCTTGCGCAGCCACATCATCTCCGGCTCGATGCCGATGAGGAAGTGCAGCCCCAGCTCCTCTTCGAACTCCGCCGTGATCTGCTTGAGGTTCTGGCGGGGATCGGCATCCATCAGCTTGCCGGTCTCCGTGTCGTAGCAGTCGCAGAACACGCGGGCGACGCGGTTGTCCCACGGCAGCACGGCGAACGTGTCGAGGTCCGCCATCGCGGCGAGCTCGGACTCCTCCGGGCCGAAGCCGATGTAGGCGCCGAGGCGGTCCGTGAACAGGTTCGCGGTGGCGCCGTAGACGAGCTGGTAGCCCTTCTCGGCCACCTGGGGGAAGAACGAGGAGACCACGCCCTTGCCCATGACACGCCCCGTGACCGAGACCTGCTGGAAGAAGACGTACTTGATCCCCTCGGCCTCGATGCGGCGCGTCAGCGCCTCGATCTGCTCGCGCCTGCCCGGTTGGTTGCGGGCCTCCTCCAGCGTGGCAGGGGGCCGGGTGGCCCGGGCGCTGTCCAACACCGTGGATACGTTGCCGCCGAAGCTGTACTGGGGCGCCGCGATTTGCGTGGCGCCACCGTCGCGGCTCGCGTCTGACATCGTCGAACTCCTCCGCCGGTTCGTGAGTGGCGGCACCATACCAACGTATTGAACAAATGGGTACAAGGATGGGGAGGCCGGAATGGCACGTAGGACCTTGACCGGATCGGCGATCGTGAGCGGCGGCGCGTCGGGCCTTGGGGCGGCGACGACGGAGGCCCTCGTCGCGGAGGGCATGGCGGTGCTCGTGGCGGACGTCAACGAGGACGCCGGCCGCGACATCGCGCAGCGCCTGGGCCCCGCGGTGGCCTTCCGGCGCACGGACGTCACCGATCCCGCCGACGTCGCCGCGGCCGTCGAGCAGGCCGCCGGGCTGCACGACGACGGGCTGCGGCTGAGCGTCGCCTGCGCGGGCATCGGCGTCGTCGGGCGCATCCTGTCCAAGCGCGGCCCGCACGACCCGGAGCTGTTCCGGCGCACGATCGAGGTCAACCTGCTCGGCACGTTCCACCTGCTGCTCGAGGCCGCCAAGGCGATGGCGGAGAACGAGCCGATCGAGGACGAGCGCGGCGTGCATGTGAGCACCGCGTCCGTCGCCGCCTTCGACGGGCAGATCGGCCAGGTCGCCTACTCGGCGTCCAAGGGCGGCGTGGTCGGCCTGACGCTGCCGGCGGCGCGCGACCTCGCGCAGCACGGCATCCGGGTGTGTGCGATCGCGCCCGGCATCTTCGAGACGCCGATGGTCGCGGGCCTCCCCGAGGCCGCGCGCGAGTCGCTCGCCCAGGCGATGCCGTTCCCGCAGCGCCTCGGGCGCCCGGACGAGTACGCGCAGCTCGTCGTGGACATCGCGCGCAACGGCTACCTCAACGCCGAGACGATCCGGCTCGACGCGGCGGTGCGGCTTGCGCCTCGCTGAGCTCGACGCGGAAGGGCGCGCGCTCCTGTTCACGGAGGCGCGCAGCGCCAACCGCTTCACCGACACGCCGGTCACCGAGGAGAAGCTGCGCGAGATCTACGAGCTGTTCCGCTACCCGCCGACG
>Ga0182742_1005486_pt1 | contig 10666 bp, 8 predicted proteins | sample eDN5th37CBELigMG_FD_128880 | JGI IMG/M metagenome (GOLD analysis project Ga0182742, IMG submission 128880) | Enriched Miracle-Growth compost microbial communities from Emeryville, California, USA - eDNA 5th pass 37_C BE-Lig MG (version 2)... ... | reverse complement strand
GTTCGTTTGTGCAAAACGCCGTTTCCGTCCCGGCACCGGCCGGCTGCCGGTGCCGGGACGGACCAGCATAGCACGAGCAGGCCGCCAGAGTGTGGGTTCATTCGCCCTCGGGCGGCCAGCCCGGCTGCGGCTGGACCGGAACGGCGTCGTGCAGCTCCTGCCAGCCGTCGATCCCGGCGGGCAGCCAGTGCACCTGGCGGTAGCCGGCCTCGACCAGGCGCTTGCCGAGGTTCCAGCTGCCCCAGCAGTTCGGCTTGCAGAACGTGACCAGCACGGCGTCCTTGTCGCCCTTGGCCAGCTCGTCGATCCTGCCCAGCAGGGCCCGGGCCTGCTCCGGCGGGAGGTCGCCGGCACCGCCGCCCGGGAACCAGGCGGCCCCCGGGATGGAGCGGTGCACCGGCTTCCAGAGCGTGTCCTCCGGCAGATTGTCCGGCCGGCGCGCGGCCTTGCCGACATCGATCAGCAGCACCGGTCCTTCCAGCATCCCCTCCAGGGTCGGCACGTCGATGACCGTGGCTCCGTTCAGCGTGGCCGGGGTCTCGCCGACCATCGGCCCGGTCCACAGGCCCGGTGGCTCGGCGACCTCGGCCTCGGCCGGAAGTGAGGCGAGCGGCAGGCTGGCCAGCAGGATCAGCGCGCAACGCCGCAGGAGGGTAGCGGGCCTCACTGGGTGTTCGCCGGGATCGGGAAGGATTCCTGCCAGCTTCCGCCATCCGAATCGGTGGCGAGCACGGTGAACGCGTCCGCTTCGCCCGGCCGATAGGCAAAGCCGATCGCCGGATCGCTCGCCAGCGAGATGTCGCCGGCCAGCTCCAGCACGGTCTGGTCGCCCTGGCTGATCCGGACCAGGTCGAGATAGCGCGCCGGGGTGTAGGTGCGGGTCAGCTGGTTCATCTGCATGCCACTGAAGTTCGGGTGGCGGATCAGCAGCGTGGCCTCGCCATGCGTGTCCGGCCCGCCAGGGCGCAGCTTCATCTCCCCCATGCCCTGCATGGCGACCTCGTCGCTGACGCCGATGGGGGCCGAGCAGCCGCCCGATGCCTTCACGAAGGCGGCGGTGCCGAAGAGCCGGCCGTCCTTGGTCTCGGCCACCGCATGGACATTGGTGTAGCCGTCGATCCGCACCCGCAGGCGCAGCACCGCCGGGTCGCCGGCCGGGCCGAAGCTGGCCCTGGCGGCATAGGGCGAGGGATTGTCGTCGATCACCAGATGGACGGCAGCGACACGGTCACGCTGCTCGGGAGCGATCCGGATCGTGAGCGGCACCAGGGCCGCGTCCAGAGCACGCGCCGGCGCTTCCAGCGTGATCAGGCCCACCCCGTCCTCGACCGGGCGCTCGCCGAAGATCGACTGGCGCAGGTCCTGCCAGCGCTCCTCCCGTTCCTGGTCGGTGCCGCCCGCGGCCAGCACCGGGCCGGCGATCGCCAGGAGCGGGGCCAGCACCAGGCCGGCACATGCCATCCTGCGGTTCTGGTTCATTCCCATTCCAGCTCCTTGTAGGCCTGGGTGACGTTGCGGCCGTGATAGTCGTCGAACAGGGCCCAATGGTCGCGCTCGGCCATCGCCACGGTGGCGATCGCCTCCTCCATGGTCCGCCCGGCGGCCAGGGCCGCGCGGGTCTCGTCCTGCAACATAGCAAGATAGCGCTCGAGCGGGCCGATCGCCTGGCCCAGCTCGACGGTCGTGGGTCCATGGCCCGGTACCGCCCGCACCGCACCGGTGGCGCGCAGCCGGCCCAATGCGGCCTGCCAGCCGGACAGGCTGCCGTCCAGCGACGGTACGCGGCCCACGAACAGGAGGTCGGCCGGGAACAGGAGGCCGCTCGCTTCGTCCAGCATGACGAGGTCGCAGTCGCTGTGGGCCGTTGCATAGGCGGCCAGCCGGATGCGCCGGCCACCCAGGTCGAGCACCGTCTCATCCTCTCCCACCGCCCGGGTCGGCAGGACGACCGGGCCGGCCGCGCCATCTCCCAGGAGCTCGACCAGCTGGCGCTGGTAATAGTCGCCGCGCGCGGCAAGGGCGGCGCTCAGGCGGTGGTGGCCCAGGATCTCGGGCGCATCGTCGAGGAATGCGCCAGTGCCGAAGCAGTGGTCGGGATGGACATGGCTGACCACGACATGGCGAATCGGCCGCTGTGTGCGCCGGCGGATCTCTTCGCGCAGCCATTGCCCGTCTGCGAGGCTGCCACCGGGATCGGTCACCAGTACCGCGTCGTTCCCGATGATGCAGCCGATATTGGCGATGCCGTTGCCGTTGGCGGCACTGGCTTCCTCGTCCGGCCCGCGGCGCACGAGCACGCCCGGAGCCACCTCGACCAGGCCCGCCGACCCGGCCGCCCTGCCCGCGGCCAGGCAGCCGCACAGGCACAGGCCGGCCTGGAGAAACGTGCGCCGTGCCGTGCCGCGCTGCAGCACCCACCTTCCTCCCTGGATTCCCCCGCTCCTGACATGAGGCGCGGGCCAGCATCCGATCGGCTGCGAGCCTAGCGGAAAGGCCGAAGCCCGGCCAGCAACCCGGGTCCGATCTCGTTTCGGCCCAGCAGGGCCAGCTCCAGATAGGCCGGGTCATAGACGGTGAGGCCTGGCCGGCGGCGAGCTCGAACACATCCTGCCAGACGGACCGGGCGGAGCAGGGCTCAACCTCCAGGGGCAGCTCGCGCAGGGTCGTGAGGGCTTGGCGGCGTTCGGCGAGCGTGATGCGGTGGCGACGCTCCGCCATCGGCAGGACATTGGCCACTTCCAGGAGCCATAGGTCCGGCACCAGCGCAGCCCCGGCACTCACCAGGCAAGCAGGCGGTCGACGCGCTCGTCATCCTCGCGGGCAGGACCCAGGTGCGCGCTGCCGAGCTGTCCAGGACGCAGGCGCTCACCGGCAGCCTTCGTCCCGCCAGTCATGCAGCTCGTCGGCCGCGATCCTCTGGCCGCAGGCGGCGATGGTGGCGCGCAAGGCCCGCACCACCCGCTCGCGACGATCGACCGACCGCACCCCGGCAGCTCTCTGCCGGCATTCCTGCCGGCCAGCAGCTCGAAGCACAGCCTCGGCCCTTGGAGAATCTCCCAGGCGATCCGATCCGTTCGGAAACCGCTCTAGTGCCGGGTCGGACCATGCCTGGGCAGTATCCGCATTTCCTCACTATGGCCGCTGTCTTCCGCCAGAATCCGCTCGATCTGATTGCGCAGTCGCCGTGCCGCGGCATCGTCGGCATCGAGGATGCGTGCGAGTGCTTCGAGATGACCATGATCCTGATCGCGCACCGCGACCTGCACCCGATTGGTGCGGCTGATGCGACGGCGTCTTGGTGACAAGGGGCTCATCATTCCTGCCAAACTTCTTGGTGGATCGAACAACGGCACCGAGACGAGATCAGGTTGCAGCCGATCGGAATCGGGTACCTTTCTTCCCCATCAAAGGAAACAGCGCCAGCCGATTAATGTCCCTGCGTCGAGATGCCGGGCAAGCACTAAGGCTTCCACGAGCGGCGCATCCTGTGACCATTCCGGCCGATCCCATTCCATATCTGCCGCGATCCGGCAGCATCGTCCGGCCGCAGGCATGGCCGAGCCGATGGATCGTCGTTGTCATGCAGGCTGGCTGGCCGGCTTCTTGTCCAGGGCCTGTCCCCAGGGCGCTGCCCGTCCCGGCCGCACGGTCGGGCGCGTCGACGTCGAAGCGGCGAGGGATCATGGCCGTGACGGGACATGGCCTGATCAAGCTGCCGGGGTGGTGGAAGCATCGAACGGCCGATGCCGCGCATACCAGTCGGCCGCCTGTCGGATGTCGGCCCGCACGGCTCTGCCGGCGGCGTCCGGATCGCGGGCGGCGAGGGCGGCGATGAGGTCGCGGTGGTGGACGGCACCCTGATCGAACATCTCGCTGCGCTGGTAGAGCGGGACCACGAGCAGGGGACCGAAGCGCAGCCAGAGGCTTTCGATGTTTCCGAGCAGGATCTCGGCGTCGGCGGCCCGATAGACCTCCAGATGCAGCGCCATGTTGGTTTCCAGCACGGTGGCACCGTCGCCCTGGCGGATGGCGGCCTCCATGCGCGTGTTGAGGTCGACCAGGGCCGTCAGCTGTGCCTCGCCGATCCGGCTGGCGGCGCGCTCGGCGGCGAGGCTCTCCAGCCGGGTGCGGATCTCGGTGAGCTGGTCGAACTGGTCGCGGGTCGTGGTCGGCACCGCCACCGAGCGGTTGGGCAGGAGGACCAGCGCCCGTTCCGCGGCCAGACGGTGCAGCGCATCGCGCACCGGCATCACGCTGGTGCCCATCTCCTCGGCGAGCTTACGCGTCACCAGGACGTCGCCCGGAGAAAACTGGCCACGCATCAGGCCGGTCTTCAGCTGATCATAGATCTGCTCCTGAAGCGTGAGCTTTTCTACCTTTGCCAGTCTTTCGTGCATCTGCCTGTTCGTGCCTGGTAGACCGGATTAATGATCCGTCTTTGTCCGGATACTGCCGGTTGGACTCGATGTACATCAATTTTATCCAGAGCCAATCGCAGGGCCCGGGTTGCTGCGCTGCACTATAGAGCCAGCCCCTGCGTCCAGATAGGGTTTGGTATTTGGTATATCATATATGGCATGTTGACACGAATGCGCGAGCAGTCCTACCGTCCGCTTAACGGTGGAGGAAATGCTTTGGCTTCCGGTCGAAAGAGTCCGTGCCGAAAACGGAGGCACTGTCTGCTGCTTTCATGACAAGAATGCTGCACATCCGTGCAGCAAGATGCTGAGCATTTGTTACGGCAAGGCGCATCGGGACAATTAGCCCGGCGCATCTTCCATGAAGCCGCCGACCTCTGACGATGTGCTGTTCGATCTTCCAGGGGATGCAATTTGGCGAAGAATCACAAGGCGATCATTACTTGTGCGGTGACTGGCTCGATCCATACGCCGACCATGTCGGATCACCTGCCGCTCACCCCGGACGAGATCGCGACGCAGGCCATCGAGGCGGCGGAAGCCGGTGCCGCCATCCTGCATCTGCATGCGCGTGACCCGAAGGACGGACGTCCCACGCCCGATCCTGAAGTATTCATGCAGTTCCTGCCGCGGATCAAGCAGCAGACCGACGCGGTCATCAACATCACCACCGGCGGCGGTCACAACATGACCGTGCAGGACCGGCTGGCCGCCCCGCTCAAGGCGAGCCCGGAGATGTGCTCGCTCAACATGGGCTCGATGAACTTCGGCCTCTTCCCGATCCTGGCCAAGTACGACCAGTGGAAGCACGACTGGGAGCCGGCCTATCTGGAGAATTCCCGGGACTTCATCTTCCGCAACACCTTCAAGGACATCGAGTATATCCTGAAGGAGCTGGGCGAAGGCTGCGGCACCCGGTTCGAGTTCGAGTGCTACGATGTCGGCCACCTCTATACGCTCGCCCACTTCCTGGAGCGCGGGCTGGTGAAGCCGCCGCTGTTCGTCCAGACGATCTTCGGCATCCTGGGCGGCATCGGGGCGGAGCCCAAGAACCTCATGCACATGCGCGAGGTCGCCGACCGCCTGTTCGGCGATGCCTACCAGTGGTCGATCCTGGCAGCCGGGCGGCACCAGATGGGCCTGGCCACCATGGGGGCGGTGATGGGCGGCAACGTCCGGGTCGGCCTCGAAGACAGTCTCTATCTCGGCAAGGGCCAGCTCGCCCGCACCAATGCCGAGCAGGTGGCCAAGATCCGCCGGATCCTGGCCGAACTCTCGATCGACATCGCCACGCCGGCCGAAGCGCGCGCGCTCCTTGGCCTGAAGGGCGGCGACCTGGTCGCGTTCTGAGGATTACTCCATGCGCTTCACTACGGATACCGGCGGCACGTTCACCGACCTCATCGTCGAGGACGACGACGGTGCTTTGCATCTGTTCAAATCGTCCACCACGCCCGACGACCCGATCCGCGGCGTCATCGACGTGCTCAAGGTCGCGGCCGGCACGATGGGCATGGATCTGCGCACCTTGCTGGGCAAGGGCGAGCTGTTCATCCATGGCACCACAAGGGCGATCAACGCGATCATCACCGGCAACACCGCGCGCACGGCACTGCTGACCACCAAGGGCAACCCCGACGTCCTGGTGTTCCGCGAGGGCGGCCGGATGGAGCCGTTCAACTTCCGGGTCCCCTACCCCGACCCCTATGTGCCGCGCGCCCTGACCTTCGAGGTGCCCGAGCGGGTCCTGCACGACGGCACGGTCGCCGAGGAACTGGACCTGGCGGCACTCGACGCGATCATCGACCGGCTGGAGGAGGAGCGGGTCGAGGCGATCGCGGTCAGCCTGCTCTGGTCGATCGCCAATCCCGCCCATGAGCTGAAGGTGCAGGAGCGCCTGGCCGAGCGCCTGCCGAACGTGCCGGTGACGCTGGGCCACGAGGTCAATCCGGTCATCCGCGAGTACCGGCGCACCACCGCAGCGGCGATCGATGCCTCGCTCAAGCCGCTGATGGCCGACTATATGGGCAATCTGGAGGACCGGCTGCGCGAGGTCGGCTTTGGCGGGCGCATCCTCGTCTTCACCTCGCAAGGCGGCGTGCTGGATGCCAAGGACGTGGCGCGCACGCCGATCCACGTCATCAATTCCGGCCCGGCCATGGCGCCAGTGGTCGGCCGCTATTTCGCCGACCTGGACGTGGGTGCCGCCAATGCGATCGTCGCCGACACCGGTGGCACCACCTACGATGTCAGCCTGATCCGCAACCGCGAGATCCCCTGGGCCAAGGAGACCTGGATCGGCCAGCCGTTCCGCGGCCACATGACCGGGTTCCCGTCGGTGGACGTGAAGAGCGTCGGTGCCGGCGGTGGCTCGATCGCCTGGGTCGACACGGGCGGCATGCTGCATGTCGGCCCGCGCAGTGCCGGTGCGGTGCCGGGCCCGGTCGCCTACGGCAATGGCGGCACCGAGCCCACCGTGACCGATGCAGCCCTGGCGCTGGGCTATCTCGATCCCGACAATTTCCTGGGCGGCTCGATGCGCCTCCAGGTCGAGGCGGCGGCCGCCGCCATCGAGCGGCAGGTGGCCCGCCCGCTCGGCCTGAGCGTGGATGCCGCCGCAGCGGCGATCCTCGAGGTCGTGACCGAGAACATGGTCAAGGCGATCGCCGACATCACGATCGCCCAGGGCATCGATCCTGCCAGTGCCGTGCTGATCGGCGGCGGTGGTGCTGCCGGCCTGAACAGCGTGCTGATCGCGCGCCGCCTTGGCTGCGATCAGCTGATCATCCCGGAAGTGGGGCCGGTGCTGTCCGCCTCGGGCGGGCTCGTGTCCGATCTCTCGACCCATTTCCGCGAGGTGCTGCCGACCCGCACCGACGCGTTCGACCACGACAAGGTCAACGAGCTGCTGAAGAGCCTGCGCGCCCGCTGCGAGGAGTTTTTGGCGAAGAACGCCCGGGGTGCGATCGAGACCCACATCTCGTTCCGCCTGGAAGGCCATTATCCCAGCCAGGTCTGGGACATCGACGTGCCGCTGCCGTCCGGCCAGGTCGAGACCGCGGCCGACGTGAAGGCACTCGAGGAAGCCTTCCATCGGGTCCACGAGGAACTGTTCGCGATGGCCGACATCGGCTCGCCGATCGAGATCATCGGCTGGCAGGCCCATGTCTCGGCCAGGCTGCGCGACGAGGCGCTGGGGCGCATGGCCACCGACAGCATCGGTGCCGCCATCTCCGGCACCCGGCACTGCTACTTCAAGGAAACCGGCCGGGTCGACACGCCGGTCTATTCGTTCGGCAACATGGCCATCGACGAGCGGGTCGAGGGCCCGGCGATCGTGGAATCGCCGCTCACCACCGTGGTGGTCGACCCCGGTGCCGTGGCGCGGCGCGGCGCTTCCGGCTCGGTGATCGTGGACGTGGCACCCTCTCGGCAGAACGGCGGAGCGTGAAGATGACGAAGCCCATGGACGGCGTCCAACTCGCCATTCTCAACAACCGCTGGGAATCGATCGCGCGCAAGATGGCCAACACGCTGCTGCGTACCGGCCGTTCCGGCGTGCTCGCCACCGCGCGCGACTTCTCCTGCTGCATCGTGACCGGCGACCACAAGCTGCTGTCCGCCGCGGAGAGCATCCCGATCCACGTGCTGGTCGGGCCGGACATGATGGCCCGCTCGATGGCGGAGTTCCATCCGAACCTGCGCAAGGGCGACGCGTACCTGCACAACTCGCCCTATCACGGCTGCTCGCATGCCGCGGACCTGTCGGTCCTGATCCCGGTGTTCGACGACGATGGGCGCCACCGCTACACCGCGGTGGTCAAGGCGCACCAGGCCGATATCGGCAACTCGCTGCCGACGACCTATATGGGTGCGGCCAAGGACGTCTATAACGAGGGCGCGCTGATCTTCCCGGCCGTCCAGGTCCAGCGCGACTATAAGGACATCGACGACATCGTCCGGATGTGCCGGATGCGCATCCGTGTGCCCGACCAGTGGTGGGGCGACTATCTGGCGATGATGGGAGCCGGCCGCATCGCCGAGCGCGAGATCACGGCACTGGGCAAGGAAGTCGGCTGGGATCATCTGGCCGAGTACGAGCAGCGCTGGTTCGAGTACAGCGAAGGCCGGATGGTCGAGGCGATCCGCAAGCTGCCCAAGGCGACGGTGCGCCGTTCCAGCACCCATGATCCGGTCCCGGGCACGCCCGAGGAAGGGATCAAGATCAATGCCACCGTGTCGATCGATCCGGACGAGGGCTATCTGGACGTCGACCTCACCGACAATATCGACGCGCTGGAACTCGGCCTGAACGTGTCCGAAGCCTGCACGCGCAGTGCCGTGCTGATCGGCGTGTTCAACTCGCTCGATCCCGACGTGCCGCGCAACGACGGCTCGTTCCGGCGGGTGCGCATGAAGCTGCGCGAGGGTGCGGTGGTCGGCATCCCCAGGCACCCGACCAGCTGCTCGGTCGCCACCACCAACGTCGCCGACCGGATCACCAACCCGATCCAGGCGGCGTTCGCCGAGGTCAGCGCCACCCACGGCCTGGCCGAGACCGGGGCGATCCTGCCGGCATCGATGGCGGTGATCTCCGGCACCGACCCGCGCCGCAACACGCCCTTCGTCAACCAGATCTTCCTGGGCCATACCGGCGGCGCCGGCAGCCCGACCCACGACGCCTGGCTCACCCTGCTGCACGCCGGCAATGCCGGCATGTGCTACATGGACTCGATCGAGGTGATCGAGCTGGCCTACCCGATCCGGCTCTACGACCGCCGGGTGGTGCCGGACACCGAGGGTGCCGGCCAGTTCAACGGCGCGCCGTCCATGGTGTGCGAATACGGCCCGGCCGGCTGCAAGATGAGCGTGAATGCCGTGTCCGACGGCGGGATCAACCGGCCCAAGGGTGTCCGTGGCGGTGCCGATGGCGGGGCGTCGCGCCAGCTGCGCAAGCGGGCCGACGGCACGCTCGAGGAGCTGCCGGTGGTGATCTCGGTCGAGATCGACCCGGACGAGCGGATCGTCTCCTACACCTGCGGCGGTGGCGGCTATGGCGATCCGAAGCGGCGCAGCCTCGCCCAGGTTGCCTATGACGTGCGCGAGGGCCTGGTGAGCCGCGAGCGGGCACGCTCGGTCTACGGCGTGGTGATCAACGCGGACGGCAGCATCGACGAGAAGGAAACGGCCAGGCTCCGCGAGGCGGCCTGACCGCCCCGCATCGGCCAGAGACTTCAGGGGAGGAACCCTTGTGAAGAACGTGAAGGCTATCTTCGCGGGCATGACGCTCGCCGTAGCAGTGGCATTGCCGGCGGCAGCGCAGGAAGACCCGATCGTGATCGGCGTCGCCTCCGGCCAGACCGGCGTGCTGGGCCCATGGGACCTGGCGGGCCGCCGCGGCGCCGAGCTCGCCATCGAGGACATCAATGCCAAGGGCGGCGTGCTCGGCCGTCCCCTCTCGATCGTGGTGAGCGACACCAAGTCCGATCCCTCGCTCGGCCCCACGGCCGCGGCCGAGGTGCTGGACCAGGGTGCGGAGATGGTCATCGTCGCCTGCGACTATGACTTCGCCGCCCCCGCCGCCATGGCGACGGTGGCCGCCAACAAGATCGTGTTCTCGACCTGTGCCGCCGACCCGAAGTTCGGCGTCCAGGGCATCGGCCCGCTCGCCTACACCATGTCGCTGGCCAGCACCGCCCAGGGCACCATGCTGGCCGAGTGGGCCTATGAGACCCAGGGCTGGCGCTCGGCCTATGTCATGATGGACACGGCGATCGAGTACACCAAGTCGCTCTGCCAGGGCTTCCGCGATCGCTGGACCGAGCTTGCCGGTGCCGAGGCGATCAGCGGCGAGGACACCTGGAACGGCCTGAACGACACCACGATCGCCGGCCAGATCTCCCGCATGAAGCCGGCGATGGAGAAGAGCGACTTCGTGATGTGGTGCGGCTTCACCAATCACGGCTCGGTGCTGCGCCAGGTCCGCTCCGCCGGCATCGACACCCCGATCGTCGGCTCCGAGGCCATGGACGGCGCCTACTGGGCCAATGCCGTTCCCGACCTCAACGACTTCTATGTCGCGGTCTACGCCTCGATCTACGGCAATGATCCGGACGAGCGGGTGAACGAGTTCATGGCCCGCTACGAGAAGAACTTCGGCGAGCAGGCGCCGATGGGCCATGCCGTCACCGGCTATGCCGCGGTGGAAGCCTGGGCGCGCGCGGCGGAGAAGGCGGGCTCGCTCGAGG
>Ga0182742_1005485_pt1 | contig 10667 bp, 9 predicted proteins | sample eDN5th37CBELigMG_FD_128880 | JGI IMG/M metagenome (GOLD analysis project Ga0182742, IMG submission 128880) | Enriched Miracle-Growth compost microbial communities from Emeryville, California, USA - eDNA 5th pass 37_C BE-Lig MG (version 2)... ... | reverse complement strand
TTAAGTGATGCTATCGAGCGCCCCGAGCATCATGTGTCAGCTGGCTGTTCGCGGACCTCTTCGCCTCCTCTGGGAGGGACCTGACGGAGAATTCAATCCAGATTTCGGACCGGCCAAGGACATACCCGACGAACTCCAACGCCAGTACCGCATTGCCGAGGCCCAGGGCATTCCGGTCGAATGGCGAGTAGCCGAACCGAAGGCGGCAGAGGCGATTGAGCGGATCGTCGAACGTGAAGGCTATGACGACCTGATTACGGTTACGGTGGTACCGCCACAGTGAAGAAGGGGACAGGAGTGCTCTGGTTGATCGGCGGTTGGGGTAACCGCCCGGATTCGCTGCAGGACGCGGCGCGACGCTTGCAACGCTCGCTGCAGTTGGCCCCGCCGGAACCAGAAAGATACGGGCCGTGGGGGATTTGGCGGCCGCGCCAACCCGATGCGCAGACAGGTTACGACCTCGTGCCCATCGACGTTGACGACCAAGGCGATCTTGAGGCCGCGATCACATCGGTGACTGAGCGGGTGAACAAGGGTCCTCGCTCGGCTCCGGGCTTGAACATCGAACTGGCCAGAAGGGCGGTCGGCGACCGGCCAGAGACGAGCCCGACCAAGTTTGAGTACACCGTTCGGGCAGGCTTCGTCGATGCCCGGCGACCATACAACCATGTCGCCTTTGATCTCGAAGACAACACCGACGACCGCACGCTCATGAGTTACATGAGCGCACTCGTCGAATCCTGGCAGCCAGACCACCTGGGTGCAGCGACGATTGAAACCAAGCGTGCACAAGGCGCCAAGGGCCCCCAGGTCGTTGTAGGCCGGTTGACTTACATCCGTCACGGGATCTCGTTCGATCCCAACGTTCTCAACGCCGAGGTGGACGTCGCCGAGGCTGACGGCGGCCTTTACGTTCGGGTGCCGGGCACTCCCGGAAATCCCAGCTTGGATCACATCCGCCAGGTGCGTCGAGCACTCCGGTACGAGGCGACCTGAACGGTTGTTCTCAGGCGTCCTCGGCCGAGTCCATAGATTCCGTGAGTTTGACGCCGCCGGCGCGGAGTAACGGCAGTATGGGACGGTCGAGACCGAGCGAGGCTGCGGATTGGCTGACTGCCGCACGGAGATACGGGTAGACAGCCATTACCCCGACTTTCTCAGCGAATTCGCGAGCTGTACCTTCCTCAATCTTTGCAGCGGACTGGAGCGTGAACACAGCCCCAGCATCGGCGAGGTACTGGCCGCCGTGCCCGGCCGCGGTGACCTTGCAACGGATCTCGAACTCGGTGTCACCCACTCTGGTCAAGACCTGAAGTGAAAATTCGTCGTCGACCGCATCGTCGACACGTCGCCCAGCGTGTTCGTACAGCGCAACGTCGGTGAGCTCAGATCGGTTGAGCAGCTCCTGGACGTCTTCGAAAGTGGGCGCGCCGTCCCGCTCAATCATGAGGCCGGTGCATAGGACCGCTGGTACGTATGACCCAGGGAGGCCTTCGTCCCACGGTGGCGGAAAGCGATGTCAGCTACGCATTCGTAGGTGGTCACGGTGACAGACCCAATCCCCGCCGAGATCAGAAGATCAATGCGATTGTGGGCATCCAAAGAAGGGAACGACACGTCCTCAACCTCGTAGTTTCGCGAGCGGGCCCATCCAGCCACGTCGCCCCACAGCCAAATGCCCCCGGCGACGAGCGACACTGGGGCGGGAAACGGCACGTCGTCATGGCGCTCACCCCGCACCCAATTACCGACGGCCTGCCGTGTAACGCCGATCCGCTCAGCGATGTCCTGTCTTGTCACAAGATCCTGGTACGTGCGGATCACCGGAATACCGCTGGCTTCCAGAGCCTTTGCGGCTTTGACCCCCGCCTCGATCGCGTCGGCAGCATGAACGAGAGTTGTCACGACCGTCAGATTGCCGTCGAAGCTGACAACGAGGTTCGGGATCAACTCCATGGCACGGTCGATACGCTCGTCGTCGGGACCGTCGAGCGGTTCGGTGACAAACGCGACTTCGAAGTCGAACTCCCGGGTGGTCATGTGCCCAGTGTGGGCCGCCTAGTCGGTGTTGTCAACTGGAAACAGCCCAGGTGAGCGGCTAAGATTGCCTCTCCTCGATGGTCCTCTCCAGTTTCAGGCACTCTCGATGCGTCTTCCGCGCCTGCCACGTTGCGTCCGACTGCACAGTTCCATCGACTCTGACCCATGGGGGAATCAGCCGAAACCCCGGATCGGGGGGATACAGGGCAAACTTGTGGCCTTTGTGGTGCCGCTACCCCGATCAGATCGAATCTGACCTCAAGATCCATTGCCATGGCACCGATATTCGGTGGTGGCACCGCGGCGACCGTGACGAGCGGGGCTGCCTGAAGCTGTCGAGTCGACTGCTGCTCAACCTGATTCGCGGGCTGCCCGAAGATTCAGAATTCAAGACTCACGCCGCCGAGCCGTTCGGCCGCGGCGGCGACTGGTCGATCCTCAAGAAGATGACCGCAGCCCTGCATAACGAGGTCGCAGCCTACCGCGCCAGCAAGTACGCCGGCACCCCACACGAGTATGAGTACGACGTGTTCATCTCGCCGAGCGAGGCGCGTGAGCGGGCCGAGGAAGAGGCCGCCGAAGAAGAGTTCCACGACCGCGAGTTCGGCAAGCTGCTGAGCATTTTCAACTGAAAGGTGGTGCGTCTGTGGGTATCCCGATTCCCGTTGAACCGACGCTCGACGAGCGTTCTGCCACCGCTGTCGCAAAGCGCGCCGAGAAGGCGTTCGCCGACGCGGGCAAGAATGCGGGACAGGCGTTTACGGGTGCGTTCTCTGATGGGGCGCGGGATGCCGACCAGGCCGTCAAGAAGGTTGCCGATCGGGCGTCGGACGCCTACGACAAGGCGCGCGATGCTGCGGGCCGGCTTCGCGCCGAGGAGGAGAAGCTCAAGAGGCTGCGTGACGAAGGGGCCAGTAACGACCGCATCGTCGCTCAGGCTGAGCGGGTCGAGAAGGCGCGCCGCGCTGAGGTGCGGGCGGTCCGCGATGCCACCGACGCCTACCGCGAATACGAACAGGCTGCACAGTCCGCAGGGCAGAATGCTGGGCAGAACTTCGCGGGCGGGCTGCGTGGGTCACTGTCTGGTATCGGCGCGGCGGGCCAAGACGCGGCGAACGAGTTCGTCGGCGGGTTCGCAGGCTCGTCCGCGCTTCTGCGGCTCGGATCAGCGGGAGGGCCAATCGGATTGGCGCTGGCCGGTGTGGCCACCCTCGGAGTGATGGGTGGCCGATTGCTCGCCAACGGCATTGCCGATGGTCTGCAGACACTGCAGGTGCAGGACCTCATCGCAACGCGAATGGGCCTCGATGGCGCGACCATGAACCGGTTCGGCAACGCGGCCGGACAGGCTTACGCCAATGGGTGGGGCCAGTCGCTCGAGGACAACCTGCGGTCCCTGCAGTTCGGTGTCCAGTCGGGGCTCATCGGCCCAGACGTCAACGAGGCTGACGCGCAGAAGTTCATCGAGCGCATCCAGGCGACATCCGGGGTGCTCGAAGAGGACCCGCAGCAAATTGCTCGTGGTGTTCGCAACTTCGTGAAGACGGGCCTGGTGAGCGATTACGAGCAGGCGTTCGACCTGATCGTGGCGTCCACGCAGAAGGGCCTCAACATCTCGAACGACCTGCTGGACACATTCGAGGAATACGGCACCAAGTTCCGCGATCTCGGCATCAACGGCCAGGAAGCGCTCGGTCTGATCAACCAGCTTTGGGAGGGTGGCGCCCGCAACGTCGATGTCGCCGCCGACGCGCTGAAAGAGTTCGCCATCACCGTGGTTGACAACTCGGACACTACCAAGACCGCCCTCACCGCATTGGGTTTCGACGCAGAAGAACTGGGACGAAAGTTCGCTGAAGGTGGCCCCACCGCACGAGCAGCGTTCGGCGCCGTGCTGGATGCCCTGGCATCGGTCAAGGACCCGATGGAACAGGAACGCATCGGGCTCGACCTGTTCAAAACCAAGTGGGAGGATGTCGGCGACGCGATCAAGAATCTTGATCTGCCTTCTGCCGCCAATGAATTGGGCAATGTCGCCGGCAAGACGGATGAAGCGACGGGGGCGCTGCAGCGGCACGCCGACGGTTGGGACACCCTCGGCCGAAACATCGATGAGACCTTCCGAAAGTTCAAGGAGTGGCTGGCCGACTCGGCCATCGGCACGTTCTTCAGCCAGACCCTGCCCGGGTTCCTCAATGCGCCGTTCGAGCAGCCACCACCGCCGCCACCGCCAGCGCCGGGGCAGAGCCTCGGTGACAGCGGCATTTATGGACCACCAGTGCAGGGCCCGGGCCTCAACGGCGACGGCGTGCAGGTGCCCTCGGATAGTGCGTTGCCCCCGTTCCTCACTCCTGGGCTGACCGGCCCCGGGTTGGTGGACCCGCGCATCAACGCGCCGATTCCAGCTCAGCCGACGATCCCGCTCGGTCCGCCTCCGCCGGATTCGCCTGAGCGCGGCCCTGGCATGCCGTACGACCAGGCGCAGCAGCAGGTCGCCGACGCGGGCAGGACCGATTCGGCCAAGCCGTCGTTCGATCCGTCGCAGTACTCGGTCGATGCGATCCCGGTTCCTGGTGCGATTCCCATGCCCGCCGTGGCAGGTGCGCCCGGCGCGCCGATGCCCGGCGCTGGTGGCGGCATGGGCTACTACGAGGTCGACCCACAACGCGTGTACGACGCCGAGACGTCGGTGTTGTCGGCGCGCAACAGCGTCGAGTCGGCGCGTATCCGCGTGCTGGAGCTCGAAGCCGAGGGCAACGCCACCGCTCAGCAGCTGGCCACCGCGCGCCAGCAGGTCACGATGGCCGAACGTCAGTATGTCTCAGCGCAAATGCGGCTGTCCGAGGCGCAGCAGGGCACCTGGAAGAAGATGGAGAACGCCGCCAAGGGCTTCTCGAAGGGCATGGACGACATCGGGGCGGCGCTCGACAACGACCTCGGCATCTCCGAGGGTCTGCCCGGACTCGCCGACAACCTCGTGCGATTCGTCGCCAGCTTGGCCGCGGCGCCGCTACTGGGCCCGCTGTCGGCGATCAGCGCGGCCAACCCGATCCAAGGCGGGCACGGCATCCTCGGCATCCTCGGTGCGCAGGGCGCGTTCGGCCCGCAGTACACCCAATCGCAGTACGCGCAGCAGGGCTACGGCTACCCGGCGGGATACGCCGCTGGCGGATACCCGGGCGATGCGGCGCTGCTGGCCAACGTCCCGGCAGGCCGCTACTCGCAGACCGGAATCGCCGACCTGACACAAGGCATCGCCGACTGCTCCAGCGCGGTCGAGGATCTCGTCAACCTGCTCGACGGCCGCCCCACCGGTGGCCGGTCTCTGTCGACACACAACGCGGACGAGTGGCTGCGCGAGCGCGGCTTCCTGCCGGGCGCCGGTGGCCCCGGCGACTTCCGGGTGGGATTCAACGCCAGCCACATGCAGGCGACGCTGCCTGGTGGCACGCCATTCAACTGGGGTAGCGACTCGGCGGCTGCCCGTCGGGGCATCGGCGGGACCGGTGCCGATGACCCGGCCTTTACGTCGCACTACTATCGCCCCGCGGTTGCCGGGTCTGCATCAGTACCCACCATCCCTGCTGCGCCGAGCGTCACCGTGTACCCGTCGACCGCGTCGGCGTCTCCGTCGACCGCAGCGGATATCTACAGCCCGGCGAACACGAACCCAGCGCTGAACAATCCGGCCACACCGGCGACCACCCCCTCGAGCCTGCCCCCAGTCTCCGGTGGCGGCGGCACGTTGCCATTCATGGGCCAGGGTGGTCCGCAGGCGGCCCCGTTCGCGCTCAACACCCCAGTGGGTGGCAGCGCGTTCCCCGCGCAGGGTGGTGGCGGCTTCCAGGGCGTGTCGGGCCTGCCGATGGACGCGATCATGACCGCGACCCAGGGCCTGGATCTATTGGCCCCCGGTGCATCTCAGGCCGCGCAGATCGGCATCAAGCTCGCCAACCGCGCGATCGGCTATGCGGGCCAGCTCGCCGGCATCGGCGTCTCGGGTCTCATGGAGACATTTCTGCCGTCGGGCTCGCCACTGGGCAACATCGGCAATTCGTGGTTCGGCAAGGTCGCATCCGGTTTCGCCGGTGCGCGGCCTGCGCTGCCAAACACCGCCGGGCAGCAAGCCCCGCCGAACCCGAACCCGGCTCAGCCTGGTCAGCCGGGCCAGCAGCAGCCCGGCCAGCCGATCAACCTCGAGTACCACAACCATCAGGCCACCGAGGACCGCGCCGGCGCTGACATCACGCGGCACCTCGAAGTCCAGAACGCCCCTGCGGGGCAACGATGACCCACTATCCACAGGGGACGCTCACGCCTCACGCTGCCTACTACCACCTCAAGGGTCGGCACCCGTTGGTGACGCTGTGGTCCTACGACGGGGCGAACAGTTTCTCGGTCCTCGGCGGCAAGGCGATTCCCGACAAGTTCACCGCACCCGAGTGCGTGATGGTCAAGAAAAACGGGCTCAAGGGTCTGATCGCGCCGTGGGACACCATCGACCAGAAGGGCGCCTCCCAGGATGGCGTGACGTTCGTCGACGCGCTGCAGGGCCCCACCGAGGTTGAGATCAAACTGCTGGTGCGTGGCCGCGACCCGCAGCACTGCCGCAAGCTGTGCCGCCTCATCATCGCCTCGATCGACAAGAAGCGCACGAGCGAGCTGTCGTTCATCGACCTCGATACGGGCCGCTGGTGGTCGGATGTGCGGTGGTTCAAGGCGCCCCCGGACGTGAGCAACATCGGCGAATCGTGCACGCAGGAGCTGACCTTGGTCCTGCGCGCCGACAACGGGTTCTGGCGCACCTACCCGGAAACCGACTCGTTCGCGTTCTCCTACGAGGACACCACGGAGACGTTCAACTACGACACCGAGGCTGACGGCGACCTGGGTGAGAACTGGCCGCTGTGCTGCACCGAAGAGGGTGGTGGGTTCATCTACGCCGACGGGTCGCAGGCCCGCTGGAAAGATGACCCCGACGACTGGCTGATCACCGACACCCGCGAGGTGGTGGCCGGGCCCTACAAGGACTTCCAGACCGCCACCAACAACCAGGTCGTCTCGATGGTCATCGGGTCGTTCCAGGAGTGGTCGCTGCCCGAGGGCGCGGCCAACGATCTGTGGGCGCGTATGGGCCGCAACCCCGATGGCTCCTGGGATGGCAACGGCATCCGCATGCGCATCGAGAACAACATCCTGACCTCTTCGGCGGTTCCCCCCTTTTCGCCGTTCGCGAATCGCCTGCACTGCAACCCATCGCCATCCGGAGCACTCGATCGGCGGCACCCGGGCATATCTCTTCGTACTCCCGAAGCGCCTTCGGCGGAGGCACTTGGTGCCGCAGCAATGTCCGAATATGGGCCGCAGGCTACCACCCAAACACTGCGCAGCAACGAGACAAACGGCGACACTATCGACAGCGCGAGGGGTGATGGGTCGAATCACCGCTGGTAACCGCACTGACGTGCCGAGCGGGTTGCGCCGTTTCGGGCAAACATCCCATTGCATAGCTCGGCGAGCAGACCGTCGGACCCGGTACCGATTCGACAGTCGGGCGCCGTCGCGTCGGCACACGTTCCGATGCTCTCGCCACTCCTAAGAGCCGAGGGCGATCACCACGCATAGGCCACGTTTGTCGCGATGTGAGCAAATACACTTGCAGGCCCCTTAGTTTGAGCTCCGGTTGCAGTAGTTCGTTGCTAAGCTTCTGCTCAGAAGCGCTAGTTTGTTTTGCCGGTGAAGAAAACAACAGGCCCAGTACGCATCGGTGATAATCGGTGTAATAGCAGCTAGTTGACGGGTAGTGGCATCTCTGCTTAGAGTCCTGCCTCACATGGATGAGGCTTGCTATATGGCCTCTCAGGTACGTAGCTGATCGGGGGATCGCATGCGGGACCGTCGAGACTTACGGGCGAGTTCAGGCAACTTTCTGGGCCATGAGGAGCAAAGTGTGTGGTTCAGTTGGCCGTTTCGGTCGCTGGCCGTGCTGTGTGCGGTGGCGGTCGCGATCGGTGGTCTGCACCTCGTCCAGCCCACACCGTCGGAGCGGGTAGAGCAGGGTGCGGCCGCGGTGTCGGCGGCGCAGAAGTTCGCTGACGCCGCGACCGCAGCGTTCACCGAGTCGGCGGTGGGCTCGGATCTGACCGTCTCGCCCGAGCAGCGCCGCACGGGCCTGCCCACCGACCCGGTGACCGGCCTGACCTCACAGACCGCGGCCGGCCCGGTGCAGATCGTGTTGCCGGGCGGTCTCGGGCGGGCTGAGCACACCCCGGGCGGGCAGGTGGTGTATCCGAATGCCGGTGCGGGATTTGATCTTCTGGCCGAAAATACCGCTACCGGTACTCGCACCGTGGCGCGGATCGCTGGCCCGGGTGGGCCACGGATGGTCACCACGTTCGTGCGCACCCCGGCCGACACGGTGATGTTGGCCCACACCAACGGGTATCTGACTATCAACAAAGCGACACCCACGGCCGAGACCGTCGGCATGTTCGCCCCCGCCGAAACCCGCGACGCCACCGGCGGACCAGTACCCAGCTCGTATCTTGTGAAGCAACTCGCCCCGCAGCTGTATGTGCTGGCCGAAGTGATCGACCCCCGGCCCGACACCGCCTGGCCGGTCTATGTTGACCCGCCACTGCACCTGACAGGTGCCGGCGGCGCGCCGCTGGGTTTGTTGGATTCGTTCGCCGACTCCGTCAGCTCATTGGCCAACACTGCGACGTCGGCGGTCAAGACCGCCGCGTCGGCGACCGTGTCGGGGGCGAAGGCGGTCGGGTCGTTCGTCAAAGAGAACCCGCTGGAATCGGCGATGCTGGTCGGCGGGGTGGCCCTGGCTGTCACCGGCGTCGGTGGACCTGCGGGCGCGGCCGCGATCGCTGCGGCGACGGTGAACCTGTCCAGCGCCGGTCTCGATATCGCCGCGGCCGCCATGCCCGACAACCAAGCACTGGGCATGGCCGCTAACGTGATGGCCGCGGCGTCCATGGTCACCCCACAAGGCGCCGCCAAAAAGGTCATCAAAGAAGGCGTCGAACAAGCCGGCGAACAACTCGCCAAACACACCGACGACGTCATCGACGTCGCCAAAACCACCCCCACCCCACCCGCGCAGCTCGCCGACGAGGTCGCGGCCGCGAGCACGGCGAAACCACCCGTCTCACCCGGTGTCTCGCCGAAAGCCCCCAACGCGCCACCCGCGAAAGCGCCAGAACCGACGCAGCCTGCCAGCAGTGCAGGACCGCCGGGAGCGAGCACCCCAGGCGTCCGGCCAGGAAACCTCCCGCGTAGCCAACGCGTGCCCCCTGCCACGAAGGCACAGCGCGACGCGGCATACGAGGCAAGCGCCGCCCGCAACGGAGGAAAGCCCCAATGCGTCTATTGCGGCAGCAGTGATGGTCCATTTCACATCGACCACGTGGTCCCTCGCGCCAAGGGCGGGACCAATGCCCCTTCGAACCACGCGCCGGCATGCGCGACGACCTGTAATCTCGCCAAAAGCGATAAACGACCCGAGGATTTTCTCAAAGAGCTAGACGCGCGCGGCGTGACGAGGTCAGATGCCGACCAGAAGTTCCTTGATAAAGCCATCCAAACACAGCAACAACGCCTAACGTCGCCAGCTGATCAGCGGGCCAGCCAAAAGGCCCGCGTGCAAGCGGTCACGAATCGCCAGCGCAAGTCAGCTCGGGAATCGGCTCAGCGGTCTAGCGCACAGCACGACGGACGTTCCGGCTCCGATGGGGGCGCACGATCATCTGACAGGAAAAACGATAAGGATAAGAAGAAAGACGGGAAGAGTAAGAAACATCACCCGAAACCAAAAGGGAAATAGCGCTCACGCTCCGCGTCGGAAATAGGAAGCTCATATCGATATGACCCGTGAACGTTTCGATACGCTTGGACCGCCTCCAGGTACGCGCCCCCGGGGTGCTTTACCGATGAGGTTCGAGATCGACACCGACGACGAGCACTCCTGGCCACCTGCCAACTCAGAGACGCTTTGGGTTCTGCCTGAGCCGGAAGCTCGAACATACCGGGTGCTTAGTATCCCCGTTCTTGCCGACGGTATCGCCGTCAACGACACTGTCCTCGGCGAGTTCGCGAACGACAATCTCATGTTCAAAGGCAAGATCACCTCCGGTGGGCACTCCACCATCCGAATCTTTATCGACCACCAGGTCGAGGAAGGCATCCTCACTGAGCGCATCGCTGCCATCATCAGCGAAGTAGAAGCTGCTGGCTGCACCGTCCGGCGAAGTGGATGGGATTTGATCGTTGCCGTAGACATTCCGACGCTGGACGCTTACGAGCACGTCTACGACGACTGCCTCATCCCCAGGGGCGAAGCTGGCGAACTCGCCGTCGAATCAGCATGCATGACCTTCGACACCTAGCGCCAAAACGCTTGCGCGATCGACGCTGTGACCTATGGTGGGCCGAGCTTCGTAATCTGTAGCCGCTCGTCGAGCAGCTCGTCCATGTGGCGCGTGGATCGCAGCGGCTGATCGCGCTCATCGAAATTCCCCAGGTGTGCTCGTTGAAATTCCCCACCTGTGAGCATCGGTCAGTGTAGTGCTTGGCGGGTGCCGGTGGTGGCGCGGCGGAGGGTTTCCGCGGCGGCCTGG
>Ga0182742_1005482_pt1 | contig 10672 bp, 3 predicted proteins | sample eDN5th37CBELigMG_FD_128880 | JGI IMG/M metagenome (GOLD analysis project Ga0182742, IMG submission 128880) | Enriched Miracle-Growth compost microbial communities from Emeryville, California, USA - eDNA 5th pass 37_C BE-Lig MG (version 2)... ... | reverse complement strand
GGATTTTCAAAGAATACATGGCAAGATATAATGACCGAAGTTATAAAGCCTCTTTTCGAGAATATAGAAAAGAATTTCCAGAATAAGAAATTCTCACGAAATGAGGACTGGCTTGTCTATAATGAAGCTTCAAGGGAAGCTTTTACAAGGATGATTGATATTTATAATTTGTACTATGGAAAGATTAGTCATTTACTGGAATATTTCCTAAATATCTTGGGAAGTTGCATTCAAAGTCCTCACGAACAACTAGCACAAATTACGATTAGTGCACTACGATACATTATCAATCGCTGCAACGTTCACTTTAAGGAAAATGAATGGAACCTCGTTTTGAATACTTTTGGTAACGTATGTAAGAAAACAATTCCTAAGCAGCTACTAAACTATTCACTGACTGAACCAAACTTTAATGAGTCAGATAACAGTTTGGTCCAATGTGTTGTGCAGTTAATGATGATCGCATTGATAAGAGACGTTATTGAAACTTATGGGCATCGTTTCACAAATCAGGTAATTTACACATAAATTATTTACTCATAGTTAGCAAATCATACATGTTTCTAAGATTTTGTACGAGTCATATCAATTCGCAAAAAAATTCAATGAGCAAATTTATTTACGTTTTGTTCTCTGGAAAAAAGGTTCGAAGAGTTGTGTTTCCTTGTTAATGAACTTATAGGACCTTTAAATAATACAGACCAACTTCCAGCTCTTTTAAAACAAGAGAAGGAATCCATAAGTACTTATATCTTGTTGATCTTCAATCTATACAACCGTGGGAAAGCCAGTGAAGAGTCAGCACCTTTATCACAGAACAATTATCTTAATGAATTTATTGAGTAAACCTTTGATGTCTCCTTTTTAAATCTATTGTAGTCTTGGAATAAGCTTAATAAAAAGCTTTTGCCGCAAAAATGAGGATTATTTAAATATTACCAAGCAAGAAAAAGTTGGGGAGGGCGCTGATAATTCTCCTACGCAGTCTAAGGATCAACCCTTGAGCCTTGAAGAAGATTTTAGAAGACAGTCCACGAAATTGACTATATATGAACTAGAAAGAGAAATTGTGAATATCAAAATTGTTATTACTTCAGTTTTCTTGTCAAATCTAGCGAGAATTGATCCAAAAGAGGTAAAATATTCTTGGAATTATCAAAGGAATTGTTATAGATGAAAGAAAGATTGAGAGAGATTGTAGCAAGCCTGGTAAATATGTCATTTTACTATATTCCCAAAGCTACTGGTTTGAATGAACAAGGACAAGCTGCTTCAGCACAAATAAAGGATGAAAGCGGAAGTCTGATTAAAAGCTTGTTAATGAAGTTTTACGATTTTTCCTTTTCAAATGGCTCTACATAAATTTATTACTTTGAATATAAGAAATATATATTAATCCTTTAAGGATTTGTGTTATTAGTATAGATTCTGCAAGGACAATAATTACTTGACTTATTAAAAACTTCCCAAGTTCCTTTTTCCCCAAATATACATTTCCTTTAAATTATTTTAGTTCCTTACTTTTGAACAAGTCGAATAAAAATTTTACATAAGACTTAATCAATCAAAAGAGATCGAAGAGAAAACGAAGTACTTATGCAGCTTAAGACTACGAAAATTCCCCAATTAATTATATTTTACTCATTTACTTGAATCTACAACACTCATGATGTATCTGATGAGTTTCTAATATCATTTGATAATATTATTGTTTAGTTCAATTTAGAATAACTAATTTAAACACCTGACTCTAGTTTATTTTAACGAACATACTTTACATTAGTTTGACTTTAGATCCTTGATAAATCTCAATGAGTTAATTTTTTGAGCCATTTAGAAATTGGATGTTTCTCAAGCATAACTTGAGTAAGTAGATGAACAAAAATAAGTAACATTGATTTGAAAGTAGAAGGATTTGGAAAGTAATTTAAGTTTCTTTTCTATTGAAAAATATTCTGAGCTATTTATCTAAGTTGTACTAGTTTAATGAATTAAAAGACTTTGCTCTTCCCTGCTTTAACAAGAGATTGTAAATCAAGGATTACAAAAATTTGGATCCTTCATTAATTATTTTGAGTTTAGCATTTTCGTCAAATTAAAACCTAAGAGTATACATACTTGAAGGAAAGAATGAATTTTTAAAGAAAACTCAGTGATACTTTTCAAAGTTTATTCGAGTAATAGTTAATAAGATAAAACTGAGGAAAGAAGTAATCCAAACTGAAAAATTCTTTATTATTATTTGATAGATAAGTCCCCAAATCTAATTTAAAGTATATTGTTCTATTGGCCTTTATTATAAATATCCAAATTTACAAAATTTAATAATGAATCCCTCAGGTGGATGTAAGTTCCAAACTAAATTCGACTAGTGAGAACAATATTAACTGACTAATAGTTTTCACAGATTTACCAACTAAGACTTACTAATTGAGTCAAAACAAATAGAGAAACTTTTATATTAAATTCACTGAATCCGAACTAAACTTTTTAATTCGACAAATAAACTTCATTTCAAAAAATATAAATGATTAGTGGATGTGAATTTCACTATTGACTTTGAAAACCACAAAGGTTAATACACATTTTATTATGAACCAAAAAATTTAATAATCTATGAAAACAATGAAAATCGAACTAATATTATCTTTTTGAGCCGAAATTTGTATTCAAATATTACTCATGCCTACAAAGTACTTTGATAGAAAGACAATTTAACCTTAAAGTATAAACTTTTTTCAAGTATTATATAATTAATAAGGAGAACGCATGCATAGTAACAACTTTATATATTGACTTTTAATGTCTTTGCCTTTTCGAATAACTTGTCAGCAACAGAGGTCAAATTATCCATAACTGAAACGGAGTTTTCATATAATTTCTATTCAATGATTATTGATTTTCAAGTAAAAATTTTTTACATCACATTTGTCCTCTTCAAAGATAACCAAACATCCATTTCCTTGATCCAAAGTTCCATCAAACTTCTTATCAAGAATCATCTCAGATAATCTAATTAAATTATTATTCAATATTCAATTTCTTTTACTTGTTCATAATCTCTACCTCACTTAAACCAACAAGCTTAGCAATGTGAGCAATTTGGACTTGTGAATAGGGTTCAACAATTCTGAACAAGTTCTGTTCAAGCAAGTTCTCATATAAAGCTTGAATGTGTCCCTTTAAGATTCTATCCTCTCTTATTTCTATTTTTGTGTAAGATTAGAAACCGTAAAACAAAAGAACCATGATGATATTTCTGTAAAACATCTTGGAAATCTCTTAAGGATCTCTTGGAATAAACATCAGCAACAGCCTTCATGGCGTCTATATCTCTTCCTGTATACTTCAAACCATATTTGCCGTTAATGATGGTGTTAACATCATCAATAGCTCCAGTCATGATCTTTGAAAGAATCATGTATTTAAGAGAATAAATAGATCTTGGACTTTCAAGGGAATTGAAAGATTCGAAACTTTCAAAGAAATAAGAATATCTATAAGCTTATAAAAAATCATCCTGTTATATGTTATTACGCTGTCTTATAATCTTTATCCTCAGATTGGAGAATTCCTGACATTAAGTCGAGTTCGGCTTGGAGGGAAGGAGGGCAGTAAATTGAATTTGCAGCAGCTCTGGCAGCGGTAAGTGAGGACTAACAAGTTATATAAATTTATGAGGTAAAAATTACCTTTGCTTTGGAGAGATTTTCCAAGGAATGGTAAACCTTAGCTTCAGCAAGTTGAAGTTCGACAAGCATGAGCTTATCATCAATTTTTCTAATTTCCTTTAATAAAGGATCGAGAATTTCGATAGCTGGAGTGTACATTTCCTAATAAATTGAGAAACTTGGGGAAAAAACTTTCTCACCTTTTGCCAATAGAGATTGATTAATCTCAATTCAATTGTTTGTCTAAGGAAAACTCTATTCTCTGTCTTACACCAATCTATAAGTCTTGAACACCAGTCAAGTTGCCAGCTAACATCTCCTTCAATTCTTGCACCTTGATTCAACAAGTGTTTGATAATTTTAGCGGTTTTTGGTTTAGGGAAAGTATTGACTAATTTGAGGAAAAGTTCCATCAACATTTGGAGCTTTTTAGAGTCGCTACTTCTTTAAAAATGGACAGATTTCTTATTTACTTATTTTTAACGTAGAATTCACTCAAGTCGTTGAGGGCTTGTTCTTTTATACGCATTGCTTCATCGTTATCCAATGGAGCCTCTACAAATATTAAAAGGCGGTTTTTAGATAAAGTGCACCTTTTTGAAGAAGTTGAGAGAGGAGATTCTCATATTCAGAGTCCTTTTTGCTGGCATGGTACTCTTTTGCTTTATTGTAGAGAGTTTCGAATTCAGAACCGGTACTCATAGTTAATAAGCTTTATTTCAAGCAAGACTGATTAAATGTTTATTTTGTATACTATCTTTATATAAATCAAGTATTTTGTCCTCCGAGAGTTCGAATTAGTTAGAAAATGTGTTTTTCCTTTAACTTTTTAAAATGATCAAAAGGCTTTGAAAATGTAATTAATGGGGATAATGTTGGAGTTATACTATAGAATATAAACTAGATTTGTTAAAGAAAGTGATTCTTATCAAACTTTCAAATTAATTTTTCATTCGTCTTATTGCTTAAAATATAAAAAGGTATCATATATCTAGCATTTTGCTTTCAATTGAAAAGTTTAATTTTATGAATGAAATTTATTTGACAAATGAATCCTTCTGACTCAAATAAATTGGAAAAAAGAGAATACTTGGAATCTTTTTGGCCGCTATTTTAGAAGGGTTTCTAAAAAATTTAATAACAAAGTCCTTCGTTGAAAAGACTGAATCTTTATAGAAAAATACTTTTCAAGTTAAGTTTCTTAAACAAAAGAATAAAACTGATAACTCAATTAAAAAGTCTATACTTTTCATCAAAAAAACTCAATTTTTTTTTAAATCTGCAGCAGTAAACTAAAGAGTTGAAAAATGTGCTGATATTCAATAAGCTGATGGCTAAAAAAATAAATTGGAAAAATAGGTTTATACTTTCTTTTTTTTATTTTAGATAAAGGAAACATGAATTCTTTTAAAAGGGTATTTGGCTGGTCTTAGTAAAATAATATCTAATCTCATCTAAAAAAAAAAGTACAAGTTTTCATCTTTCCCTTTGACAAACTCTTTAGTCAAAGAGTTTATTTCAAAAGTTAATCCTATAAACCTAATTCAAAACCTTTATTTTTAAGACTATATAAGAACAATAGTTTCACTTATAAATTTTTATTCAATTGATGCACTCAAAATTAGAAATTTGGTAAAAAATTATTTTCAGATAAGAATTTGCATCAAGTAAAACGTTGAAAATTATAGAAACGAGATAATTCTAAAGTTTATTAATAGGCATTTAGAAAGGAGCAGCCCACAAAGTTTTCTTATTAAGTATTAAAAAAAAAATCACTTTTCTTCACATTTAGAACAAAGTCTAAAATATGTAGAAAAAGTATCTCTTTTGTTTTTTAAAATCATAATTCTCCAAAGAGTTCTTCCTTATTCTACAACAAAACTGGGATTTAAGAGAAAATACTTCTGTTATGTAAAAATTGCTTCAGTTGTCTTTAGAAAATAGTAACTAAACTAAAAACCAGTAGTCATTCGTCCCCAATCAATTAAAGCATGTTAAGATTAATTATAAAGTTCTTAAAGGTTCTAAAAACTCTCTAAAAGATTGAAACTTTTATCAATTATATTTTCGAAATTCTTTTTCCACATATTTTGCTAAAAAAGGATTAAAATGGTTTGTTTATATTAAGGCCCTTGGCAAAGAGTTTTTTAATCAATTAAAATCCACAGCAATAAACTTTTTATTAGATGACTTTATCTAATGTTTTTTTTCTAAGGAAAATGAAATTTTTTGTTTCAGATCTTTATAGTTCCATTTTCTCAGCCTCGATCACGTAATAGCAATTGAAGTTTTTTGTTTAAGAAACTAAAATGCCACATATATGTTACTGAAATCCCCTTACTGTATTCTTTAAAAAAAAAATACTTCTGATGTATTAAACTCTAAAAGAAGCTAAAAGAAGTCAAATTTTGAACCCCATAATACCCAATAATTTTTTATAAGTCAATCTAAACTTCAATAATTTAGCATAATCCCTTGTTCTTTATTTTTGGATTAGAAATAACTTTAGAACATTTCTTATTCTTAATTTAAACTTAGAATTAATCCAAACAATAAACAGCTAGTATTTTAGTTTATTATGAGCGAAAAAACAACTGGAAAGAAGTGGATTAAAGAAGCATTGAGCACTGTTGACGTTTTTGATGATTCAATTCATCTCAATATGGAAGGACAGAGAACTTTAGGTTCTTACCTTGGATCGATTCTATCACTTTCTATTATTATTTTTTTGGGAATACAAGCTATAAACCAACTTGTAATAATGTTTGATTATCGACAACCTACTATTATTCAGATAGAAGATTATCAAGACGACCCAGAAACTATCTCTTTCAATAGTTCTAATAACTTTGTAATGGCTGTGGGAGTAAAAATCAATAATAAACCACTTAACTTCAGTGAAAAGTCAATAGTTAGCTTTAACTCTCATTATTGCCATTATATTAGAGATGTTGATGGCACCACTACGAAAATTAAGTCAAAAATAGGATGGGCTCCTTGTAATAGATCAAACTTCCCAACTAGCGTTTTCCCAGAAACTACTTTTGACACGTATTCTTTAAGTTATGCTTATTGTCCAACTTATGTTAACTTTACTGACTCGACTACTGGAATATGCCCCGATTCAGTCAAAGAAACTTATCCTGATTGTATAGCACCTCCTTATTTTGATATAAGAGGAACATTCCTTTCATTTGATTTCGAGTTCATTCAGCTTAAACTCACCACATGTAAATCTTCAGATGCTGCATATATTCAAGGCTTAGAATGTGATTCAGCAGATAATATCAACACACGATTCAGTCAAAATGAAGTTCAACTGGGTTTATATTTTTCTAATAATTTGATTTTGCCTGTAAATTATCATACCCCGAACAAAACACATCTTGATAATATCTATTGGAATGTAGATCCTTCTGTTGCTAAAGTTGCTGATATTTTTGTAGATGGAGTAACAATTCAAAATATTGATAGTTTTATTGATAAATTTTCGTATACAAATTCTACCTTCTATAATATAAGGGCTGAGAAGATGAGAGAACTCCAGGAGTTCCATGGAAGTTCTATGCTTTCATATAATATAAGAAGAAGCAACTTAAATCTAGTCACTTCAAGAAGATATACTAAATTTCTTGAAGTTGTGTCTAATATTGGTGGTTTACAAGGTCTCTTTATGCTTTTTGGTGCGTTTATAATCGGAGGATATACCAAGTATAAATATCAAATGATACTATCAAATGAACTTTATGATTTTCAACCGATTGAGACAAAAAGGCCTTCGCAAAAAAAGCTTACGCTTCAAAAAACACTTACTGAGATTACAAGTGGAGCAACTGAAGTTAGTGAATGCCAAGATACTAAAGAAAGTAAAGCATTATTCGGTTTTTTAACCTCTAGAAGAAGTCCGAGGGTTGCGAATGTAAGTACTGTTAAAGACTACTTTGATCTCCAATCGAAAAAAGAAAGGATTCTTCCATATAATGAATCGAAATACATGAAACATTTATTAATGAAGATCTTTTGTAAAAAGGATCCTGAAGAAGAATTAGCAAAGAAAGCCCGGAGTCAAGTAATGAAAGATCTTGATGTTATCAAAATAATTGAGAAATTACAAGAGATTGACAAACTTAAGAACTTATTATTAAATAAATATCAAAGGGAAGCTTTCAACTTTATTGAGAAACCTGTCATTACACTAAACGATCATAACCCAGTACATAGAGAAAGTGTAGATTATCATCATATTGGAGAAGGAATTATGAAAAATCCAAAGTCGTTGTTTAGTGAAAGAAAAGAATATAAATCCTTGTCTAAATATGCAAAGTTATACACGGCTTATAAACGTCTAAGCGATGATCATGATCCAGGAAATTGGAAATATAATAAAAAATTGTTGGATATGATTGATGAAGATTTGATGAAAGTGTTTAAACATGTCGATTCAACTCTTGGAAATGACCCTGATCCGCATAAGTTTGAAGAAATAATCAATAATATACTCAATAAACCTGCTGACGGTGTGTTTACGGTAGAACAAATTTATGAAGTGAAGACAGAGAATTAACTGTAAATAATAAGATGGGAATAGTCTTTTTTTCTTTTCTTATCTCGTATTACTTTTCTTTATGATCATATTTTATTCAAAACGTTGTTTCTTTTCCTTTATGTGCTTATTGTGTTAATAATTCGAACAAAAAATAAACGAGAACTGTCACATAAAGAATATAAATGTAAAATTGATATCCCTTGAGGGGAACTATCACCTTCAAAAGTCGATATATGATGTGAAACTCTGTTATGTTTATTTTAACAAATTATATCTAAAGAGAAAAAATGTTTTAAAATAAGATGGCTCTTTAGCTTATAAGTAAAGCACTTACTGTCCAAGTTTGAGAGAACCTGGTTCGAATCCAGGAAGAGCTCTTTTTGTTAATCTATTATGGAATAAGAATATAATTTTGGTCGATCTGATGTCCAAAACAAAAATTTTAGTTTCATATAATTTTAATTTTGAAATTGGAGGATCCTCATATGAAGCTTTTTAATAAATAATTGAAAATGTTAAGATGAAAAGACTTAGAGACTTGAATTTTTTGGAAATTAATAACCCCCTTTTTAAACAACATCATCATATATATTGTCTTGAATTTTCCTTATATAACTAAATAATTAATTAAATTTGAGAATTAAAATGAGTTCTGATAACTAGTTTTAATCAGATTCTAATTTTCTTCCAATTGAAAAAAGTTTAGCGAATAAACCTTTTATAAATCCGATTCCTTACAAAGATGTTAATGAAATCTGTATCCTTTGAACAAAAATATTCACATTTGAGACCCTAGTTTATTTTATTAGAATGATGTTGGAAAGAAATATTTTTAGAAAATTTTTATCTTTCATTTTTAGAAAGAAATGGAGAATCCTAGAGGAATAGAGCTTTCAAAGTCAAACTAATACAATAATAATTTAGAAAAAGTCTTGTAAAACGATATTACCGATAGATTTAAAGGAGCTTATCAACCCATGTATATAGATGGCCTTTTAGCCTATCGGTAAGGCACTTATCTTCCATCTTTAAGATAACCTGGTTCGACTCCAGGAGGGGCCCTTTCTTATTATTATTGAATTAAACTTTTTGCGAATATAACTTATATATCTTTGTTTTATAAAAATCTGATTTAATTATCATGAAATATAATCATTTTGTTTCATATTTCAACTTTAGAAATTTCAAACTCTCAACTTTTAAAATGAAATAAAAAGTTTCAAGTCTCGCAGATTGGTAATGAAAAGAATGTTTTCTTTCCCTTTATGATGCCTTAGCCTATCGTTAATAGAAACGATTTTGAAAAGTATAGATAAATTTTTGAGCTATTTTTTTCACTTTTTTTACTTAAACGATTTCAAAGACGTAAATCATGCTTTCTAGTTCTGAAATAATAGTCTATAAAGTAAATATCTTTCCTATATAGTTAATTGAACTTTCTCACGATTTGGGGGAAAAACCTTGATTAGGCCAATCTCTTAATAATTTATAATTTTCTGATCATTTATATTTAATCAGTTTTTGAAAGCTTGAGGCATTAAATTAAATAGGCTATCAATCTAGAACTCTTTCTTGTTTAAAAATGCTTCTTTCAAGGTTCATTTCGCATGAAAACTGATTTTTCTTATAAAAAAAAAGAGCTCTCATTCTGTTGTCTTTTTATCGTTTGTTAATTTGAATGTTTATTAAAATTTCTGCATTGAAAGAAAAATAATTTTAATAATTACCAGAAAAGACAACAAGCTGACCCTATTAGGTAACTCTTCAGTGCAATAAATTAAGAAAAGGGTCCTTCCTGGAGTCGAACCAGGTTATCTTAGACTTGGACTGTAAGTGCCTTACCAATAGGCTAAAGGACCATCTGATAATTATACTTATTAATTTCCTTTAAATTTGTTTTATATATGAAACTTATCTCAAACGACATGACAATCAATTGTACTATTAAAAAAATGAAACAATGTTGACACTTTTTTATTTGATTAGGTTAGATGAGTCCTCCAGTTCTGCATTTATTTCTCTTTTTTTTTGCATACAGGGTAATTAATCTCTCTTGAATTGAAACAGATTTTTCAGAAAATACAAAATATATCATAAATATATCGAATTCAATTGAATAAACTCAATTCGAGTGAGAGTTTTCCGAAAGTTGTGAATTAGAGACACTAAGCTTTTAAAGTTTGGTGCAGGACAGCTATTTTAAATTATTATGTCAAAAAAAAAAAATCATAAAAAAATCAAGTTTTTCTATAAAAAAATGATCTTTAAGCTGAGAGATTATTTCTCATTTTCCAAAACATTACTTCAAGCAAAATAATCGGAAACTCCTTAGATTTTCCATGTGTTCTTGAATTTGATCGATTAAGGAATTCAAGGCTTTATTTGTTAATAACCGACAACTATAAAATAAGATAAAATAAATCTTATAAGAAACCTATTGAAACACAGAGTTAAG
>Ga0182742_1005480_pt1 | contig 10674 bp, 11 predicted proteins | sample eDN5th37CBELigMG_FD_128880 | JGI IMG/M metagenome (GOLD analysis project Ga0182742, IMG submission 128880) | Enriched Miracle-Growth compost microbial communities from Emeryville, California, USA - eDNA 5th pass 37_C BE-Lig MG (version 2)... ... | reverse complement strand
TTGCTGCTACGATTGTTCCGGACATGGGCCATGCCCATGGGGAATCCATGGACATGCCAGGAATTGCCTTGTTTTTAGATACAGCAACAAATGAAGTGGTCAAAACGGTCGAAGTAGGGAATCATCCTGCACATATTGTTTATACAGAAGATGGTAAATATGTTCTTGTAACAAATAACGAAGATCACACAGTATCTGTTATTGATACGACTAGCTTCGATGTAATACAAACAATCTCGACCGGTAAAGGTCCGCATGGGTTTCGAATTTCGTCTGACAGTTCAATGGCCTATATTGCTAATATGGGGGAAGATACGGTCAGTGTTGTGAATCTTGAGACCATGAAAGAGGAGAAGAAAATAAAGGTTGGGCAGACACCTGTGACAACGGCTATTTCGTCTGATGGCAAAACGCTTATTGTCACGTTGAATTCGGAAAATGCATTAGCGATTGTCAATCTAGAAAATGACCAAGTTGATAAAGTTTCTGTGGGAAATGGTCCAGCTCAGGTTTACCTAGATGGGAATGACCAATACGCCTATGTAGCCAATCAAGGGACAGCAGAAAATCCATCCAATACCGTGACAGTTGTTGACGTTCAATCCAAAAAGGCAACCGCATCCATTGAGGTAGGAAAAGGGGCTCATGGGGTCGTCACAAGTCCAGATCATCAGCGTGTTTATGTGACAAATATGTTTGATCATACAGTCAGTGTTATTGATACCGAGCAAAATAAGGTAATTGAAACGATTGAAGTTGGCCATACACCAAATGGGATTAGTCTAATGAAATAAATTACCTAGATGTTAGGGAGATGTTGTTGCATACATTCTTGATATTTATCGATTAAAATGAAATGGATGATTTGTTCATATTAAAGGAGAAGAACGTATGTATGAATTTTTTAGCCAAATCAGCAATTTCTTTTCCCAGCCTTTGATCAATATCGGATTAAGTACGAAAGGGATCCCCATTTTATCGGCTTTTGTCTTAGGAATTGTTGGCGCCGTTGCTCCATGTCAGTTTACAGGCAATCTTGGCGCCATTACGGTTTATGGCAATCAATCGGTACAACAAAAGGTTGCTTGGAAGAACGTACTTTTTTTCACTTTAGGAAAAATCGTTGTCTTTGCTGGGCTAGGCCTGTTCGTTTGGATTGTGGGCAGTGAAATTCGAATCTCTTTAACGACGTATTTTCCATGGGTGAGAAGAATCGTCGGTCCGATGTTTATCATCATTGGGCTGTTTATGTTAGGCGTATTTAAAGTCTATAAAACGATTTCTCTTGGCAACTTCTTGGAGAAATTTCATACAAAAGGCAGTCTAGGGGCATTTTTATTAGGGGTTAGTTTTACCCTTGGATTTTGCCCGACAATGTTTACGTTATTCTTTATAACCCTCATGCCGATGGCTACAGCTGTTAGTTACGGAGCAATTCTCCCTGTGTTTTTCGCAATTGGAACTTCTCTGCCTTTGATTCTAGCCATCTTCTTAATTTGGTACCTCGATTTAGGAGGAGCCATTATTAAAAAGAAAGGAAGGAAACTAGGAAACGTCGTTCAGAAAGCAGCTGGTATGGTAATGCTGATTTTAGGGGTGCTTGATACTATTACATATTGGTGAATGGGACAGAGGGGGCCTCTGTCCCACCAAAAAAAACAAATCGCCCATTTGCATACCTTGGTAGGGTATGGTAACATAGAATCAAGATGGGAGGGTAAGCTTATGGAAAACAGGGGAAAAGAAGTTGCTTGCCATACGGAGGGTGCGACGTCTTGTCGAAAAAGTCATCATCCGGAGCGGGTGAAAAAGGATTTAACGACTCGTTTAAATCGGATTGAAGGTCAAATTCGCGGCATTAAGGGAATGATTGAGAAAGATGTATACTGTGATGATGTGATCACTCAACTTTCTGCCACACAATCAGCTTTAAATAGTGTAGCCAAAATTCTTTTGGAAGGTCATTTAAAAGGATGTGTCGTCGATCGCCTTTCCGAAGGGGACGATGAAGTTTTAGATGAATTACTGGTCACCATTCAAAAGTTGATGAAGAAATAAATTTTTTTCAATTTTCTATACCCCTTTGTGGTATGGAAACTATTTTTAAAGGAGAGATAGATTATGCAAACTGTAACATTAAACGTACAAGGAATGTCTTGTGGGCATTGTGTAAAAGCGGTAGAAGGTAGCGTTGGTCAATTAGCAGGTGTGAACCAAGTAACGGTAAAATTAGACGAAGCTTTGGTTGAAGTAGCCTTTAACGAATCCCAAGTATCCCTTGATACCATTAAAGAAACGATTGAAGAGCAAGGATATGATGTAGAATAAGAGTGCTAACATAGCACTCTCTATTTGCAACGAAATATACCCCTTATAGGTATAGAAGAGGTGAGGAATGATGAGTACAGAATCCGTATCATCCAAAAAAATGAAAGAAGCGAGTATTCAAATTACCGGAATGACGTGTGCCGCCTGTTCAACACGGATCGAAAAGGGATTAAATAAAATGGAAGGTGTTGAGCAAGCATCCGTCAATCTAGCGCTTGAAAAGTCAACGATACAATACGATCCAGCAAAACTGAGTGAAGCCGATTTTGAAAAGAAAATTGAAGCGCTTGGTTATGGAGTTGTCAAACAAAAAGCGGAGTTTGAGATTACGGGAATGACGTGTGCCGCTTGTTCAACGCGCATCGAAAAAGGATTAAATAAGATGGATGGTATTACAACTGCAAACGTCAATTTGGCGCTTGAAAAAGCAACCATTGAGTTTAATCCTTCCGAAGTATCGATTGGCGATATTATTGCGAAAGTAGAAAAGCTAGGTTACGGGGCGCACCAAAAGCAAGATGAACAAGAACAAGTCGATCACCGTGAACAGCATATTAAAGATCAACAACGGAAATTCATTCTTTCAGCGATTTTATCGTTGCCGTTATTATGGACGATGGTTGGTCACTTTTCGTTTACATCGTTTTTATATGTCCCAGACATTTTAATGAATCCGTGGTTCCAAATGATTTTAGCCACACCGGTACAATTTATTATTGGGAAACAGTTTTATGTAGGTGCGTATAAAGCCCTTCGCAATGGGAGTGCCAACATGGATGTCCTTGTTGCGATGGGTACGTCAGCCGCTTATTTTTACAGCGTTTATCAAGCGATTGTTACAGCCGGTACGCACCACGGGCCACATCTCTATTTTGAAACAAGTGCAGTATTGATTACCCTTATTCTTTTAGGGAAATTATTTGAAGCAAGAGCAAAAGGCCGTTCATCTGAAGCGATTAAAAAACTAATGGGCCTTCAAGCGAAAACAGCGATCGTCGTCCGTGATGGAGTCGAAAAAGAAGTTCCGTTAGAAGAAGTCGTGATTGGTGACACGATTTTAGTGAAACCTGGTGAAAAAATTCCTGTTGATGGAGAAGTAATCGAAGGAACAACCGCTGTTGATGAATCGATGTTAACCGGTGAAAGTTTACCAGTGGATAAAAATGCGGGGGACGTTCTCTACGGCTCAACCATCAACAAAAATGGGTTTATTAAAATGAAAGCCACAAAAGTTGGCCGTGACACAGCTTTAGCGCAAATTATCAAAGTCGTTGAAGATGCTCAAGGTTCGAAAGCACCTATACAACGGTTGGCCGACCAGATTTCCGGTATTTTCGTACCAATCGTCGTGGGGATTGCCGTCCTTACCTTTTTAGTCTGGATCTTATGGGTTCAACCTGGTGAAATTACACCAGCACTTGAAGTATTAATTGCGGTCCTTGTGATTGCGTGTCCATGTGCATTAGGACTTGCGACACCGACCTCGATTATGGCTGGTTCCGGTCGTGCCGCTGAATTTGGAATTCTATTCAAAGGCGGCGAGCATTTAGAACAAACGCAAGGAATTGACACTGTGGTTGTTGATAAAACTGGTACGGTCACACACGGGAAACCTGTGCTAACCGATGTTATAGTTGCAGATGGTCAAGACGAAGCGAAATTATTATCCTTGATTGGCGCAGCAGAAAAACAATCTGAGCACCCTTTGGCACAAGCGATTGTGGAAGGAATCCAAGAGAAAGATATCGAACTAGGAAATGTTCAATTTTTTGAAAATATTCCAGGGTATGGCGTGCAAGCGACGGTTTCTGGTCAAGGAGTAGTGATTGGCACACGGAAACTGATGCAGCAATACGGAATTGAAATCCAATCCGTTCTCCCAGCTATGGAAGAATTAGAGCGAAACGGGAAAACAGCGATGTTGGCTGGAATTAATGGCCAATATGCAGGGTTAGTTGCCGTCGCTGATACGATTAAAGATACTTCTCGGGAAGCGGTACGCCGTTTACAACAAATGAACATCAAAGTTATCATGATGACAGGTGATAACGAGCGCACTGCTCAAGCGATTGGGAAAGAAGTCGGCGTGGATGATGTGATTGCGGAAGTGCTTCCTGAAGGGAAAGCAGAAGAAGTGAAAAAGCTGCAAAATCAAGGTAAAAAAGTGGCTATGGTCGGAGACGGAATTAATGACGCACCTGCACTAGCTACAGCGGATATTGGAATGGCCATTGGTACCGGGACAGATGTCGCGATGGAAGCAGCAGACATCACGTTGATTCGCGGGGACTTAAACAGTATTGCCGACGCGATTTTGATGAGTCGCAAAACAATGCGGAATATTAAGCAAAACTTATTCTGGGCATTTGCCTATAACACGATTGGCATTCCAATTGCGGCAGTCGGACTGCTTGCACCATGGGTTGCCGGAGCAGCGATGGCGTTTAGTTCGGTATCGGTTGTCTTGAATGCATTGCGGTTACAGAGGGTAAAATTACAAAAATAATATGTTGTTCTCTCTGATGAACCAGGTAGGTTGAGATCGCCTGTCGCTAGATAACAGCGGCAGGTACATTTTTATTACCTTATATACCCTACTAGAGTATAGTAGAAGAATTAAAATAAAGGGATGGAGTGAACATGGAAAGCGTTGTAAAAAAAGTGAAGATGGCCATAAATGGGGGAATCGGGTTTGGAGCAAAGCTCAATGCAAAGCAACTTATGACCATAGCAAAATATATGGATGATAACGAGGAACTGGAGTTAACCACTTTCCAACAACTGTATATTGAAATCCCCGAAGATCGGAAAGAAGAAATCATTGAAGAGTTCCACCATGTTGGATTGGTTTGTTATCCTGTTGGCAATTTTGTTAAGAGCTTGAGAACCTGCAATTTTTGCAAAGGAGAAGAGGAGGAAGGGATGCCGATCGCAAAAGAGTTGAATCGTCGGATCGCAGGAAAACCAGTCCCTTTTACACTAAAAGTCGCTTATACCGGTTGTCCGGTTGGTTGTGGGGAACCGATGTTGAGCGATATCGGGGTTATGAAAATAAAAGACCAGTACAATCTCTATGTTGGAGGAAAAGCAAAAGGGAAAGACGCCGAGGTAGGTGCTTTGCTGAAGGAGAATCTAACGCCTGAAGAATTGTATGATATTGTTGAAAAAATCATCGCTGTTTATTCACAAATGGGGAAAAAGCGAGAGACGTTTCATAAATTTCTACAGCGAGTTGGCAGAGAGCAGTTCATAAGTTAATTCGTTGGCTTTGTCTGTTAAATCCGCTCACCAAATTGATTTGTCAAAAAAGGTGCTACTTTGGTTAACCAAGTAGCACCTTTTTACTAGGAAATTGGAGGTTTATGTTAAACTAGATTTATAGAGTTTATCCCGCATGAACGGCAGTAAAAAGGACATTTGATGGATAAAGAAAACTCCCATTGAATGAAGTTATCACTTTTTGAGTATATATACTCATACAATTGAGGTAGATATTTGCATTAGTAGATACTCATTTTTCGGAATTTTAAAAAGATAGAAAATCACAATAAAACTACATAGATTTCTAGAAAGTTATTTTAGATCCTGGAAAGGAGGTAGGTATGTATGGATATTGTCATTTGGATCCTTTTGCTCTTTTTATTGTTTTATGAACCGATATTTGGGTATTTTGATTTTCAAAGATTCAAGCAAAAAGTGAAAACAGATCACAAAGCAAGATTGAACTATTACAACAACACCATAATTGGATTATGGGTACCAACGATAACGATTCTATTATTGACGATTTTCACTGAACTAACATTCGAAGAGATTGGAATTTCAATTCCAAATTTAAACACGGAACCACTTGGGAAAGCGGTAACCTATACGGGACTTGGAATTGGGCTCCTATATTTATTGTTTGTCTTATACTTTATCATTGGGTTCAATTTCAGTGATAAAATTAAAAAAGAGTTAACAAAAAAGAAAAAAGAGGACTGGGAAAAATCAGTTATTGCACCGTTATTACCTGTCACTGAATCCGAGAAAAAAAGATGGAATTATGTTTCTTTAACAGCAGGGTTAACGGAAGAGGTAATCTATAGGGGCTTTACACTATTTGCTTTAGCTTATTTATTTCCAAACTTATCAATATGGGTCATTATCGTACTTTCTTCTCTCGTATTTGGTCTTGCCCATACCTATCAAGGCTTTTTAATGGGCTTTGTTCGAACTTCCTTTTTCGCCATTTTATTTTGTATTCTCTATATCGGATTAGGTTCCATTTTACCTCTCATTCTTCTTCATTTTTTATTAGATTATATTGCTAAATTAGGAGAATAAATTAGGCGTGTATTTTTTCAAAATTACAGGGGAGTTAGTTGGAAAATTAATGATAAAAACGCAGAGGGTGCTAAAAACCTCTGCGTCTTAACGTTCTACTTCGCAATAGAACTTTTTGTTCTCTTAAACTTTTGAATTGCATTAGTTGTTCTGTTGCAGGAAGTCTTCCGTCGAAATAACATTCGCATACATGCCGTTAAGGGCGCTGACAAACGCATAATGAACCTGTTCAGCTGGGACGGTCTTTTCTTGATAAGATAAGTCTCTTGTTGCACATGCATCTTCAATCAATGTCGTTTCAAAGCCTAAATCCCCTGCAGCCCGAACGGTGGCATCAATGCACATATGCGTCATCATCCCGACAACCACTACCTTTGTAACACCTTTTGCTTTTAATTGGCTTTCCAATTCAGTTTGTAAAAAGCTGTTCGGAAAATGTTTCTTGATCAGGCCTTCGTGTTCGAATGGCAGAACCGCTTCATTGATTTTCACACCCTCCGTGTCTGGAAGGAAGAAGCCTAGGCTTGGATTACTTGCGATATGTTGGATATGGAAAATCTGATCTTTGTGATTCTGTCTAAACCATTCAAGAACTTTCGCAGCATTCGCGGCCGCTTTTTCAGGGTTGGTTAACTCCATTTTTCCATTTGGAAAATAGTCATTTTGAATATCAACTAGAATTAAAGCTGTGCTCATTTGCTTTCACCTCATAAAAATATTTAGTACACTAAAAGCATAATGAATATCTTGTTTTATATCGATACTTTGATGAAACACTTTAAGGTGAAATGATTTCATGGTGAAAGGAATAGATGATGGAACTAGATCGCGTTGATTTTCAGATCCTTCGGTTATTATCCGAAAATTCCCGTATTCAATGGAAAGACTTAGGAAAACAAATACATATGACAGGTCAGGCAGTGGGGAATCGTATTAAAAAACTAGAAGATAGCGGTGTCATTAAAACTTATTCTCTTATCGTAGACGAAATGAAATTAGGATTAACTTTTACAGCGTTTGTTATTATTTATATGAAAACAGCAAACCATGATTCTTTTATCTCTTTTATTCAAGAACGAAGTGAGGTCGTTGAAGCACACCGAGTCTCAGGCGAAGCCTGTTATCATGTAAAAGTAAAGGTAGAATCGCAAGAACAATTGAATCTTTTTCTTGATAACATTTTAGAATATGGTAACTATGCTTTGTATTTATCCATACAAGAGATTAAAAAACGTAACCCGGTTCCGACATCAATTCAATAAAATCACTTTCCTAGAAAATAGGTACAAGCCATTCTCAATTACAACTGGATGAATGGTGCTAAATTTTTATTTATGGTTAAAATCAAAGAAGAGCTTATTCAACGATCTGTTCAGCTTAGCTAAGGGCTTAAAATTAGTAAAAACGGAGGCGATCCTTTGCTTGCGTTAAAGGAGTTTGCATCGAGTTTTTTGTTTATAGTGAGTTGGTTTATATTTGCAATAAGTGCCTATCTATTCTATTGGTTCATGATTATGCCTTTACTCGCAATTATTCCTTTTCTTATTTTTTTAGGTTCTGGTTTATTATGTTTCTACTTGTCAAGCAAACTTGACGATAGAAAAAAGAACATGTTCAATAAAAGATTGTTCTAAAAAAGGCTTGGAGTCAATGTGCTCCAAGCCTTTTTCAATCTATTAAGAAGGGAAATAAGGTGGGATAAAAGGAAACATCGAGTTTGCTGAGAAATCTTTTTCCTTTTCTTTATGCACGCTGTTCCACTCCGTTCCTGGGATGAGGTACCTCTATCCCAGCTGCCGGTTTTTTAATCACGATGACAAATAAACTGGCAAAAACGCAGAAGAACCCCGCTAAAACGAACGCCCACGTGTAAGTGTTGAGGAATTTATAGATTAGGCCCCCTCCATAAGCAGCTGTGGCAGCACCCACCTGGTGTGCGGCAAATATCCACCCGTAAATAATGCCACTTTGTTGAATCCCAAAAATTTGTCTTGAGATGTTAATCGTTGGAGGAACAGTGGCAATCCAATCCAAACCGTAAAATACAGTAAAAATCGCGATCAAAGGAAACGAACCTTCAACCAATGCAAAAGGAAGGAATACCAGGGAAGCTCCTCTTAAACTGTAGTACCAAAACAATAGCCAGCGATTGTCAAACCGGTCGGATAGCCAACCTGACAACGTTGTTCCAACTAGGTTAAACACGCCCATAAACGAAAGGAGTGAGGCTGCGGTCACCAACGGGATCCCAAAACTGATGCAGTAAGAAATAAAATGTGTCCCGATTAATCCACTCGTAGATAGACCGCATATAAAGAAACTCCCAGCTAACAACCAAAATTCCTTCACCTTCACAGCTTGGAATAAACCATTGAAAGCTAACACAATCGGATTGCCTTTCGAACTTTCGATGTTTTCTTGTGTTTCTTCCTCGCGGCCATATGGAAGAAGACCAATTTCTTTTGGTGAGTTTTTCATTAATAAGAAAATGATGATCAGCATGATGGAGCTCAGGTTGACAATAAGTCCAATCGCCGGCCGCCAGGAATAACGTTCGATAATGGAAGCTAAAATCGGAAGGAGAATTAATTGACCTGTGGCCGTACTGGCTGTTAAGATTCCGACCGCAAGCCCTCTTCGTTTCTCAAACCAATGATTCGAAACATATGGACTCACCACGGTTAAAAAAAGACTTGAGCCTAGGCCGATGAGAATGCCCCAAATAATCATCAGATGCCACGGTTCACTCATGATGAACGTCAGGAGGCAGCCAGTTAACAAAGTGGACATCGAAATGAGCATCATTTTTTTGATACCGATAACTTCTAATAATGCTGCCATAAAGGGTCCTGAGATTCCATACAAAAAGAGACTAATTGCAAAAGATAGGGCAATCATAGAGCGATCCCAACCAAATTCGGTTTCGAAGGAGTCAATGAAAACGCCTGATGAAGAGACGGCGATTCCCGCGACAATAATGGAGAAGAAAGTAATGGCAAGAATCATCCAGCTATAGTGAACCTTTTTGATTTTAAAATTTCACCCGCAGTCTTTATTTATTTTAAAAATATTCTGATACTTATTGGCGTTCTTCGAAGTGAAACAAAAAGGCATGTGGTTGCTCATATAAAGAAAGTTCATAAATAGGAGCAGGTCATGAAGAAACATATGTATATACATACATTAATCGTTGCTAAAAAAGACCTTTACTTTCGTAATTTATGTATCTACATGTATAATAGTATTAATAAAAGAATTTTCTGTCAATAATGAAATCAAACTCAACTTCTGTTTAAGATAATGGATTAAAAAGGTTCGAAAGGAGATGATCTTTTATGAATAGCAAACCGAATGAAATGGATGATTTTCTTCAATTTTGTGTGTGCGCGAACCTGAGGAAAGTAGCAAGAGTGGTTACTCAACTATATGATAATCAACTGCAGCCTACTGGTTTAAAAGTGACTCAATACTCGATGCTAGCAAACATTGATCGCCATAAAGACATTTCAATCTCACAGTTAGGGGAGATTATGTTGCTGGACCAAACGACGGTTACTCGCAATCTCAATTTATTAAAAAAGAGTGGCTATGTTCGGATCACCAAAAGCAATCACGATTCGAGAGCAAAAAAAATTTCACTAACAGATATAGGTTATGCAAAGTTAGAGGAAGCAAAACCTATTTGGTACCATATACAAGAAAAAGTGGTCCATGATATCGGAACGGATAAATATAAAGATTTGTTAGAGACATTAAAGAAACTACAGTAGGACCAGGCAAACTGAACGCCGATGGTGTATAACAGCGGAGAGAAGAGCATGGAAACGAATTGAAGAGCAGAAAACGTGCCACATGAAGAGTTCATGGTGCAAGAAAAATTGAAGAATAGTAGAAAATGTGTTTCATGGTTGTCAGAATTCTTTGTTCTTCACTAAGTTTCACTCCGTACTAAAAAGGAGTCTTCTTATTTTACTAATTGAACGGTTGTCAGGGTAAACACAGTATTGAGCATTCTGTGGG
>Ga0182742_1005479_pt1 | contig 10675 bp, 9 predicted proteins | sample eDN5th37CBELigMG_FD_128880 | JGI IMG/M metagenome (GOLD analysis project Ga0182742, IMG submission 128880) | Enriched Miracle-Growth compost microbial communities from Emeryville, California, USA - eDNA 5th pass 37_C BE-Lig MG (version 2)... ... | reverse complement strand
CGGGCGGCCCCCCGTGGTTGCCCTTTGCGGGACGCGCGTTCCACGCCGGTCGCCGGAGGGCCGCCCCTACAGCATTCGGGCTCTTCCCGGTCCCACGCGGGAGGGACGGAGCCGCCGGAGGAAGTTCGGAACAACTGGGGCCGCCCGGCTTGGTCCGGCGAACGCCCGGCGTTCTAGCGTTCCTCAATCGGCGAAAGCGGGATGACCGGGCCGGAAGCCGGAGGCGCCGGCGCGGCCCCTCCCAGAACAGGAGCGTTCCTCGGCGCGGAGGACGCGGGCGCTTCGGCCGGCTGGAGGGCCGGCGCGGGCGATTCGTGAACGATGTCGACGGGCGAACCGGCGGCGAGGGCCGGCTGTCCGCTGAGCTTCAACAAGAGGGCCTCGATCATGGTGTGCAGATGCTTCACGCTGTGGTCGCAATCCTGCGGGTTGCCCGAGTAGGAGAACGATTGGGCCGACAGCCGGCCGAGCCGCTTCTCGTAGACGACCACTTGAACGTCCTCGATGAAGTCGGTTGAGGGAGCCCCGCAATGGCCTCGATTGCGGCCCAGCTCGCCGGAGGCCACCAGGTCGGCGATCGGTTTGATGTCGGCCGGCGACATCCGGTGAACCCCCTCGGAGTCGATCACCGTGCCGTCGGCGTAGATTTGCAGGAACATGCCAAACTGGCTGCCGTCGGTGGATCGGCCCAGGGCCACGCGGGTCAAGATCGGGTCGGCGCCGGTGACGGCGCTGCTGACTCGTGGGCGGGGCGAAACCGGAGGGGCGGATCCGCTCTCCAAAACCTCGGGGGTTGATGGACCTTCGCCAAGCGGGCCGGCCGTCGGCGTCGGCGCCGGGGCGTCGCCGAGCGTTCGGGGCGCCGCCGGGGGGATGAACTCGTTGCCTCGGTTGGCCCGATCCGCCGCGCCGGGGGCGGAGGGGCCGTAAGGCAAGGAGTTCGCGCCCGGCGCGGGTCGGGGGGCGCGCCCCGGAGCCGCGGAGGACGACGACGATCCGCCGAGGCGAAAGAGTCGCCCCAAAATGCCCGGTTCCTCGCCGGCGGCCGAGGTGGGCGTCGCGCTGGCGACGGCCAGCGCGAGCAGGCCCGGAATCGCCGAGGCGAAACCACGTCTTCGATATGGGAAAGCGCGCATGGCCGACCTCCTGTCGGTTTGCTTTTCGATTCGATTTTTCAGGAAGGATGGTTCCCGACGGCGCGTCCGCGAGCGTCCCGACTCCATCGGGATTCGCGGCGCGGGCGAACGTTAGAACGCCACCACGCGAAACACTTCTCGCGCCGTGGTTGTTCCCTCGACTATTTTATCGACCGCGGAGTGCTTCAAAGTTCGCATTCCCAGATCAACGGCCACGCGACGCAGGACGTCTCGGGGAATTTGCTGGAAGATCAGGTCGCGCAACTCCTCGCCCACGACCATGATCTCGAAGACGCCGGTGCGCCCCAGGTAGCCGGTTTGGAAGCAGGCGGGGCAGCCCAGTCCCCGGTGGAACAGAACGTCGCGATGCTCGTCGGGCTCGAGTTCCAAGGACCGCAACAGCTTCTCGTCGGGCGCGTACGAGACCCGGCAATACGGGCAGATCTTGCGGACCAGGCGCTGGGAGACGATGGCCAGAAGGCTGCTGGAGAGCTGATAGCCGGGGATGCCGAAATTGTAGAGGTTGCTGATGGTGCTGGGGGCGTCCGAGCCGTGCAGGGTGCTGAAGACGAGAACTCCGGTCAAGGCGGCGCGGATGCCGATTCGGGCGGTCTCCTCGTCGCGGATCTCGCCAATCATCACGATGTCGGGGTCTTGCCGAAGCAGGGCGCGCAACCCCTCGCCGAAGGTCATTTCGCCGGGGCCGTTGCCCACCTGCGTCTGATTGACGCCGGGCATCCGGTGTTCGATCGGATCCTCGATCGTCATCAGGTTGCGCAGGGGGGAGTTGATCCGCTCCAGGCAATTGTACAAGGTCGAGGTCTTGCCCGCTCCCACGGGTCCGGCCACGAGGATGGCGCCGTAGGGTTGGGCGATGAGGCGGTCGAGGGTCTCGGCCTGTTCGGCCGACATGCCCAGTTGGTCGAAGCCCACCGCGTCGGCCAACACCTCGTGGATTCGGATGACGATCTTCTCGCCGTGGATCGTTGGGAAGGTGGCCACGCGAAGGTCGCGCGGCCGGTTGGCGTGCGTGATCGAGATCCGGCCGTCCTGCGAGTGTCGCCGTTCGATGATGTTGAGGTTCGAGATCACCTTGATTCGACTGATGGCCGCCGCGGCGAGCATGGCGTCGACGAACAGAATGTCCTGAAGCTGGCCGTCGATTCGGTAGCGGATCCGAAGGCCGTTGTCCAGGGAGTCGAAATGGATGTCGGTGGCCCGGCAATCGATGGCCCGTTGGAGGATCTGGTGGACCAGTTCGGGCACCAGAGCGGTCTGCGCCGCCTCTTGAAGCTCTCTGCGCACATCGCGCTGAACGCGCTCGCGATCGGGAAGGGCGACCGTCGCGGGGACCGCGGCCTCCCGCTTCTCCTTCTCCGCGCCGTCGGTCTTCGCCCCGTCCCTTTCCGCGACTTCCTTCTTCGCCGCCTCGCGGGCGAGGGCGTCGAGCCGTTCGAAGGCCAGTTGATTCAGCCGCTCGGGGGCGATCAGGTTCAACTCCACGATCGACCGCCTCAGGTCGCGATCATGGTCCTTGGAGTAGTTCCAGGCCGAGAGCAGTTGTTCGCCATCGATCATGCCGCGGGTCAACAGCAGGTCGACCAACGCGGAGTCTTCGGCCGAGAGGCCGGGGAGTTCCGCGGCGTCGGTTTTCGCGGCGAGCGATCGCGAGGGGTCCCGGGGGGACGTATCGGGCAAAGGGCGCGCTGGACCCATAGCAGATCCTCCTCAACATGCCGACCCCAAGCCGAGCGATCCGGCGGAACGCCCCGACAACGGCGAGGGGACGTCTCGACCGTCGCGGGCCGCGGTCGGCGCAACGCCTTGGGAATCCATTGTTTCGCATGGGGAGGAGCTTGCCAAGGCGCGACTCTCCCGCGGTCGTCGAATTCAAAAGACGGACGGCGGCGCGCCCAAACGACAAAGGGCCGGCCCGGGCGAGCCGCGAACGGTTCGCCTGGAGCCGACCTGGTTGTTATCGCCTGAAAATGAGTTCGCGGTCCAAGCCGCGATGCGGTTCAACTCAACCCAGGAACTCGGAAAGCATCCGATCCAGGGCCAGTTCAAGCCGTTCCGGGGTGTCGTAGGTCCCCTCGGCGATCTGGCGGCGGATCTCCTCCACGCGTTCGTGGCGGATTTCTGGAAGCCGGCTGATGCCGTCGAGCATCTGGCCCAGGGGCGAGATCTCAACCTGGTCGCGCGGAGCGCCGGCCCGGACGGTCTCGCCGGCCTCCAAGCTCAAGGGTGCCAGTCGCGGGTAAATGGGTTGAGGGCCCTGAGTCCCTCCAGCGCCGAAGATTTCCATTTTTGCGCCTCCAAATTGGTGCCGTGTCCGAAGGACCGACCTTCAGCATAACCGGGTGCCGTTCGACTGGACGCCTGAGATCCTCACATGAGGGAACCGACTGACGCCAGTCGGGCCTCTCAGCTCCGGTCTTCGTCCACCACACTTATTGGACGCTCGATCCCGAGCGCCTTTGGTCCTGATATCGACCCTTCCCACCCCACAGTTGAGTCAAATCCGGAAAAAACCATCCCCGATCCAAAATTTGACTCGTCCTAGCGGCGAACCCGCCCCGATGGGGCCGATGTCTTCAATCCCTCGGCCAGAAGCTGAGAGGTTTTGCCGAGGCCCTCGGTCAAGGTCAGCACCCGTTGCTGAAGCCGCAGGACCTCTTGTTGTTGCTCGGGAGTGCCGGCCTTGGCCTGGATCGCGTCGAGCGTCTTGGCCGCGTCGTGCAACTCCTGGGCCCCCTTGCTGAAAATCTGGGCCGTGTCGTAAACCGCCTGCACCCGAAGATCTTCGTTGTTCGGCTTGTAGAAGGGGCTGAGGACGAACGGGTTGGTGTAGATTTTTTGCACGAGCTTGTCGGCCCAGTCGGTGGCGTCGCGGACGTTGGAGATTGACCGCTCAATGTCGCCGCGGCCCGCCGTGACGATCTCAACGCCCTGACTAACCAAAACGTCGGCCTGGTGCATCACGCGGTTGCTCCTCGCCACGAGCATGTCGACCCCCTCGATGGTCCGGTCGATCTGGGGACGGTTCGTGGTCACGATGTCTTTGGCCGATTCGCCGACATCCTTGACCGACGCGATGGTGAGCTTCACGTTCTCGCGGTTCTCTTGGAGCATGGTCTCGACCAGGCGGGTCAGGACGTCGATCCGGTTGATGGCCGCCTCGATCTGGGGCGAGGTCCCGCCGATCCGCCGAGTTAGGTCCTCCACGTGCTCGACCGTCGCCTCGACCGGCGGGCGAAGCGCGTCGACCAGGTCTTTGACGTTGACCGAGGCGTCCTCGAACGCGCCGAGGATTTGGCGGACCCGGGGCCCGACCGCGTCGACCGTTTGGCGCACCTCGGCGATTGTGTGGCTGAGGTGGTTTCGCTCCTTGGGTCCCAGCCCCACCTGTTCGATGATGGGGTCGAAGAACGACGATTCGACGCCCTGGACGGTTTGCCCAGGCACCAGGGCCACGTCGGACGATCCCGAGGCGACCACGTTGACGTGGCTCATCCCCGTCAACCCCGGCGAGATCGTCACCTTCACGTCTTGCTTGAGCTTCTTCAAAAGCGGCGCGGGGAGCGAGATCCGCACTCGAGCGCGCAGCGAGCCTTCGACCTCGACCAGCGCCAGGTCAATCACGTTGCCCGAGTCGAGCCCCGCGATCCGCACGGGACTACCCACGCGAATCCCCTGCCCGTCTCGAAACACGACGTCGATCGTCTTCTGCGACGCCAGAAAGCCCGGGCCGTCGCTCGCCATGCCAACGAGGCCGAGCATCGCGGCCAGGGCCGACAACACCAGCAGACCGATCCAAACTTCGCGCGTCGACGCTCGTGAACGCATTGAGGCTATCTCCCCGACGGTGGCCACGCTTCCAACGTCTCGCCGGTCAAGGCGTCGGCGGTTGCAACAGCGACGGCCCGTACACGGGAACCGCGTGATAAACGAAAACAAACCAGGTCATGTTGATCAGCAGAATCGCCAACATCGCCAGACACGACGCCCACAGCATCGCCGAATACGTCGAGGCGAACTCGGCTCCCTCGGACGACGACTCCGACGCGGACGCGCCGGGCTTCAAGCCCTCGGAGCAGGCGATCACGGCGATCACGAGGCCGAAGGCGGCTCCCTTGAGAATCAGGCCGACCACGTCGCGATACCAGATCATCCGAATGAACATCAGGAAGAACGTCGACGTCGGCAAGCTCATCAGCGATTCCGACGCCCGCCAGCCCACGACGGTGCCGACGGTGAACCCCCAAAGCGACAACAAAGGGGTCGCGATGACCGCCGCCAAAAGCCTTGAGGCGGCCAAGCGGCCGGCCGAGGGCGTCGGCTCGGTGTCGTCGTCCCCCGCGTCGGGCCGCGTCGCGCGCTCAACGCGGAGCCGTCGCGACGCGCGGAGTTCGGGGATGATTCGAACCGGCAAGTAACCCGCGAGCGTCAACCCGGTCATCATGGACGCCAGGTTGCGCAGCAGGCCGACGCCGACCACGGCGCCCGTCCCATCCACGAACGTGCTGCCGTAATAGGCCTGAAGCGAGAGAAACGAGCCCATCGCCACATGCACCAGGGCGACCAGAGGAAAGCCGGCGAGCAGCATCCACGCCAGTTCGGCCGACGTTGAGGCTCGCAAGCTCCAATCGTCGTCGTCCCCGCGACGAAGGACCGAGCCGATCGCCTCCGGAACCAAGAGGGCCATCGCGCCAAAGCGCTCCAAAACGGCCACGGCCGAGGCGCCGACCCATCCAATGGGGGCCAGCCAACCCGGCGACTCGGGGGCGTCCACGCTGGGACTCAAAGTCATGGGAACTTCACCCCCGGATGGTTTGACGGAAACGGGTCGGCGTCGGCGAAACCGGCGGCGTTTCGCGAATGGTTTGGCGATGTTGCGGCGAAGCCGTCGGCGCGGGAGGCGTCTTGCTCGGCGCGACCGGCGCCGGAGCGGGTGAAGCGGCCGGGGGACGGCCGCTCAGCCAGGCCCTCCAGCGCGCGACCGCGGCCCGGCGTTTGGGTTCCTCGTCCCAAGAGACGTACCCAAAATCCTGGCCGGTTCGCCGCTTCAACTCTTCGTGGGCCGCCAGTCTCACCACGGGATCCGGATCGTCCAGGCGGGCGACCAAGGCCGGAGCCACCTCGGACATCGGACGCCGATCCCCCAGGCTCAGCGCTCGGGCCCGAACCAGGGGCGAGGGATGCTTGATCTTTCTGAAGTTGCGCGGACCGAGACCGCAGCCCGAGGAAATCCCCAGGATCCCGATCAGCATCCCCAGCGCGATCCATCGCCTCATCCTTCTTACCGCTCTTCCATGAACGGCGGCCCAAAGGGACGGCCGAACGCCAACGCGCGTCCTCCACCGTCCCGATCCGCGCCGCACTTTAGTCGAACCGTCAAAGAGCGGCAATCCCAAGTAAACCCCCTGATGAGCCGCCTCGCCGAAACCTGGATCTTCAACCGTTGGTTGATTCAATTGCGGCCCTTTGCCCCCTCCCCCCCGGGAACGCCGATCTCCCGATCGACTCTTCGCTCCAATTGAGCAAGTTCTCCTTGGGTGAATCGATTGACTCGCGGGGCGCCCCACGCGCGGCCCGAACCAGGGGGACTCCCGTCGATGCGGCCGAAGAGAGATCGCGCCCGCGCCGACCAGTCCCCGAATGATCCCAAATTGGGTTCGTTCGGCGCGGCGATTTGGAGGATGGATCTGGAGACAAAGCCAATCCCACCATGCGTTTGCGCCGTTCGTCCGCGCGCGGATATTGGGTTCGTTCGGTCAAAATCGCGCGACTCGCGGCGCGTCGCCATTTGTCGGATTGCCAAAGAGCGTGGGGAAGCGAGACCTCCCCACCTCGTACGATCAGCGGCGGAGGGCTCCAGATTTCATAAATTTGAAAATCACCGCGCGGAATTTCGGATTTTTCATAAGGCGGGCCGGAATCCCCTACGGTGTGGCTCGGCGTCCGCCGCCGATCCGCGGGCGAGCCGTCCGCGCCACGGAGTCACTCCCCGCAGAATTCGAGCGAGACACTCAACACAAAATTGCTCTGGCCTTTGGCCCGGACGCCGATCGGGAGATCGGCGTTCCCGGGGGGGGAAGACGACGCGAATGCAACGCGCGCAATACCGGCGCGGCGTTTCGGCGCGGCTCGATGTTAATCCGGCAACCGCAGGCCCGGCAGCGTCCCGCAGGCCAAGAGCGCGTCGCGGAGCGCCTCGAAGATCGCCCGGTGTCCCAAAACGCTTGGGTGCTTGTCCCACGGCGAGACGCGGAACTGATCGACGGACAACGGGTCAAAGGCGTCGTGGGCGTCCAGACAATCCAGGCCGAGATGGCGGAACGAGTTCCGCATGATTTTGTGGATGACCGGGTTGTCGCGCTTCTCGTCGGCTCGGGGGATGATGACCACCGTCATCGGGATCCCGGCGCGGACGGAGAAGTCGCGCCAGCCCTCGTAGGCGCCCTTGAGCAGGGCCTCGGCCTCTCCCCGGATCTTCGATTCGAATTGACGGGGCGAATCGGCCGTTGAGACGCCCGCCCGCTCGAGCGCGGCGGAGACGTACTCGAACGGGATCGCGATCGGCGGCTCCGAGCGGACGATGGCTTGCAGGTGAAGCTCCTCAAGCGACGGGTCCAGCGCCGTCGCGTCGCAGAGGATCCAATCCGGCTCGTATCGTTCGCCCTCCGCCAGCATCCTCGTCAGCCGCCTCGAGGGAGATTCGCCCGAGACCGCCAGGTTGACGACCTCAACCCGCCGATCCAGTCCCTCAAGTCCATTGAGCCAGCGCTCCAGGATCCGGGGATAGGCGTCGTCGTCGCCGACCCCGTGCCCCATCGTGTTCGAGGAGCCGAAGACCACGATCCGATAAACGCCCTCGGCTTTCTTGAGCGAGACCTCCGGGGTCCGGTATCCCCGGCTGTTCGTCTTGAACGAGACGCCGTTCCAGGTCATGTCCAGGTTGGGCTTCATGCGCCATCGGAGGTAGGTGGGAACCGGCTCGATGATGCCCGAGGCGCCGAAGGGAACCCATTCCGGAGGAGGCGCGTCCGGGGCCGGGTCGCGGCGGGACAGGCCGCCCGCGTCGATCAGCTCCTCGTAATAGCCTCGCGTGTCCACGTGGCGCAGTTCGCCACCCAGGCGCGGCTCCCCCTTCAAGACGCGCAGCAGGTCGTTCTCGGGCCGAATCATCGAGACCGCCAAAAGGGCGAGCCCGATAATCCAAGAGGAGCCGCTTCCCGACCAAAACCAACGCGCGACTTCCCAGAGGAGCACTCCCACGGCGGTTCCCGCTCTATTCATGGCACGCGAGCTTCCTGCTACATGGCGCGGCCGGAGCGGCGTCCGCCCGACCCCTCGATCAAGGATCGAAAAGGGGCGGGCCGTCCGGCGACGGTTCATCCGAACGCTCCGCTTACCGCAATTCTCGGTTTTCCGCAACGCGACATGCGACGAGTCCCACCCGCCGCCAGCGCTCTGGACCTCGCCGCGGGCGCCCCTACAATGAGGCGAAACCACGGCCGACGGCCCAACGCTCGTCGGCCATTTTTATTGGCGATTTGCTTTGGAGACGGTCTTGTCCACTCCCGATCCCGGCTCGCTTCTGGCCATCTTCGACCATGATGGAGTGCTGGTCGACACCCTCAAACTTCATCAAGAATCTTGGTTCGAGCTGGGCCGACGAACCGGATTGAAACTGACTCCCGAATTCATCCACGAGACGTTCGGGATGACCAACCCGACGATCTTGAAAATGGTTCTGGGCGACGAGGCCGACGACGGTCGAATCGCCGAGTTGGAGAATCTGAAGGAAACCTCCTACCGCGACCTCGCCCGGGGGCGGATCACCCTGATGGACGGCGTTCGCGAAACTCTCGACGCTCTCACCAGCGCCGGGGTCCTCTTGGCCATCGGATCCAGCGGCGTCCGCGAGAACCTCGAACTGACGGTGAAGGAGTGCGGCCTTTCGGGCCGGTTCGCCACGATCGTCTCGGGCGGGGACGTCACCAAGGGCAAGCCCGATCCCCAGGTCTTTTTGATCGCCGCGGAGCGGGCGGGCGTCGCGCCCTCGCGGTCGGTGGTCTTCGAAGACGCGCCCGTGGGCGTCCAGGCCGCGAAGGCCGCGGGGATGCTGGCCGTCGGCGTCACCTCCAGCCATCCCGCCTCCGCGCTTTGGGAGGCCGGGGCCGACGAGGTCGTCGCCGACCTTCGGGGTTACGACGTGGCGGCCCTCATCGATCGGCTCAAGAAGCGCGGGGGATAAGAGACTCGCCGCCGGACGGCTCGGCCCCAATGCGAAGCACGACGCGGCGGATCAATTCGCCGAGGATCGGGGCCGCCGCGCGGCCGGCCTCGATCACGTCTTCGTGGCGGATCGGCGTTCCCAACACGCCGGCCGCCATGTTCGAGACCAGGGCGAACCCCAACACCTCAATCCCGGCCTGGCGCGCGACGATCGCCTCGGGGACGGTCGACATCCCCACCACGTCGGCCCCCAGAACGCGCAGCATGTTGATTTCGGCCGGCGTCTCGTAGCTCGGTCCGGGGAGGCAGGCGTAGACGGCCGGGGGAAGGTTGACGCCGATCCGCGCGGCCTCCTCGCAGGCGATGTCGCGGAGCCGCTTGGAGTACGGCTCGGACAGGTCGGGGAATCGTTCCCCCAGACGGGGATCGTCGGGCCCTCGAAGCGGATTGGCGCCCATTAGGTTGATGTGGTCGGACAGGCAGGCGAGATTGCCGGGCCGAAGGTCGGGATGGATCCCCCCGGTCGCCGCCGTGAGGATCAGCGAGCGAACGCCCAGTTGCTGAAGCACCCGAACCGGGAAGGTCACGGTCGTCAGGTCGTGCCCCTCGTAGTAGTGGAACCGGCCCTGAAGCAGGATCGCCTCGACGCCCTCGACCGAGCCGAAGACCAGATTCCCGGCGTGCCCCAACACGGTCGTGACCGGGAAGTTGGGAATCTCGTCGTAGGGAATGATTTGGCGGTCGTCGAACCGCTCAACCAACTCGTTCAGTCCCGAGCCCAGCACGGCCGCGATCCGCGGAGGCTCGCCGCCGCGGGCGCTCCGAAGGTACGCCGCGGCCTCTTCGGCCCTCGCCACCAGGTCCGGGCGATCGATTGAGGAACTCATAAGAGAACTCCCGCGATGCAGGCCGTGAGAAAATTGGCCAGGGTCCCGGCCAAAAGCGCGCGAACCCCCAATCGGGCCAGGTCGTGACGGCGCTCCGGCGCCAGCGCGCCGAGGCCCCCCAGTTGAATTCCGATCGATCCGATGTTCGCGAAGCCGCACAAGGCGAAGCTGGCGATGACGAACGAGCGGTCCAAGATCACCTCGCGCAACTCGCTCAACTCGCCGAAGGCGATCAACTCGTTGAGCACCACGCGCGTGCCGAGCAGGCCGCCGACGGGCCGGCAATCCTCCCAGGCGACGCCCATCATGTAGGCCACCGGCGCCATCGCCCAGCCGAAGATGGCTTGAAGCGACGTCCCGAACCAGCTCAGCCCCAGATTAACCAGGGCGATCAACCCCAGGAAGGCGATG